>WSSedB1CaDRAFT_10000355_pt1 | contig 20923 bp, 18 predicted proteins | sample WetSurSB1Cattail_FD_9460 | JGI IMG/M metagenome (IMG submission 9460)
GTCCGCGATTGTGGATGCCGATTCCGATTTCTCCCTGATAATCCGAATCGATAACGCCGATGGTGTTGGCCAGTACGATGCCATGCTTGATACCCAGTCCCGAGCGGGGCAGGATCAGGGCCACCAAGCCGGGGTCATGGATTCCTATGGCAATACCGCTGGGAATGAATGCGGTTTCACCAGGCTGAACCGTATGCGGTTCATTTAGACAGGCCCGCAGATCCATGGCAGCCGCACCATCGGTAGCGTATGCCGGTAAGGGAATCTCCGTTCCCATCAAGGGGTTCATGATTTTGGTTTCAATTTTATGCTTGCTCATGTAAATTCCTGTGGTTACGAGTTTGATTGGGCAGGCATGGTAACAGAAAACAATGAAAACAAAAAACGATATCTGCAAACGGGATGTTTGCCGGATAAAAACGGCTGATAGTTGTGCCTTGCATGAGAAGTCTTTTTTGTTTTTGTTCTCGAAAGGAATTAACCCATGAAAGATCCACGCGTGAACCGTTTTGCAGAAATTCTGGTCGATTACTCCACTAGGGTCAGGAAGGGCGATGTGGTTCTGATTAATGCCGTTGGCTTTGAGGCGGCTCCCTTGGTGAAGGAACTCTACGATCTCTGTCTGAAGCGCGGAGCAAAATATGTCGAGTACGCCTTCTCCGTGCCGGAGATTGACCGCGACTTTTACGATATGGCCACCAAACAGCAACTTGCACACTTTCCCCAACATAAGCTGGATTTTTACAAGACTTTGACTGTTTACATCGGCATTGCGGCCGGCAATAACTCCATGGTTATGGCCAATGCCCGCCAGGAAGCCATGGTGGCATACCAGAAAGTTACCAAGCCGTTGATTGACCAGCGTGTCAAGCATACCCGCTGGGTGGTGACCCGCTATCCGACACACGCGTCAGCCCAGGAAGCCAAGATGAGCTTGGAGGAATACGAAGAATATCTTTTTTCTGCCTGTTGCATCGACTGGGCAAAGGAGTCACGCAAGCAAGATAAGCTGAAAAAGTTGATCGATAAAACGGATAAGGTTCGTATTGTAGCGCCGGATACCGATCTCACGTTCAGCATCAAGGAATTGCCGGGAATCAAGTGCGATGGCCGCCTGAACATGCCGGATGGTGAGGTATTCACGGCTCCGGTCAGGGATTCGGTTGAGGGGTATATCACCTATAACTGTCCCAGTATCTACCAAGGCAAGGAATTCAACGGCGTCCGTTTTGAATTTTCGAGGGGAAAAATCGTCAGGGCCGCCGCAGAGGCGGGTATGAGCGATGCGCTCAACAAGATCCTCGATACCGACGAGGGCGCCCGTTACATCGGTGAGTTTGCCCTGGGGATCAACCCTGGAATTCACCAGCCCATGCGCAATATTCTCTTTGACGAGAAAATTTTCGGTTCGATCCACCTCACCCCTGGTCAAGCCTATGACGAGTGCGACAACGGCAACCGCTCCGCCGTGCACTGGGATTTGGTAAGAGTATTGACCGATGGTGGAGAAATCTGGTTTGATGATGCTTTGATTCAAAAAAATGGAGTATTTGTTCACAAAAATCTGCTGGGATTGAACCCGGCCTGACAAAGGGATGATCCTTATGACAGTACAACAGCCGCCTGAAGTTGAATTTGAACATGAAGATTTCGATTTTGCCACCCTTGAGGAAGAGCAGCGGGTGAATGAGCGTTGCCAGTCACTGCTGAACAGCTTTTACCACTATCTGCTGGGCAGGGGGGAAGAACCTCAGGCAGCCTCGGATCTGGCCTATTGTGCCGATTGTTACCTGCGCGACTACCTGCTGGACTTTGCCAGACAGAATGTGGTGCAACCTGTTCCGGGCGTCGTAAGACGCTTTGCCGCCACCTGGTTTATAACCCGCACACTTGATCCGGATATGCTTGTGCTTGAACGTCATCTAAAGGCAATTCGCGAGTTTTATCTATTTTTGCAGTCGCAGCATTTCATCTCCAGGGAGGAACTGTCCTGGATTGAAGAAGAAGCTTCTCAGACCGGTTATTATCGTCAGCGTATCGATGAGTTCCTGGCGATCAAAGGTGACGAATATATAGCCTGGGAAGCAGAGTGTCCGCTCAAGGACTAGTGGGGAATATTGATATAAAATGAATAGTTTACTTGATAAAATTAATGCTTTACTTGAAAAGGTCGAGCACCTCGTGGATCACCTGACTCCTGACGCTGATGTTGTCCCGGATTTTGATCGCTATCTCGCCTTTCGTTGGGAACGCTCAGAAAAAGGTGGGCGAATCATACCGGTTGTTCACCCGCATCTTTTTGATCTGGATGAACTGGTCGGTATTGACCATATCCGCGATGATGTGATGCGCAATACAAACCAGTTCGTGGCAGGCATGCCGGCCAACAACGTTTTGCTGTGGGGAGAGCGTGGTTGCGGCAAATCGTCTCTGGTCAAGGGATTATTGAAGCCCTTTGCGCCGCGTGGGTTGCGGATCGTCGAGCTGAAACGCTGGGATATCATGTCATTGCCCCGGATTGTTTCTCAATTGCGGGGTTCGAGCTATCGATTTATCCTGTTTTGTGACGACCTGTCTTTTGACGAGGGCGAGGGAGATTTTCGCGCCCTTAAAACCCTGCTGGACGGCGATATTGAAGAACGTCCCTCGAATGTCCTGATCTATGCCACCTCCAATCGCCGCCATCTGATGCCGGAGAAAGTGCGTGACACCAGGGGGGACGATGAGATTCACCCCGAGGAAGCCGAAGGAGAAAAACTGGCTCTTGCGGATCGTTTCGGCCTGTCGTTCGGTTTTTACCGGTTTGACCAGAATGAATACTTGGCTGTGGTCCGGCGATACGCGGCTCTTCGAAATCTTCCCATATCAGACGAAGAACTATGTGATAAAGCATTGAAATGGTGCATGTATACGGCAAAGAGAAGTGGGCGTTCGGCTCGACAGTTCATCGATGACCTTGAAGGGCGGCTTCGCCTGCTGGAACAGCCGGCATGAACCACTGAAGGAGAATGCAACAAATGACATCCGCAATAATCCCCGAAACGGTTAGAAAGCTGCTGGCGTCCCAGCCAATTGAGTTGCCCATCTTTCATCCCGTGGCACTTAAACTTCAGCGGATGCTTTCGGATTTTGATTTTACGGTCGATGAGGTCGCCATGGTTGCCAATGAGGATCAGGCTCTGGCCAGCCAGATGCTCAAGATGGCCAACTCTCCCATGTACATGGGGCGCACCAAGGTTGCAACCATCAAGGAGGTGGTTATCAGGCTGGGCGCCCAACAGGTGATCAACATTGCCATTGCCGCTTCCCAGGCTGCCGCGCATACCTCTGACAATCCTGTTCTCAACCGCTATATGAAAGCTCTGTGGCAACACAGCCATGGATGTGCCCTCGGTTCCCGATGGCTCACCCGGAACCTCGAGATGCGCGGCGCCGTGGATGAGAGCTATCTGGCAGCTCTTCTGCATGATGTGGGTAAGCTGTATCTATTGAAAGCGATTGAACGGCTCGTGAACGCGGGCGTGATCAAATCCTTGTTTGACGATGAGCTGATTATGGAAATTTTCGATGCCATGCATGTGGAACAAGGAGTTCGGCTGGTTCAGCATTGGAACTTTCCGGCCATGTACTGCGATGTCATCAGGTTTCATCATTCAGAAGAGTGGGATACGATCAGCAAGATGTTGGCTGTTGTGCGCTTTGTCAATATGGCCTGTCACCGGGCAGGGCTGGGACTCAAGCATGAACCGGCACTGGATCTGATTGACACCGAGGAGGCGAATGTTCTGGACATCGGTGCGTTGCAGATTGCCGAATTGCTGGCATTGCTGGAAGAAATACGGGATGCGGAAATCTAATCATTTGAGCGTGCCTGTCAAAATGGTTTTGGCGCTACCCAAGTCGGCAACCGGCCTGGATGGTTCTCCGGCGGGAAGTGGGGGCGGCTCGCGTAATTGCTTCGAAGAGAGGCGGACATAGGGAACGAACTTCAGCACTTTTTTTTTGCCGATACCCTTGCCCTGGCGGGCTGATTCAACCAGTTCATTTATTTGGCCCTGTATTGCCGCTTCAATATCTCTGTCGAGCGGTTGTGGTTCCTTGCCCCTCTCCAACTGCTTCAACTGACCGAATACTTTTTTCGCATAGATTTCACTTTTCTCCGGCGTCTGACTATTGTAGCAGCCAATAGCCTTCCAGTTGTATCCATATTTTTTGATGCACATGGCCAATATCCAGGCTCCTGTCTTCGTATTGTAACAGGCGTCTCCCAGATAATTCCAACGTTTTTCCCCGAGTAATGGTTTCCAGATGGTATTGATTTGCATTAATCCCACATCGTAGGTGCCATTGCTGTTTTTATTAACCGCATCCGGGTCTGTGTTCGATTCCACTTTTGCAATCGATCTCAACACCATCGGATTGATGCCGTACATCTGGCCGGCTTCCTGAAAACAGAATGAATAGGCGTCGTTGCACAACGAAGCCAGAAAAAGCAGCACAACACAGAGCAGTTTTGAGTAGTTGACCAGCATGTTCACGTCCCCGGATGATAAAGCTTCAAAATAGTGCCCGGCGTCTTGAACTTCCGCTCCACATGCGTTTGCGTCCGGGGTTGACCGGCTGATTTTAGAACGAAGAGGCGTTTACGTCAATATGCAACTTTCCCTGTATGAAAAAGTGAAATGGGTTCACATCTATTTAGAAAATATGCTAGAAAGAAAAGCTTGATTCAATTCGAAAGGAGTTAGACCCATGCCATTTACTCCCCGATCCATTCTGGTGACCGGTGGCGCCGGATTTATTGGTTCAAATTTTATCCATTCCTTTTTGGCCAATAACCCTGACTGTCTGGTGGCCAACCTAGATGTGCTGACTTACGCAGGCAATCTGAGCAATCTGAAGGCACTTGAAAACCACCACGGTTACCATTTTATCAAGGGTGATGTGGGTGACGCCGGGCTTGTGGCGAAGATCCTGTCAGACCGTAAAATTGATGCCGTGGTTCATTTTGCGGCGGAGTCCCACGTGGACCGTTCCATTAGCGGACCGGAAATTTTTGTGCGCACCAATGTGCTGGGAACCCAGGTTTTGCTGGAGGAGAGCCGCAAACATTGGCAATCGGGAGCTGTTGCGGATTTCCGCTTCCTCCAGATTTCCACCGACGAGGTCTACGGCAGCTTGGGCGATACCGGCTTCTTTACCGAGGAAACACCGTTAGCCCCCAATTCGCCCTATTCAGCCAGCAAGGCCGGAGCTGACATGCTGGTGCGCGCCTACCACGAAACCTTTGGGTTGCCAACTCTGAATACACGCTGTTCCAACAACTACGGCCCCTTTCATTTCCCCGAAAAATTGATTCCGCTGCTGATACACAATATCATGAATCACAAGGCGCTGCCGGTCTACGGTGACGGCAGAAACGTGCGTGACTGGCTGCATGTTCGCGACCATGGTACTGCCGTGGAGGTAGTTTTGAAGACAGCCGCACCCGGCTCGGTCTACAACATCGGCGGCAATAACGAATGGTTCAATATCGACATCGTCAACCTGGTTTGCGATCTGCTGGATGAACGGTTGGAGCGGAGCGCCGGTGAAAACCGGAAGCTGATCACCTTTGTCAAGGATCGGCCCGGTCACGACCGGCGCTATGCCATCGATGCCTCGCGGCTAAAACGCGACCTGGGCTGGGAACCGGCCTATACCTTCGAAAGGGGTATCGCAGAAACCATTGACTGGTATCTGGCCAATCAGGAGTGGGTGACCGAGGTTACCTCCGGTGCTTATCTTGATTATTATTCCCAGCAGTATGGAGGTGCACTATGATCCTGGTGATCGGATGCAATGGCATGCTCGGGAGCGATCTGATGACCTTGTTGGGCGAGAGAGCCCGTGGTGTGGATATCCAGGATATTGATATCACGTCGCTGGAATCCACGGAACGGGTTGTAACGTCGCTACGTCCGTCCGTAGTGATCAATTGCGCCGCTTATACCGATGTGGATGGTTGCGAGAGCAATCAGAGGATCGCCATGCAGGTCAACGGCGAGGGGGTTGCCCACCTGGCCATGGTGACCCGCGGAATCGGGGCCAAACTTGTGCAGATCAGTACCGACTATGTTTTTAATGGCGGCAAGGGGACTCCCTACGTTGAGAACGATCGAACCAGCCCGATCAGCATCTATGGCGAATCCAAATTATGTGGCGAAAGAAATGCCGCTCTCAATCCCGATTACCTGGTTGTGCGGACCCAGTGGCTGTACGGCCTGCACGGCAACAACTTTGTCGAAACCATGCTGCGTCTGGCTGGTGAACGTGACCAACTGACCGTAGTGGATGACCAGATCGGTTCGCCGACCTGGTCAATGGATCTGTCCAAAGCCATTCTGGCTCTGATCGACAGGGGAGCTCGGGGGATCTATCATACAGCCAATACCGGTTTCTGCTCCTGGAATGGGTTTGCCCGCGCCATTTTTGAGGAAGCCGGTCTGACAATAACGGTCAAGACCATGACGACCGCGGAATTGAACCGCCCTGCCAAACGTCCGCTCTATTCGACGTTGGATTGCGAAAAGCTGAAACAGGAGACCGGCTTGCTGCTCCAACCCTGGCGCGACGCACTGCGTGAGTATTTGAAACTGAGAAAAAATATCAACAAGGGGTGACCATGGAACGGGGAGAGCGCCCTTGGGGCACGTATCTGGTTCTCGACGAGAACTCAAACTATAAAATCAAGCGTATTGAGGTCAAACCGGGGGAGCGGCTATCGCTGCAAAAACATCACCATCGCAGCGAGCATTGGATCGTTGTATCGGGTTGCGCCAAGGTTACCTGCGGTGACAGGGAGTTTTCCGTTAGCGTCAACGAATCGACCTTCATTCCCATTGGCCGGAATCACCGCCTTGAGAATCCTGGCAAAATTCCGCTGGTAATCATAGAGGTGCAGAGCGGAGAGTATCTGGGAGAAGACGATATTGTCCGTTTCGACGATGACTACAACCGATGCAACGTGTGTGATGAAAACTGAAATTGCCCATGGATGCGTACGATTTCCTGCCGTATTCATACGTTATGGCGTTATGTTGTGTCTGCTGCTCGCCCTGCTCATGATGGCCGGGTGCGCGGCAACATCCAATGCGGTCACGGACGAGGAAATTGTCACCAACCAGAAACCGATGTCCACTTACACGTCGCTTCTGTTACGGGATTTTGAGCTAAAACGCGAGCTTTACAGCGATGCCGATGGACGTATGGGTGAACGTGAACAGCGGTATATCCGGATTCCTGAACAGTTGACCGAGCAAGTTCTTCGCTATGTCACGGCGCGGCGTATTTTCCGTAACGTATCACGCAATGAAAAACTTTCCCCTACCACACTGGTCCTGCAGGGGAAATTTGTCCGTATGGGCCGCTTCCGGATATCCCTCGAGGCTGTTCTTCTGGATGGAGGAACAGGGAAGGAGGTAGCCTATGTCCGTCAGACGCTGTGGGATGTTCTTGATACTACCGAGACAGTTGGCCGTCTGGGGCGTGAATTAGCCGATTTCATAGATCGCATTCAGTACAAATAGTGGAGGCAACGTGTATATCGTCATTCTTGCCGGAGGTTCCGGAACCCGTTTCTGGCCGGTATCGCGGACAGCAAAACCCAAACAACTCATCTCCATTACCGGAGACAGGACCATGCTCCAACGGACTGTGGAGCGGGTTTTGCCGCTCAAACCCAAGCGTATCCTGATCGTTACCAATGTGCTCCAGGCTGAGGAAACCAAGCGACAGGTGGCCACCTATCGCAGTGTGCCCATTGATGTGGTTGCCGAACCGGTTGCCCGCAACACCGCTCCCGCCATCGGCTTGGCCGCGACCATCATTGCAGCCCACGACCCGGCCGGGGTGATGGTGGTGCTGCCGGCGGATCATTTTATCAAGAATGAGGACGCATTGCGCGACACACTGGTTGCCGCAAAGCATACGGCGCATAACGGCTATCTGGTGACCCTCGGGATCATGCCATCCCGCCCCGAAACCGGGTATGGATACATCGAGGCCGATATGGATCTGCGCGGGGATGGGCCCTTTCCGGTTCGGCGGTTTGTTGAAAAGCCTCCCCTGGAAGATGCCGTGCGCTACCTGGAAGATGGTAATTACTTCTGGAACAGCGGCATGTTCATCTGGCGTTGCGACACAATTCTTGATGAAATCGGACGGCACATGCCCGACTTGGCCGGGTTGCTGAACACGATCTCGTTCAACAACGATGTATGGGAGCTTTCCGACCTTGACAGCAAAATTGAAGAGGTCTTCAGTAAGGCGAAGAGCGTATCCATCGACTATGGGGTCATGGAGCGATCCGACAAGGTACAAGTGGTACCGGTAGAGATGGGCTGGAGTGATGTGGGGAGTTGGAGCTCTCTTCCGGAGGTAAGCGCGCCGGATGCCATGGGTACGGTTTCCATCAATACAGCCGGACACATAAGCATCGATTCCACCGATTGCCTGGTGTATGGAGACGGCCGGATGGTGGCCACAGTTGGTGTCAATGGGCTGATTGTGGTATCAACCCCCGATGCCTTGCTGGTCTGCCATCGGGAGCGGGCGCAGGACGTAAAAAAAGTTGTTGATGAGTTGGCTCGAAGCGGAAACACAGAATATCTGTGACGTGTTTGCGGGGTATACTTGCAGGAGTAATCCGACAACAGTAAAACCATATAAAATCAGCCCGAAATACGGGCTTTTTTTGTGTTCGTTTTTTTGTTGTCATGATATTTTTTTGCCGGTATTGTCAACTCAAACTTTGAGTTTGGTTGACTAATGAGGTGAGTTATGCATCTTTCTATTCAGGATGAGTTGGAGCAGATACGGGACAGGGGACTTTTCCGCTCAACACGCTTGATCCAGGGACGCCAATCGGCGCGGGTTACACTGGACGGGCGCGAGGCGCTGCTGCTCTGTTCCAATAATTATCTGGGACTGGCGGAACACCCGGCCCTCACCGAAGCCGCTGTCAGTGCAGCCGAGCGTTTTGGCACCTCCAGCGGGGCCTCGCGCCTTATTTCCGGCAACATGGAGTTGCATGAAATGCTGGAAGCAGCGGTGGCAGGATTCAAGCGCACCGATACCGCCCTGGCTTTCAATAGCGGCTATGCCGCCAACACCGGTGTCATTTCCGCGCTGGTGGGACGTGGCGACGTTATCTTTTCGGATCGTCTCAACCACGCCAGTATCATTGACGGCGCACTCCTTTCCGGCGCCAGGCTTGTGCGTTATCCTCATAATGACACTGTAGCACTGGCAAGACTTATGGAAAAACAGCGCGGAACCGGACGGTGCCTGATCGTCACAGACGGCGTCTTCAGTATGGATGGCGATCTGGCGCCTCTTGGTGGGTTGGCGGAACTCAAATCCCGCCACGATGCCCTGTTGATGGTGGATGACGCCCATGGATGCGGCGTTTTGGGCGAACAGGGGAGAGGCAGTGCCGAACTGCTCGGCGTGCTGCCGGATATCGACATTCATGTGGGAACCTTTGGCAAGGCGCTGGGCAGCTTTGGCGCCTATGCCGCCCTGTCCCGTGAACTCCGTGATCTGCTGGTAAACCGGGCCCGCAGCTTTATCTTTTCCACCTCACTGCCACCCGCGGTTCTGGCCGCATCGCTTGCAGCGCTGGAGCTGGTCCAGTCCGGGGAGGGAGATATCCTCAGAAAACAGCTTAGCGCCAATACCGCACTTTTCCGGAGACTGCTCCGCGATGCGGGCCTTCCGCTTGGCGACAGCAGCACCCAGATCGTGCCGATTCTGACCGGTGAAGCCGAGCTGACCATGCGGTTTTCCGAGCAGTTGCTGGCTGAAGGTTTTTTTGTGCAAGGCATTCGTCCGCCGACTGTTCCCGCCGGAGCCTGCCGTTTGCGTTGCACGGTGATGGCGATCCATTCGGAGGCTGATTTGAGCGAGGCTGCCGTGCAAATCGCAACGGTTGGCAGACGCCTGGGGATTATCTGATGCCGTGGTGCAACCTGGAGAACGGTAGACGTCTGTGGTACGAGGATCGGGGTGAAGGACCGACGCTTGTGCTGCTGCACGGCTGGTGCATGTCATCGGTGGTGTGGCGTTTTCAGATGGAAACGCTAGGCCGCACATTCCGGTTGATAACACCCGATCTTCGTGGTCACGGCCAATCGGAGACTGCTCCGGATGGTTATGATTTTGCCAGGTTCAGTGCGGACGTGCATGAACTTTTCCGTCGGTTGGATTTGAAACACGCCCTGCTGGCGGGATGGTCGCTGGGAGCCCAGGTAGCCCTGCTGGCCTGCGCCCGGCTCCGGGAACGGTTGTCCGGACTGGCTCTGATTTCCGGAACCCCACGTTTTACCACCACCGATGACTTTCCCCACGGGCTGAACGTGATCGAAATCGCCGGCATGGGGGTCAGGGTGCGCCGCAATCCGGTCAAGGCGCTGGAAGGCTTCATGGCAGACATGTTTACAAACGGAGAACGCGACGGACATGATCTGGATGAGCGTATCCGCCTGCTTTTTGCCTCGAACCCCCTGCCTGATAAACATGTCGCAGTCCAGAGTCTCAAGGCTCTGGCCGAGGCCGATATGCGTGGACTGCTCCCGGCCATTGATCTGCCAACGTTGATAATAAACGGTGATAAGGATAGAATCTGCCTTCCGAATGCTTCCGCATACTTGGCCCGACAGATTCCGGCCAGTACCCATGTCGTACTCAATGACTGCGGGCATGCGCCCTTTTTGACGCACTGTAATGAGTTTAATGACGTAATTACCAGCTTTAGCAGGAGTATTTTTGAACAGGGGAGATGATAAAAAGCGAATCGGAAGGGGCTTTCACCGCCAGGCTGGCGAGTATGATCAGCATGCGGTTGTCCAGAAGCGTGTTGTGTCAAACCTGACCCGGCTGGTGGAAACGCACTGCTCCGTAACCCCGCAACAAGCGCTGGACATCGGCTGCGGAACCGGGGCCATGCTGACAACACTTCACGGGCTCTATCCCCATGCTCAACTCTGCGGGCTTGATCTGGCTTTCAACATGACGCTACGCTCCGCAACCCGGCTCGGCCCGGCAGCCATGCTGGTCAATGGTGAAGCCGAATGCCTTCCCTTTGGGGACGCTAGCTTTGATCTGGTCGTTTCCGCTTCCACGTTTCAATGGGTTCAGCGGTTGGACAACTGTTTCCGGGAATGTCAGCGGGTTTTGACGCCGGGGGGGCTGCTGTGTGCTGCATTTTTTGGAGGAAAAACATTGTGGGAGTTGCAGGAGAGTTACCGGGAGGCGCTGGCTGGCCGCTCCCAGACTGACGACAATCGCGGCGGCCGGTTGCAGTGTTTCAAGGGGAGCATCGAGGTACGTGAGGCGTTGGACAACCTTGGTTTTAGCCAGTTAGTGATCGCCGCCGAAACGGAAATGGACTATCACCCCAATGTTCCCGCCCTGCTGCGTTCCATCAAGGGAATCGGCGCAACCACGCCCGCCCGCAACGACTCCGGCGGTGGCTTGGGATGGCGGGGGCTGCTGAACGACATGGCCAACATCTATCGTTCCCGTTTTCAGCGGAATGGGATGATTCCGGCCACGTATGAGGTAATCTATATCATTGCCCGCAAAAACGCTGCTGATGAGTGGGTTAAAAAATAAGATTCATGTCAATTACTTATGGACATGAGAACCCATTTGCGGGTATAGTATCAGCGAATCAACGCTTGACATGTAACAGCCGCCCATCCAATCAACCCACGGACATATTCGAGTTTATTGTAATATTTTGTCGCGTATGCGCTCGTAGCTCAGCCGGATAGAGCAACGGCCTTCTAAGCCGTAGGTCATAGGTTCGAATCCTATCGGGCGCGCCAATAAAAACAAGGGGTTACGGGTTAAGCCGTAGCCTCTTTTTTTTATATAATCTATAAAAAGTGCCAACAGCATTTACTGGAAATAGCGATCAAACCCAGTCGAGATCAGTAAATCCGAGATTATTCGCGAGAAGGCAGTTGGAATCTGCCGTTAGGTCGTGATTTTCTTGAAAGCAACGTTATAACAGTGTAGTGTTAAACACTTCCTTACGGTTCGGTCTCTCATAATTCATTTACAAAAATCGCAAATAAATCTTTCAAGATCCGAAAATTTTAAAATATAAGCTGACCCCAAAATATATTGCCTACTCTTTTCAGATGGTGGATAGCAACGACAAAACCGGGTACATAACCGGATATCATTTCAAGAACAGTAAACCAAACTGATATACTTTAAGAGGTTACACCATACATGTTACTGATGATCGACAACTATGACTCCTTCACCTTCAATATAGTTCAGTATTTCGGTCAACTGGGCCAGGATGTGCAGGTGCATCGCAATGACAAGATAACCCTTGATGAGATCGAAAAACTGCGGCCGGAGCGGTTGGTAATCTCCCCCGGCCCCTGCTCGCCCGAAGAAGCCGGAATTTCCGTGACAGCCATTACGCATTTTGCCGGAAAAATTCCCATTCTGGGGGTCTGCCTCGGTCATCAGGCAATCGGCGCCGCGTTCGGCGGCAATGTGGTCCGCAGCATATCACTGATGCACGGTAAAACATCCCCCATTCACCATGATGGAAAAGAGCTCTTCAAAAATTTACCCAACCCTTTCCAGGCCACCCGCTATCACTCCCTGGTGGTTGATCGCCCCACCTTGCCGGACTGCTTGGAAGTAACCGCCTGGGTGGATAATGGCGAGATCATGGGACTGCGCCACAAACAGCTTCCCCTCTGGGGAGTGCAGTTCCACCCCGAATCGATCCTGACCGAAGGGGGCATGGATATCCTCAGGAACTTTCTTGACATCAGCACCCTCTGTGAAGGGTAAGAATAAAATAGGTGAGGAGTAAAGGGTGAGGGAACTTTTTGGGGGCTTCTTGCAGAGATTCTTGCCCCTCACTCCTTGCACCTTACGCCTAACTCCAAAACAACACTGCCGAGGTTGATTTTTTTTCAGGGGGAAGGTTGCATATTACCCCTGTATTTTTTATAGTGCGTAATTGTAAATAATTCCAGGAACGGTATTTCGACACATGACCAAAGAACTTGCCAAAGGCTATGAGCCCCACGATGTTGAAAAAAGATGGTACGCGGAATGGGAACAAAACGGTTACTTCCACGCCGACGCCACATCCGATAAAAAGCCATACTCCATAGTCATCCCCCCACCCAATGTCACCGGCGCCCTGCACATGGGGCATGCTCTCAACAACACCCTCCAGGATATCCTCTGCCGCTGGAAGCGGATGCAGGGATACAGTGTTCTCTGGATGCCGGGCACCGACCATGCCGGCATAGCCACTCAGAACGTGGTCGAGCGCCAACTGGCAGCCAACGGCCAGGACCGTCATGACTTGGGGCGGGATGCCTTTATCGAACGGGTCTGGAAGTGGAAGGCCGAATCGGGCGGACAGATCATCGGCCAGTTGAAACGTCTGGGCGCCTCCTGCGACTGGGAGCGAGAACGCTTCACCATGGACGAGGGACTTTCCAAAGCAGTGCGCACGGTATTCGTGAAACTCTATCAGGACGGCTTGATCTACCGCGACAACCGCCTGATCAACTGGTGCCCCCGCTGCCATACGGCGCTCTCGGACATAGAGGTTGAGCATGAGGACCAAAAGGGACATCTTTGGTATATCCGCTACCCGGTAGCCGGAGAACCGGAGCGCTTTGTCACCGTGGCAACCACCCGACCCGAGACCATGCTGGGCGATACCGCGGTGGCGGTTCACCCCGAGGATGAGCGCTACAGCGACCTAATCGGCAAAAAGGTGGTCCTGCCGCTGGTCAACCGCGAGATCCCGGTGGTAGCGGACGAGTACGTGGAGCGCGAGTTCGGAACCGGCGTGGTCAAGATCACCCCGGCCCATGACTTCAACGACTTCGAGGTCGGACTGCGCCACGGTCTCGACAAAATCAACATCCTGGACGAGTCCGGCATCATCAATTCCGCCGGTCACCAATACGAGGGAATGGATCGCTTCGCCGCCCGCACCCGCATCGTGGCCAACCTGGAAGAAGCGGGTCTGCTGGAAAAGATCGAGGATCATGCCATGTCGGTTGGCGGCTGCTATCGCTGCAAAACCGTGGTGGAGCCGTATCTGTCACTGCAATGGTATGTCAAGGTCGCTCCGCTGGCCGATAGGGCACTTAAAGCAGTAAAAGAAGGAAAAACACGTATCCTGCCGAAACAGTGGGAAAACACCTACTATGAATGGATGGAAAACATCCGCGACTGGTGCATCTCGCGCCAGATCTGGTGGGGTCACCGCATTCCGGCCTGGTTCTGCGATCACTGCGGCACGATCACCGTATCAATGGAAGACCCGAGTACTTGTTCCGGTTGCAACAGCGACGAGATCCGTCAGGAAACCGACGTGCTCGACACCTGGTTTTCCTCGGCCTTGTGGCCTTTTTCCACCATGGGATGGCCCGACCAGACCGCCGAACTGAAGAGATTTTACCCCACCTCCTGCCTGATAACCGGCTTTGATATCCTCTTCTTCTGGGTTGCCCGCATGATGATGATGGGTTTGCACTTCATGGATGAAGTTCCCTTTGCGGATGTCTACATCCACGCCCTGGTGCGTGACGCTCATGGCCAGAAGATGTCAAAATCAAAGGGGAACGTGATCGACCCGCTGACGATCATCGACCAGTACGGCACCGACGCCTTCCGTTTCACACTGGCCGCCTTTGCCGCCCAAGGGCGCGACATCAAGCTGGCCGAGGAGCGTATTGCCGGGTATCGAAACTTCTGCAACAAGGTTTGGAATGCCGCCCGTTTCACGCTCATGAATCTGGACGGTTTTAATCCCGACACCGTAGCATTCGAAGAACTGTCCTTCTCCCAGGGAGACCGCTGGATTCTGCACCGCCTCAACGAAACCGCGCGGGTGGTTGACGAAACCTTGACCAGCTATCGTTATAACGAAAGCGCCACGACACTCTATCAGTTCACCTGGAGCGAGTTCTGCGACTGGTATCTGGAGCTTTCAAAACAGGATCTCTACAACGGCACACCGGAGCGCAAACAGACGACCCAGTATGTTCTCTGGTACACTCTGGACCATCTTCTGCGAATGTTGCACCCCTTCATGCCTTTCATCACCGAGGAGATCTGGCAGACGTTGCCGGGAACCAAAACAACGCCCACGATTATGCTGGCTGCCTACCCCGCACCGGTTAATGCGCGAAGTTTTCCCGAAGAGGCAGCCGCCATGGAGCGGGTTATGGAGGTCATCAGCGCCATCCGCAATATCCGCGGCGAAATGGAGGTACCTCCCAGCAAACAGATTGCGGTAATTCTCTCCTGTGCCAGCCAGGAAAGCCTCGATCTCATGCAGTTGAGCAAAGGCTCCATTATCAATCTGGCCCGCATCTCCGAGCTGACTATTGGCCAAGATATGGAAAAACCCGAGGACGCCTCCATCCAGGTAGCCGGCGATGTACAAATATTTGTGCCGCTGCGTGGACTGGTCAATGTAGAGGAAGAGGAGAAGCGCCTTGCCAAGGAAATCGGCAAGATCGAGAAAGAGATCGAGATGTTCTCGAAAAAGCTGCAGAACCCCAGCTTCGTGGATCGCGCACCGGCTGAGGTAGTTGCCAAGGAGCGCGAGAAACTGGCCGAGGTAACCGGGAAGAAACGGGTACTGGAAGAAAGTCTTGAAAAGATCAGAGGCCTGAAATAAGCCGGTTGCTTCACATCGCCAGAGATTTGCCCACAAAGTCGCAAGGATTGTCATGCATATAAAGAATGTTGCCATATTTGCCAAAGTACACGACCCCCGCTGCCAGGATGTGGCCACCAAGTTGATCAGTTGGTTGGAACGGAAAAAACGTATCCATCTCATAGAAGAACACCTGGCGCGCCATCTTGACCGCAAAGATGGCATAACTCGAGAGGAGATTCTCGAACAGGCCGAAATGGTGGTGGTGCTGGGAGGCGACGGCACTCTTCTCTCGGTTGCCAGGCTTTTCTACGGCAAGGAGATTCCCATCCTGGGGATCAATCTGGGAAGCCTCGGTTTTTTGACCGCCGTTACCGTTGAGGAACTCTACCCCGAACTGGAGCGTTGCCTGAAGGGTACCCATCATACTTCACAGCGGATGATGCTGGAGGTTACAGTGCTGCGGGAGGGCAAACCAATCGAAAAATGCCCTGTCCTCAACGAAATTGTGATCAACAGGCTTGGCGTTCTGGCCCGCATCGTCAACCTGAAAACAAAAATCGACCATCATATCCTCACCAATTTCAAAGCCGATGGTCTGATCGTCTCGACCCCCACCGGTTCCACCGGCTACTCCATGTCCGCCGGCGGCCCGGTCATCCATCCCCAGGTGGGTTGCATCGTCATTACCCCCATCTGCCCCCACACCCTGAGCAACCGCCCCATTGTGGTAACCGATGAGTCAATCATTTCCATCACCGTCGCTTCTTCCCTGGATGACAAGGTCTACCTGACCCTGGATGGCCAAGTGGGCGTAGACCTTCTGGAGGGCGATACGGTGGAAGTCCGTAAAGCCCCGTCAAGCACCAACCTGGCCGTGCCTCAAAACCAGGATTATTTCGAAATATTGAGAAGAAAACTGAAGTGGGGAGATCGATAAGAGACGGTTCAAGGTTCGTGGTTCTTGGTTCAAGGTTTTAACGACGAACCAAGAACCAAGAGCTTCGAACAGGTTTATCGAGGTTATATGCTGACAGACCTGTCCATCACAAATGTAGCCATCATTGATTCGCTGCACCTCGTACTCAGGTCGGGCCTGACCATACTGACCGGCGAAACCGGCGCCGGAAAATCGATCATCATCGATGCCGTGGGCCTGATCATGGGTGGCCGCGCATCCGCCGAGCTAATCCGCTCCGGCGAAGATGTAGCTGTGGTGGAGGCACTTTTCGACATTTCCGGACTGCCTGAAGTTGGGCAAATGCTGGACGACTCCGGCTTCGAATGCGGCAGCGAATTACTCATTAAACGATCAATCTCCCGCTCCGGCAAGAACCGCATCTTCATCAACGGTGGCATGTCCACTCTGACCCTGTTGTCTGACATCTCCCGCCGTTTAATCAACATCTACGGCCAGCACGAATCCCAAACCCTTCTCAGACCAGAAAACCAGCTCCATCTGCTTGATGCTTTTGCCGGAAACATCTCCCGGCGTGAAACTTTTGCCACGCTCTATCGGGAACTCCAGGAGGTTCAGGAGCGTCTTGACCGGATAGACGAGCTTGAGCGGGAAACATCCCGCAAGCTGGATCTGCTGTCGTATCAATCGGAAGAGATTACCACGGCAGAATTAAGAGAGAATGAAGATGAAGAGCTTGAACAACAGCGTCAACTGCTGGCCAATGCGGAAAAGCTGGGAACAGCCAGCGCCGAAGCTTTTGAACAGCTCTACGGAAGCGATGGAGCCCTCCTGGGGAGCCTGAATCGAATCAAAACCTCTATCCGTGATATTGCCGTCATCGACCAGTCCCTATCGGAACTGGCCGCCTCACTGGAATCATGCTACCTGCAACTGGAGGACGCCGCCATCGGTCTGCGCACCTACGCTTCACGGGTGGAGGCCGACCCGTTCTCCCTGCAACAAGCAGAGGATCGCCTCGACCAGATCAACCGGCTCAAACGTAAGTACGGCGCGACCATTGCCGATATCCTGGTATTCAAACAACAGGTGGACCAGGAACTGGAACAGCTTCGCGGACACGAGCAGGACAGACTGACGCTACAGGTCGAACGTGACAAGCTGGGCAAGGAGTTGCAGGCTCTCGGCGTGGAGTTGACCGGGCGTCGTACCGCCGCAGCCGGTAAATTGAAACTGGCGCTGGAAAGGGAAGCACGCCAGCTGGCCATGAAAAACGTTGTGATCGAGGTTCTTCTGACACCGTTCAGCGAGGCGCGCCCCAGCGGCTATGAGCGGGTCGAACTGCTTTTTTCCCCAAATGCCGGCGAACCACCACGTCCCCTGGCAAAAATCGCTTCGGGGGGTGAACTCTCGCGCCTGATGCTGGCCTTCAAGCAGGTATTGCCCGAAGGAGATGTTCCTACCCTGGTGTTCGACGAGGTTGACAGCGGCATCGGCGGAGCAACCTCGGAAACCGTGGGCAGGAAACTGAAAAAGGTCGCTCAACGCCAGCAGGTACTCTGCATTACCCATCTTCCCCAGGTAGCGGTTTTCGCCGATCATCACCTGCGGGTGGAAAAACGCATCGGCAACGGCCGGACAGCCACCACCGTCACCCCCTTGGACGGGTCGGCCCGCGCAGAGGAAATCTCCCGCATGCTGGGGGGAGCCGTCATCACCGACACCACCCGCCGTCACGCTGGAGAGATGCTGGCAACGGCACAAGCCCCGGCGCCATGACCACCCCCATCACCATCGGTGTCAGCACCTGCCTGCTAGGTGAGCGAGTCCGCTATGACGGGGGCCATAAGCATGACCACTATATCACCGATACCCTTGGGCGCTTCTTCCGTTTCGCGTCCGTCTGCCCCGAAGTTGGCTGCGGCCTGCCCATACCCCGCGAATCCATGCGCTTGGAAGGCGATTCGGCCGCCCCTCGCCTGATGACCATCAGGAGCCGTCTGAATAAAACCGGCCAAATGCTGGAGTACTGCAACGCAAAGGTTGTGGAACTGGAGCGGGAGGACCTGTGCGGCTTTATCTTTAAAAAAAATTCACCCAGCTCAGGGTTATACCGGGTCAAGGTCTACAATAACGGCATGCCGGTCAATAGCGGCAGCGGGCTGTTCGCCGCATCACTGGTACGGCATTTTCCGTTGTTGCCGGTGGAGGAAGATGGCCGGCTGAACGATGCCTCCATCCGCGAAAACTTTCTCGAGCGGGTCTTCTGCTATCGCCGTTGGAAGGATTTTATAGAGGGACGTCCCGACATCGGCGGCTTGGTGGAGTTTCATGCCGCGCATAAACTGCTGATCATGTCCCACAGCGTCCAGCTCTACCGTCTGATGGGCACCCTGGCGGCGCATGTTCGGGAAACAAATAAAGCCGAACTGTTTGCAATCTACGAAGAGCAGCTTATGAAAGCCATGGGCCTGCACGCAACGGTCAAGAAGCAGACCAATGTACTGATGCACATCATGGGGTATTTCAAGCGCGACCTGACCCAGGCCGAGAAAGAGGAGCTGCTCGGTGTCATCAACCAGTACCATGATCAGCTGACACCACTGATCGTACCGCTTACCCTGCTGAAACATTATGTCCACAAATACGATCAACGCTACCTTAAACAGCAAGTCTACCTCTCGCCGCACCCGGCCGAGCTGATGCTGCGCAACCATGTCTGACCGGCCCGTCCAAAGCACACCGCACCATCACGAGGATTGCGCCATGCAATTCCGCCCCTCCCTGATCACCAAGCTTACCCTGGCAATCTCCTTGATTTTGATCGGATTCATGGGAATCCTTGACTACATCAACCTCAAAAATTTCCGTAACGTAATGATCGAATACGCAACGACCAACGCCGATCAGGTGGCCGAGATCATCAAGCAGAGCACCTACGACGCCATGCTGAAGAATGACAAGGAAAGCCTGTATCGCATGATCGGTCGCATCGCCCAAAGCAACAGCATCGAGCGCATCCGGCTGACCGACCATAACGGCAGGGTGGCGTACTCCAACATCAGGGAAGAGCTCGGCAGCAGCATCAACAAATCCGCTGAACAGTCCATCATGGACCTGATTGCGTCCGACCGGCTGACACCACCCCGCGTTAGGGACTACAGCAGAATTTACCGCACAAACAAAGAACAGGAGGTGCTGGGTTTTACCAAGGCGATTTACAACCAGCCGGGCTGCTCAACCGCAACATGCCATTTCCACCGCTCCGAAGATGCGGTTCTGGGCGTGCTGGACATATCAATTTCCCTGGAGAGCCTTCGTAAAAAGTCCAATGAATACCGCCTGCAGTTCATTGTATTAACCTGCCTGCTCCTGCTGCTGATCGGCGTGCTGATTACCTTCCTGATGCGGCGCCTGGTCAACCGGCCGGTCAAGCGCTTGATACAGCACACGGACCAGGTCGCGGCGGGCAACCTGGACGCCCGAATTTACGCCACCTCACGGGACGAACTAGGGGAACTCTCCGTTGCATTCAACCAGATGACGGAAAACCTGAATAAGGCGCGTGAAGAAATCAACCAATGGACCATCAGTCTGGAGCAGAAGGTGGATGAACGCAGCCGTGAGATAAAGTTCATGGAAGCGCAACTGCACCGTTCCGAAAAACTGGCGTCGCTGGGCAACCTGGTGGCCGGCATTGCCCACGAGATAAACAATCCTTTGACCGGTGTACTACTGTATGCCTCAATCCTGGACCAAGACAAACGCCTTGACCCGCAACTCAAGCAGGATCTGGACAGGATCATTGCCGAAACCCGCCGCTGCGCCGACATCGTCAAGCAGCTGCTGGAATTTTCCCGTGAAGCGGTGCCCCACAAGGATGCGGTTTCTATCAACACGCTGCTCAACAAGGTCATCGGCCTTCTGCGCCATCAACCCAGTTTTTGCGACATAATCATTGCCTGCCGTTACGGAGAAAAGCTGCCGGATGTCTCCGTCGATCCCAACCAAATCCAGCAAGTGTTTGTCAATCTCTTTATCAACGCCTGCCACGCCATGCCCGAAGGAGGCGCCATCGAGGTGGGCACATCCCTGTCCGGCGATGGCAATTTTGTCCGCATCGAGATCAAAGACAACGGTTGCGGCATTGCCGAAGAGCACCTGGGCAGAATTTTCGACCCTTTCTTCACCACCAAGACCGAAGGAACCGGTTTAGGGCTTTCCATTTCCTATGGCATCGTTGAAAACAATGGCGGGACAATCGAGGTAAAAAGTGTGGAGGGAGTCGGGAGCAC
>WSSedB1CaDRAFT_10000356_pt1 | contig 20922 bp, 18 predicted proteins | sample WetSurSB1Cattail_FD_9460 | JGI IMG/M metagenome (IMG submission 9460)
CGTTAATCCGCCAATTTCAATCCACGCTCCCGCGAAGGGAGCGACCTTTTAATCTGCCCATGTTCCAACATCAAACCCAATTTCAATCCACGCTCCCGCGAAGGGAGCGACGCACTCCGCCAGACTGCCACCATGCGTCAATGCAAATTTCAATCCACGCTCCCGCGAAGGGAGCGACATTGATTACCATTAATTCATATGGAATGTCCTTGAATTTCAATCCACGCTCCCGCGAAGGGAGCGACATCTTGCCCAATGGCATTGTAGTCATAGCCAGCAATTTCAATCCACGCTCCCGCGAAGGGAGCGACATGCTTGGTACTGCCCATCTTGATCAAGCATGACAGATTTCAATCCACGCTCCCGCGAAGGGAGCGACAGTACAAGACATTTCGATAGGCAGTCCGCGTAGGAATTTCAATCCACGCTCCCGCGAAGGGAGCGACATGCTTGGTACTGCCCATCTTGATCAAGCATGACAGATTTCAATCCACGCTCCCGCGAAGGGAGCGACTTGGACGCTCTCCTGGCGGATTAAATGCCACAGGTATTTCAATCCACGCTCCCGCGAAGGGAGCGACTTGCAAATGAGATAATAACGAGGAGGAATGAAATTATTTCAATCCACGCTCCCGCGAAGGGAGCGACAGTACAAACGGCGTTGCTGAGCTATATCTAGATGATTTCAATCCACGCTCCCGCGAAGGGAGCGACTTCCCCAACGATTCTGCGAGCGTCTTGAGACATGTATTTCAATCCACGCTCCCGCGAAGGGAGCGACGCGGGGAAAACGGTAAGCCAGTCGATAGCCAAACTATTTCAATCCACGCTCCCGCGAAGGGAGCGACGATATCCAGTAAAAGCCAGAGCAATATCCTACTGATTTCAATCCACGCTCCCGCGAAGGGAGCGACTGCATGGTACTCATCAACGATTGCCAGCACGGAGCGATTTCAATCCACGCTCCCGCGAAGGGAGCGACAGTAGATATTCATTTCCCATATTATACATACGTTCAATATTTCAATCCACGCTCCCGCGAAGGGAGCGACCAGTTATCCGTCAAAGCTGGACAGGTTGCATATGAATTTCAATCCACGCTCCCGCGAAGGGAGCGACGAGGCACGGCTACCTATGATGCCGATGGTCTCGCTAGATTTCAATCCACGCTCCCGCGAAGGGAGCGACCACCCATTCAATTTTTTACATATCTTGAATATTGTAATTTCAATCCACGCTCCCGCGAAGGGAGCGACGCACTCACAGCAAAATTAGTCGGTGGGGCTAAGGATTTCAATCCACGCTCCCGCGAAGGGAGCGACGAGGCACGGCTACCTATGATGCGATGGTCGCGCTAGATTTCAATCCACGCTCCCGCGAAGGGAGCGACGACCGCCCTATTTAGTATTTAAGGAGGGTAATATGATTTCAATCCACGCTCCCGCGAAGGGAGCGACGTAATATAGTTAACTGTATCGGCTCCCCCTCCATAGATTTCAATCCACGCTCCCGCGAAGGGAGCGACAAAGGAGAAATGTAAAATGTTAACAGTAAATAACGATTTCAATCCACGCTCCCGCGAAGGGAGCGACCTATCAGCTTTAATGGAAATATATATTATTTGGAATCATTTCAATCCACGCTCCCGCGAAGGGAGCGACGCATGATACTCATCTACGATTGCCAGCACGGAGCGATTTCAATCCACGCTCCCGCGAAGGGAGCGACCTATGCTTTTTATATCCATGTCAAAAAATTTCATATTTCAATCCACGCTCCCGCGAAGGGAGCGACGTATCATACGGGAATGCGCATTGGTGAGATTGTTGATTTCAATCCACGCTCCCGCGAAGGGAGCGACCTAAATATTTAATGATAATGTCCTATTTGGATATGATTTCAATCCACGCTCCCGCGAAGGGAGCGACGATCTATGGCACTATGGACGCAAATGAACTATACGATTTCAATCCACGCTCCCGCGAAGGGAGCGACATTATTACAAAACAAACAGGCGAGGGGTGATGGTATATTTCAATCCACGCTCCCGCGAAGGGAGCGACGTTTGCTGCACTTTTTGTAAGCGGCTGCGTAGTTTATTTCAATCCACGCTCCCGCGAAGGGAGCGACAGCAAAAACAAGCTGTTTTTGACTAAATTTCTTCCTTTTGAACTTATTTTTAGCTTTTCATTCTATAAAATCACATACATTGTTCTAATTTTTACCATATTTTCACATTTTACAAGTATTCTTCTCTATATTTTTGGTGCGAAAGCTCCAGCAATTTATGTTTACTTCATATTCGCACTAAATAATCAGTGGACTTTCAACATCAAAAGATTCTTTTGCACCGATATGCAGAACTTTACCTTGATAGTTATTCCCTAAATAATAAAACCGTAAACTATCGGTCTCTTTATCAATAATTTTTTCTAATTTATTCTGAACTTCACGCGCCTTAGCGGCATCCATCACACATTCGAATACAGAGTTTTGAACACGCTGCCCATAATTCACACATTGTTTTGCAACCTGACGCAGGCGCTTTCGGCCGAGTGGGGTTTGCGTATTTACATCATAGGTTATAAGAACCAGCATTATATCACCTACTTCCACATAAATGGCGGATATCCATCTAAATCACCGCGAATAAATCTCGCCAGCAGCATTGCTTGTGCATAAGGAACCAAACCCCATTCTATTTTTTCTTGTAAAAATGGATGTTTAATCATCTCTTGTTTCTTACTTTGCCAAGATTTCAATATGCTTCTCCGCGTATCATCATCCATAATAACGGCGCCATTTTCTTGTTGCGTGAATCCCTTTTCATTGATTTCTTTTTTATTAATTAACGATATAACAAATCGATCCGCATAAACTGAACGCAGTTCTTCCATCATATCCAGTGCAAGAGAAATCCGCCCTGGTCTATCACGATGTAAAAATCCAACATACGGATCAAGTCCAACGGTTTCTAATGCAGCTGCCACATCATGCGCTAACAGTGTATATACAAAAGACAACATAGCATTTACATTATCCAAAGGAGGCCGTTTATTCCGACAATGAAAATAAAACGACTGTTTTTGTTGAAGAATCAAATCATCCACTACACTAAAATACTGCACCGCAGCTTCTCCCTCAAAACCTCGAAGCTGCTCTAAATCTTCACTTTCTTCAACAGCTTTTAACGCATTGACAAGCCCCTGTGATACGGATTTCAGTTTAGCAACATCCAGCCGTAATGGATAGTCTCTTTTGGCCCGTTCAATAACCCAGCGAGCATTATAAATTTTTCCCAAAATAAAGTTTTTAGCAATTTTATTGCTTTCTTCTATATTATCGGACAATCGATACTGGTTTTTTCTTAAAGTAACATTTCCTCTGACTTCGCCTACGATTCTGGAAAGAAACTTTCCACTTGGTTTCATGAAACTCAATGCAATGCCATGTTTTGCACAAGCTCCCATTAAAGCCGGACTTGCCCCAGTATAACCGAATGCAACCACACCCTCAAGATTATGCAACGGAACTCGCACCATCTCGGCGTCATCTTTCAACACTACAATATTTTCTCCATCAAGTGATAAATATGCATCAGGGGAAGTGATATATAAAATATTTAATAGTTTCCTCATTCTTCCACCTCAAAAATATTCCGCTTGATATAATGGCTGACAGATGGATTTTTACATAATTTGGGCATACAAACCTCTGTAAGAGAACACGCCTTACAACTTTTAAACAATTTAACTTTAGGCGTATACCGCCTATCATATAATTCATGCATTTCATGCACCATAATTTTTACGCGTTCCCTTAGTTCATCTGTAAGAATCACTTTTACGCGGCGTTTTATTTCACCATAAAACAAAAATCCTTCGGGGATTCCACATAACAGCATTTCTTCAAGGCACATAGCCTGCGCACATAATTGCAGCACATCAGATTCATTTTCTTTGGGTTTACCTCGTTTGTATTCTACAGGGATAGGTTTATACGTTCCATCCCTGCCAAAAATACTCACCCCATGTACATTTTTGTGCAGTTCAACCACATCACAAGTCCCGGTAATGCCCATGGTCCGTGAAAAAACATTCATACCGCGTGAAACAATCAAGTCCTTACGCTTTTCTTTTATCATTTCATCGTGTGTTTTTTCATGCAGGATTTCTCCCTCGACTGTGCGCAGGTTCTCCTGCCACTGCTGTTCAATGTGTATTAAGGCCCACTGCCTTTTACAAAATACAAAATGTTGGATTCCTGACAATAATAAAAAATCCTCTTCTTTATATTCCATCATATATTTCCGGTGTCAGGCCATCTAAGGCTTCAACGGATATCTCATAATCCTTCATGCTTTTTGGAATATCAGCTAATGGCACAACCTTTAAACTTCTATGGACCTTCGCAGATGAATATTGCCCAATTTGTGCATTGTGCTTCCACCAATATAACTTATGAACTTCTAAACTGCCATCCGGACGCGCCGAGGAACAATCATTTTCAAAAAGTGTAATAAGAGCCTTTTTTATGAGTTCGCTGTCTTCTGCGGTGAATCCAGTCTTGGTTGCCAACTGTGTATTGATACTTCCATAAATGACATATACACCAAAATCAACACGATGCTTCATTCCCATAGTATCTGAGCTTTTTTTATCCGGGTCTTTCTGCGTTTCTCCATTCACGCTTTTTGTGATTTGCATGCTGGAGATTTCAATAGGCGAAACGCTGACCGCACAATGAATGGATACCGGCCCTCTTATTCCTATAGAAACTGCATTATCGCTACTCGCTTTAAAGGCAAAAACCTGTCCAAAGCTTCGAACATCCATCCATTTTTTACACGCAATTCGTGCATACTCTTCTTTATCTTTATTCGCTTTTTTTAGTTCCGGGCAGCCTTCCGCCCGATCTTTTAAGCTTCTAAATCCATCTGTTCTTCGTTCATCCGATTGAACGAAGATGGCCTGCCCCATATCCTGCAAACGGTTGCGAATTTTTCTCTTGATACAAACATCTGAAATCTCGCCAAAGCCATCATAATTTTCTCGTGGCCGATTCCCATTTAATGGGTCTCCATTGGGATTGGCATTTTTTACAGAAATAACCTCTGCAAAGTCAATTTTATTTACAAAATCAGTCATCGTCTTCTACTCCTTCACTTTTTTTCTCTAATTTATTTTTTTGGTTTTCTGCTATCCTGGCGTTTTTTTCTTCAACAAAGACCTGTCTCTGGCAATAATAACCTAAGATATAACTATCTTCCAGTTTCTTACTGCTCGTAAAGTCTTCATAAGGAAGATTTGCATTAACCGACGTCATGAGTTCCACCAGCTTTTTCCCTTTGTCGCCTAATCTTGCTGTATAGGGCCGAAGCTTATCGGTGATTATGCCCCAGGTTTTGTACGGGTACAATTTAAATTGATGCATGAGCCGTTCTGCGTTGGTCTCTCTTTTTTCACCTGCTGTAGAAAGCGCATATCCTTCAATTTGTTGTGCAATCGCCAAAAGTCTGCCAAAAATATAACTTCGGTCTGTTTGATTTTCATCGAGCGCCATCTTCCATACCTCCTTAAATTTATCAGATCTATGTTTTTTGATTAACGAACACGTGATTGTCAGAGCCTTGTCCCATTCCCAATGTTCCATTGAAACTGGATTCGACGCACGATTCACCGCTGAATTCACTATATCATATGGCAGCCTGGCTCCATCAACAATACAAGGCAGCAATCTTTCAACCGTAGCTTTTTTCAATTTATCGCTTACTTTATCACCATAAGCCACCAATGTTATGGCTTTCGGTGATGGTGCACCAATAAAAGCGATGCGTTTAAATTTTGCTTTTCCTTTTTCATCAAAACCATCCGGGATATTTTTATAGGAATGTTTCCAGGCACAAGTTCTATGCCAATTTTCAATCCGGTTGAGAAAATCATCGCCATTAAATTCACGATAATAGGTGATAGACAGCCGCCCGGTGGTTGCAGAATCCAAACCGATAATGATGATTTCCGATTTTATATCTAAATCGCATCGATAGCCGGAAATGGCACTTGCAAGCCGTCTGGCAAAATCACTTTCCGTGGAAACCACAGGCTCCTCTTCAATGCCAAAGAATCCGCTTTGTGTATCTTCAAAAATTTCCGGAAGTTGTTGGTTGTTGGTTCCCCATGCCAGTATGACTTGATCGCCATTTTTATAGCCTTGTTTCTCGATAAGCCAACGCAGTGCATTATGTGCTTTTTGTGAAGTTTCATAACCGATACTTACCGCCTGGCTTTTATCAGAAAACCGGCCGCGATACGTAAAACCACTTTCATCATTTGCCGAAATGAGCTTGGCCTTATCGGCTGTATTCCTGACCTTTGCCGGATGCTTTTCTGAGCAAGGCACTTCCTGCCCTTTTACATAGCATAAATCCAACTTTTCCTGCAGGCTCGTATAATACTGAATATAACTTTGGTATACTTCTTTATCCAGCCAGACAGCGGATTCATCTACCTGCGGGATTTCTACCCGAAATCTTACAAAAGCATCGCTTTGCTCACCCACACCAAGTTTCACGCCTTTTTTTAGAAAACCGGTTTCATCGCACACAAGAATTTGTTGCTTGATTAAATCAGCAATCAGTTTTTTTTGTTCTAAATAACGGAAAACCGCACAAACTTTTGGATTCGAGTATGCTGAGTCACACCACTTCTGAAGCTGGTTGATATACTTATCGTAAAACTCCTCTCCTTTTTTCTTGACTACATATTGCGCATAGTCTCCTGCAACATATTGAAGTTTATCGCAAAGCGGATGTGGCGCAATACCGCTGCTTCTTGTTGCTGAAGCTTCTGTTACTGGAATAATTGTGATAGATTCATTTTTTTCCAAAATCTTTGCACTGATAAATCCGCCTTGTCCATTGAGGACAATTTCGATCTGTGCATTTTGTGTCGAATGGGCAATTGGCAGCAGAGGTGTTTTCTCGAGGTCCTTTACAATACCGACTTCGCTGCTGCAATTTTCATAGGTATCATAAAGTTTTTGAATCCAACTCAATAGCCTCTCCCTCCTTTGCAAATTCTTTTAAGCCGCTGAAATTCATTTCATTAAACAACTTTGGTTTCATGGCTGCAAGTTCTCGTTTTATCGTACATTCTTCGGGTTTTAAAAATTTGATATAGCCGTTTTTCATTTCTGGATACCAAAGTCTGGCAATCAGCTTATCTTTGCCCATTTCATCCGGATAGTCAAAGCCATGAAACATCAAGCCAAAAGAAAGGTCTCCATAGTCATCATAAGCCCCCGTACCCTCACCAAACGTGCAAGGCTCTACATAGGCCTGACACTCTCTGGTTCCCAGGAAAACATCCCTGCGTCCACCAGCTTTAATCATCCGTTTAGCAATCAAATAATGTTTGTTTTCATTTCTGTCCTTGGCTAGGTTTGGACGATGATAGTTCCATTCAAAATGTGCCCTAACCTGGTATTCAACATTCACTAAATAGGTATAAATTGATAGCGTATTGCCTCCGTTAAAATCAACCGGGCGTATTCCCTGCGATTGTGTTTTGATGAGGTTCATAATCCGCACTTCATCCATAACCCAAATCAGGGTAGGCTTCCAGTACACGCTTTCTAAGATTCCTTTCAGCGCCTGGTACGTGGGAACCTGATAAGAAAACTTCTCTCCTCCGATTCGGTTGATCGGATCACTGAAAAGTGCATATCTCCCACTTACTTTAAATTCAACGATGTTGCTTTTTTCCAATAGTATCACCATCCTAACTAATTAAAAATTCCATTGGCACACCTTCGACGGTTACGCCAAGGTCATCTCGATAAAACCCTTCTTTAAGCGCTAATACTCCTCCATGGTTCAATTCGGCAATACCCTGTCGTTCGTCCAGTTTTCTCTTATCTGTTTCAAATAAATTAACCGAAAAGTGCTGCGCTTTTTTTAGATACTGCTTTAATTCTTTTAAGTCGCAGTCGCCATTGATCTTCGCAATAAGTTCTTTCCCCTCGCCATAGGGGACAATCACCCCTGTTGTATTTTGATTGATTACCTGAAAATTATTTCCCGCTGTTTTAAAACTCTGTTTCAGCAGCAACTTTGGTTTATATCCATTTCTACTGCAAAATATCTCACTAACCTTTTTATTTCCTGCTAATAAATCATACATCGTTGCATCACTATTTATTTTTGGCAGGGTGTAATTCATCGCCTTCAATCTATTATAAAAATAATACTCATAATATCGATCCATCGCTTTTTGCGAAAGCAAATCCTGATCAAATACAGCCGGATTCTCGCGAAATTCGTCCAGCACTCGTTTTGTACATTCCTGACCTTCTTTAATATCTACCAATTTGCTGATATTTTCCCCTTGTACATTGACGATGTAAACGTTGCTGCAAGGCCGTTCTCCATGCCGATTGCATCGTCCTGCTGCTTGCGCAATGCTATCAAGCCCGGCGAGTGAGCGCACGACGCAGCCAAAAGAAATATTAACGCCAGCTTCTATTAATTGCGTACTGACACAAATCATGCGCTGCTTCCTTAATTTTGCTCTCATTTCTTCTAATATCTTCATTCTATGGGATGAACACATATTCGTACTTAAATGAAAAATCAAATATTGTTGTTCCTTAGGCAGCTGCGTATTTTCTCTCTGCAATTCATTAAAAACTTCTTTAGCCGCATTCTTTGTGTTAAAAACAACCAATACACTTTCCACATGCTCCATGATATCCAGGACAAATTCTTGTAGCGCTGCTGGACTATAACCTCCAATGATTCTTTTATCGACCAACTCCACACGTTTGAATCCACCTAATCTGCCATACATATCAGAAATCATATCAGGATTTTCGCTTAACTTCAACGGCATATGAATCTTCGGTGATGATAAAATCGGCTGCGTGGCGGTACAAAGGATAATAGTCGCATGGCAAATTTCGGCTAAGAAATTGATCGCACTGTTGAACATATTGATACATTTGATTGGAATAGCCTGGATTTCATCAAATATAAAAATTGAATTCGCAAAATTGTGCATGCGTCGAATGTTCTGCGTTCCTCCGCTAAACAAAGTATCGAGAAATTGTACCATGGTCGTAAGAATAATCGGGCTGTCCCAGCGTTCTGTCAGAAGCTTATAGTCCTCGTTTTCATTATCCATAATGAGGTTTGAATGATGTTCTAAAATAACATCATCCCGGCACAAAATATTTTTTATCTCCCGGGCGTTTTGATCTATAATCGTCGTAAACGGGATAATATAAAAAATTCTGTCTTTATGAAAGATTTGGGCGTGTTCCAAAGCATATCGCAAACTCGACAGTGTTTTCCCGCCGCCTGTTGGTACCGAAAGCTGATAGATACCGGGCTTATGTACAGCAAAATTTTTGCAGGTCAGGGAAATGTCTGCTCTCAGTAAATCAATTTGTGTTTTCTTCGGATACGCTTCCAAAGCACTCTCTAATTTATCTGACAGCTCCTGCCATAGAATCGTTCGATTGATTGCCGGTGAAGGTTCCCGCCCCGCCATAAAACTATAGGTATCATATCGATCCGCATCCACCACACAGCTAAACATATATTTTTCCAGCAGGCCCATGGCAAACTGACCAAATTCAGCACGATTATCTATTTGCCTGATATGGATCAGAGCCTCTTGTATCTCAGTTTTTGCCTTATAAAACAATTCCCGTATTTGCGCTGTATCCAAACATTCCAACGTATAATTTCGTAGTGCTTCATCATAAAAAATCTCTTTATCTGTCATCATCTTGCTGGTAAAAATATCTTTTCCGCTTACATCCAAGCAATCAATCAGTCCGCCATGATGCGAACAGATAGCAACTGCCATAAGCTGCGCTGTCAGTTGTTCATAAGGATCGTTGGACTTATAAAAAGTATCATAGATATACTTGGCACCGGCTGTAGAATGGTTAATCGTGCCGCGAAGCGATTTATCTTGTGGATGCTCCGCACTGTACTTTATATAAGCATCAAATTTTTTTGTTTCTTTTCCCATATCATGAAGAATACCAATTAATTTACAGGTTGCTTCTAAGGAAATTTTTGCCCCATATTCCATTGACAGGTGAGAAACATTTTCTAAATGCTCTTTAACGCTTTGTTTGCCTGAGGTTATTGGGTTAATATGCGCACAAAACATCATGATCACTTCCAATAATTTGTAAATTTTTTCCCAATCAACACTAGGATATCCCTACTATTATCTATTTTTATTAACTTTTCCCATTTTTTTTGCTGTCAAAGCTGCGAATCAACATCAATACATCTCAATAATTTAATTACCATATAAATATGCACTTATGCTATAATATTTATTTATGAATCCGTATAAGTTCCTCCCTTTTATTATCTATTTTGCTGCTTATTTACATTATAAAACTTTAGACCCAATCATACAATACCTGGAAGTCACCACGGTTATCATTGGGAAAATGTGATTTCCTGCCTCCATCTATATCCCAAAGCGAGGTATTCAATGTACGGCTGCAAGCCCCCTCAAAGCCAATAAAAAATATATTTCTAAAGCTTCCTATATTGAATACAAATAAATCATTCTATGGTAAAATTATATTGTTCATAAATACATTGAATTTAGCTGAGGTGATTCTTGTGAAAACTTTAAAGATCATTCTATTACTATGTAGTACCATACTCTTTTTTTCAACAACTGCATCTGCAAATCCTGTGTATATAGGAGTACCGGAAACGTTCTCTTCTTCAAACCTTACCGGGGTATTTTTTTGGAAAGATTCTGCGGATACCTACCATTTATCTGTCAAAACCACAGGCGACACACACTCTCTGACCGGAACCATAGAAACAGATGGTTCTTTTGAAGAATGCAAAGAAGTTCCTATAACAAAAGAACCAAATAAAGATAATCTATGCACCAGCAAAAATAAGGGTAAAATCTATCTTAAGCTGACTTCTGCTGGCCCTGAGACAGGCATCACTTTTAAGGTCTCTGATGCCCGCAAAATAAATTTCACCTTATATTGGGACAACAGCATCCTGTCCCCAGCAAATATCTATATTGGCAAAGACAGTTGGCATCCGGAACATGGAAATTTCTCTATGGATATTCCTGCTGCCTTCAATATCCATATGGGAAATCCCGATGGAAACGATTCGTCGTCTGAAGGTATGGTTTTTTCCCCTTTCATTATCCCTTCGGCTCATGGCCTCCAGTAAACAGGAGGTTTGCTCAAGATCCTGGAAGGACATATGTTCTAAGCTTTATATATCTTGCCCTTGCATTATAAAGACTTCCCCGTTACAATCCATGCAGTTGGCTCGACCTGCATGGATTGTAACGGGGATTTTTTTGACTAAAGTTTAATCCATTAGCTCTACTGATGGTTGATATGGAACAGTAAAAAGCTCCCGCATGGCAGAGCGTTTTAAGCATAAAACATTCTGCCATGCGGGAGCTTTGCAAAGTTTACCAGTTCTCGTTCATGTTTACAGCAAGGAATAATATTTTAACATTTTCTCAATTTCAGGAATAACCTCCGGGGCCGGAGGCAGCACAGGCCTGCGTGCTGGTCCCACTGGAATTCCAATCATTTCAAGCGATTTTTTGAATACAGCCGGCGCAGATGCCAGATGTGCCGCCTTGCGGAGGACTTCTATATCCTGCTGCATGGCTTCGGCACCTTCGATATCGCCTGCCAGGAATTTCGCATACAGGGCAACGATCTGCTCCGTAATGACATTCGAAGTACCTGCAATGGCACCTGCTGCACCCAGCTTGAGCGCCGGCAGGATTTTAGAGTCCGAGCCGGCCAGGACCACGAAATCCTCTCCTGCACCAGCCTTCATATACTCCTGCATGTTTTCCATATTTCCGCTGCTGTCTTTAATCGCGGCTACATTTTTTATTTTCGCCAATTCTTTTACGACCGAAGCCGGAATATTGATGCCGGTATTTTTCGGTATATTATACAAAATAATAGGAATCTGCACTGCAGCAGCAACGGCCCTATAATGCTGTATCAGTTCCTGTTCTGCAGGAACCGCAAAATAAGGTGTAATGACAGAAAGCGCATCGGCCCCCAACGCTTCCATTTTCTTGGAGAGTTCTATGACATCCTTGGTACGGTTTCCGCCTGTGCCCACATAAACAGGGACTCTGTGGCGGGTTTCCTCTATAACAATTTTGGCGAATGCGAGCTTTTCCTCGTCAGAAATAACATGGAACTCTCCATTGGTTCCCAGAATGAACAAACCATTAACACCCTTGTCAATGAGACGGTTTACCAGCATGCGGGTTGCCTTCTCATTGATATTTTCGTTATCATCAAACGGCGTAATCATCGCCGTAATGATTCCCTTAATTTCCATATGAATACCTCCTGATTCTACTTACCTTCCTGTGCCGACAACGTCATGTCTCTTACTGCTTTGCAGGGACCATTCCAATACGCACGATTGTTGCGTATCTCATCCCCTATGCAAAAATGCCGCACACCCAGATTCCAATAAAGTTCTGCCTCTTCGAGCGTGTTGATCTCACAGCGGGGATGCACTCCATGCCGCAGAGCCGCAGCAATCATCTTCTTTTCAGCCTCTTTGGCGTCCTGCCGGTGATCCTGCAGATTCCAGCCAAGGCTCATGCAATAATCCGAAGGGCCAAACTGCACCATGTCTACCCCGGGAATCGAACAGATTTCCTCAATATTATCCATAGCCTCTTTTTTCTCAATCATAAATGCACGTACAATATTGCGCACCATGGATGCATACTCCATCTGCGGTTCACGGGAGCGATACCCCTGCCAGCGGGCATTCGGATAGCCAAACCGGCCTTTGTCCTGCGGCGTATCAGGCAGGGTCATGCGAATTGAATCACGAACCTCCTCCGGAGTTTTATGATCGGTGAATAATACCGCCTGAAAGCCACTGGCCATAGCTCTCTGCGCCATATAAAACCGGTTCTGGAAATCGAGTTTTATCATAGCCGCAATATTATGAAGCTCCGCGGCACGAACGAAATTCTCCAGATCCTTAAAGTCAAAGGGGGCATATTCTGCCACCAGCTCAACATAATCAAAGCTTTCCGTGGCCGCACAGGCCTCAACAATCAGCGGCCAGGTGCTTTGTATGCGTGTAGCCGTAGTAGGCTTCCCCTGCTTCAGCCGCTGCTGCAGCATATCTATAATCATTTTAGTTCCCTCTTCTTCTAAAATCAAGCCTGCAGCAAAGCAAGCAGATTATCCGTAGCCATATGGATGGAAGTCAATTCTGCATCCTTCGTGAGAGATGCAACATGTGGCGAAAGAATAAAATTATCCAGCTGCAGCAATTTCTCGTTTGCTGCCGGAGGTTCCACTGAAAACACATCCTCTGCCGCCCCTGCAATCCATTGCCTGCTGAGTGCTTCATGTAAAGCTTCCTCATCGACAAGGCCACCCCGGGCTGTGTTGATCAGATATGCAGATGGCTTCATCATGCGCAGTGTGTCTTTGTTCATCAGATTCTTTGTGTCTTCCGTAAGCGGCATATGCAAGGTAACGTAGTCGCTTTCCCTTAATATCTCCTCTATGCTGCCGATGCGGATATTGTAGGCAGCTTCCATCTCTTCCTTATTAACAAAAGGATCATAACCCATGACTTTCATGCCAATTCCCTGCGTTATGCGCATGACCTCTTTGCCCACGGCACCCAGTCCCAGAATCCCTACGGTCTTCCCCTTCAGTTCCTGTCCGGATATCTTATTCCAGCGGCCATCTTTCACTTCATTCACACACTGTACCAGATTCTTGCTCAGGGCAAAAAAGAAGCTCACCGCCAATTCCGCCACAGATACAGAGTTCGATCCTACGGTTCTGCGTATTCCAATACCCAATTGTTTGGCAGTATCTACATCAATATTGTCGATTCCTACACCAAATCGTGAAATTCCCTTCAGCTTCTTAGCTCTCTGCAGCATATCTGCATCAACGCGGTCAACCCCAAGAATAATCCCGTCCGCATCAGAAGCCAGACTGCAAAATTCTTCATATGAGTATTGCCTGCCCGTTGTATTGTAAATAACCGTATACCCCTTGCTTTCCATCTTCTTTATGGCTGTTTCTCCATACCGTGAAAAAGACCTGGGAGTTACTAATATTTTTTTCATTATCTGCACCTCTTAAAAAAAGAAAACTTATTCACATACATCTTCCACGCCTCAAATTATACCAAGCGCAGCTCCTACCAAACTGACAACCAGAAGAAAGGTAACAATGCGAATATATTTTGGCCCTACCTTAATAAGGAAAATATATATTCCCATAACAACCAGCAGAGGCAAAAGCCGTGGTGCTAATTGATCAATGAGGGGCTGCACCGGAATCGCCTTCATCGCCGTACCAATTGTCAGCGTAGTAGTAAGTTTTACATAAGACGCTGACAGGGCGCCCATCATGAACATGCCCAGAACACTGGCACTGGTAATAACCGTCTGTATCCTGCCCGACTGCAGGATCTCCAATATAGACTGACGGCCAGCCGTATACCCTTTTTGATACAGACCGTATCCAAAAACAATCGTGTAGATTGACTGAATAATAACCGGCAGCAATGCACAAAAAGCCGAACCTGCCATCGCAAACGGAATGAATATTCCCATGAGGATTGGCCGCATCGTACCAAAGTCGATTGTATCGCCTATGCCGGCAACAGGTCCCATAAGCCCTGTTTTGACACTGACAATCGCATCTTCACCAACCTCCTCTTCTTCATCTTCCTCCTTATGTATTTGCGAAGCTGCCTTTTCTTCTAAGGCAATAGATATCCCGTTGATGATACAGCCCCAGTTTCCTTCCGTATTATACATGGCCAAATGACGCTTGAGCGCTGCGGCCAAATCGGCTTTGTCCTTGTAGAGCTTCTGCAGTATACCGGTCATCGCTCCACAAAAGGCTAATGCCTGTAATCTCTCAAAATTATTTGATACTTCCGCATAAGCAAACCAACGAATCCAGGATTTCGTAATATCAGCTTTCGTCAATTTTTCCGGTTGTGCTTTTACAATTTCCTCATTCATAATCCATCAATCCTCCTGTCCATTATTCGGCAAGAAATGCGTATAGATCAACGCTACACAGAAACCGAAAATCGCTATACCTATGATACTGATACCCGAATAGGCTACTACAAAAAATCCCGTGATGAAAAATGGCAGCAACTTTCTCTTGCCAATTATTACAATCGTCAAAGCAAATCCCAAAGCCGGAAGAATATTGCCGGCCACCGTCAGTCCATGCGTTACCCAGTATGGAACAGCATCCATGAAAGCAGAAATCGCATCTACTCCAAAAACATTTCCTACAAAAGCGGGAATGAAACGAAGCGGAAACGCCAGCAACAACGGATATAAGAACGCCAAACGCCGTATCTTGGCTATATCTGCTTGTTCCGCAGCTTTATCTGCAATATGCACAAGAACGGTGAAAAATGTCCTCCGGAACTGATCCAGCAAAACACCCAGAAGGCCGACAGGGACAGCAACTGCGACAGCTATTTCCGGTGAAACATTTGCCTGAATCGCAATTGGGATGGCCACGCAGGCCGCCAGGGCCTCATCTGCTGGAATGTTTCCGCCCGGCGCAATAGAACCCAGATACATCATTTCCAACGTTGCGCCTGTAATCAGAGCAATCTCCATATTGCCAAAAATAAGTCCGATAATCGGCGCCAGGGACAATGGATGGCGAATAACCTGTGAAAAACCGTACCAGACACGACAAGTCGCAAAATAATACAGCAAACCCATAAGAATTGCATTCATAATCATTTTATACAGTCCCCCTTTTTATAAAAGCTTTAAAATTTTTGCCAGCTCAGCTGGTGTTTCTTCCGGTACGGTCTGAAAATAAACCTGTGTACCCTGATCCTGTATCTTTTGTAAGGATTCACCATCTTCCGCATTTAAAGTAACCTGATTATAAACAACCTTTCTGCCCGGGCCTGCTCCCAGCCCGCCAATCTGCAGCTTCTGTATCTCCAGCCCCTTCTCTACGGCTTCCAAAGCACTCCTGACTGTTTTGAACAAAATCAACAGCGAGCTCTTACCTAATTGGTTTTTCTGCCAGCCAGCGACAGCTTCCTCCACGGAGATCATTTCTACCTTGACGCCCGGTGGCGCCGCCATAACATATACCTGGCTCATAAACGGGTCCTTGGCTAATTTGTTATCAATCACAAGAATGCGGCTGGCATTTGTCTGCTTAAGCCATCGTGTAATAACCTGACCATGAATCAGTCGAAAGTCAATCCGGGCTAATTTAATTTCTGCCATTTTTTATCCTTCTTTCTCATAAAGTTACTTTTGGGGCTACACAACAAGCCGTCATGCCAACATTGCATACAGCCTCTGCAAGCTCTTTTCCTGCCAGATTTTCCCGCAGCAAATCCCCCTCTACCAGCATAGACAGGTTTAAGCCGCAAACTAACTGAATTGGATATTGCTTAGATAATGCCATAGATACATTAAAGGGTGTCCCCCCATATAAATCCGTAATAAACAGCACTTCGCCGCCTTTTATCTCATCCAGCTTTTCTTTTATCGACACCATGAACTCTTCCGGCGACATACCCGGCAGTAAAGAAAATACTTCCAGATTTTTTAAGGGTCCCATAATCATTTCTGCACTTTTTACAAGATACGCCCCTGCTTGTCCATGTGTCAGTACAAATATCCACGATTTATCTTTCATCAACATGCTCCTTCCTTTCGAATTTTTCATACACTTATTTATATTGCAAAAAGCATGCCAATTTATTTTTCCCAAAATAAATACCGCTAAAAGTCTTGATTTATCAAGGCCTTCAGCGGTACAATGCAATAATTTTTACTATCTATTCTTCTGTGTATTTCTCTGTATCGAATGTATCAATAAGATATCCATACTCTGTATCAGGAATTATCATACCAAAGCTTTCTTCAATCTTTTTAAAAACCGCTTTAAGCACTTCGTATATCTCATTTTTTTCCTGAATACGCTGTTTTATATCTTCGTATGGCAGACTTTCTTTTTTTATAGCCCGTTCGAGCATACAAGTACAATGCAACAGAAAAGAAATTCTCAAATGATCTGTTTTTTTGAGTGTCAGGCGCTGGATGATTTCATCCAGCGCCTCTTCCAAAAAGCTACAGGCTTTTTGTGGATTTAAAAAGCTCAGTGACCCTTCAATGATTTCCATGGTCATATTCGGTATCATTATTTTGCGGTAAACTCCGTTTTGTGTTCCTTCTATCATATTCCGAATACGTTCCAAACCATTGCCAATAACGATTTCATCCGTAGAAATCCAGGGAATACCATCAAACGCAGGATTCAATGTGCCGACAAACAGAAAGATCTTCTTCTGTTTCTCCGCAGCAAGCGATTTTATTTTTTGTATACTCATAGGTTCTACCACAATATTATGCTCGGTAATATTCTCTACTGCATTGCGAATGATTTCCGCCAGCTTTACTGCCGCTCCCTGTGAAGTCATGCATACTGTAACAATTTTTTTTGCATATATGCCAGACTCTTTTTTCACAGGAGGCTTTTCCAATAGCTTTTCGTCCGTTCCCGTTATAAATTCATGTAAATCCCGACAAAGCTCGGTGAGTTCAACTCCCGGCATAAGCGATTTGCGCACAGCCTCCAACGCGATTGGGGTAGAAACCATATGCACCGTTTCGGTAGGCACACCGGTTTGTTCACTGATAACCTTGCCAAAGGCCATAAGCGACCCCATATCGACAAGTAAAAGTACACCCTTGCCTTCATCAATATTGCGCACAATTTCCACCGCACGTTCCAATACGTTATCTATTTTTTCATCCAACCGCATATCAATCGCCTTGCAATGCGTCGTTCCCAGCAGACTGTTGCATACCTCTGCAATGCTCGAAGCGGCATCACGCCCATGCATCATAATAAGCACGCCAATTTTCTTCTCTACCAGTTTCGTATCAACGGCTGTAAGAAACATAGTAATGAAACCATCTTCCGTCTCTGGTATCTTCACCTTAAGTGTCATTTCCAGATATTGGCGCAGTTCGCGGGCAGCATCATATGCTTCTGGATTATTCAGTGCCGCATCCCGCAGGCTTTCCCTTCGATAGCTGCTCGTTTCGTTTTTGCGCTTTGGCAGCGCTTCGATATGCATGGCCAACGCCACAAGCATTCTTTTAGCAATGGGCCGCTTCAATTTAGGAGAAATGATTTCCAGACCATCCTGCACTGCTTTATACACTCTCGGACTTATTACTTTAAACAGCTTTTCATTTTCAACAGCCATCTCATTTTGATCTATTTTTTTCAATAAATGCTGTAAATATTTCTCCACAACCTGATTCATCTTCTGGTTGATGTTCTCCTGCGAATATCCATGCTTGCTGTACATTTGATAAGTATTGATCAGTTCAAAATAAACCGACTCTGATGTATCGATTTCTTCAAACAGCCGGTTTTGCCTTTTCTGGGGAAAATCATAATACGAACTGCTCTGACTGCCAATAAGCTCAAAAATTTCCTGACGATTTGACCTGCTGCTTAAAAGCCCTTTATAAACATGTTCCTGCAATAGCGGCGTATCGATTTCAATCATGAGCTTCTTTTGTGTTTTATATTCAAGAAAACCACGTGCACAAATAAGCTGAATATCACTTTTCAACTGACCTATATTCCCCCGGCAATCATAGGATAATAAAGCTTTTAAAACATCCCGGTAAACCCGGATAGGTGCATGCACCATATTGGACTGAACCGAAAAGAAATGCTGAATAAATTCGTAGCGTTCTTGCAGTGTCCTTTCCTCCAGGGAGGGAAGCTTTATAACCATAGGAATACGCCGCAAAAAAGTTTTAAGTAATACAGATTCGGCATCTTCTGTCGTGGCCGCAATAAGAAGAAGCTCTGCATGACGCGGTTCCCCGGTCTCACCAATACGGCGGAATTCATGTTTATCCATTAAGGTGAACAACATTTCCTGGCCTTCCGGCGGCAAACGATGAACCTCATCCAGCAGCAAAAATCCCTTATCCGCTTTTTCAACCAGTCCCGGTTTTTCTTGTACAGCACCGGTAAAAGCCCCCTTGGCATGCCCAAACAGCTGCGACAAAATCAATTGCGGATTATCCGCATACTCCGCACAATTAAAAACAATAAATGCCGCCGTGTCATCTAAGAGCTTTACCTGCCGCGCGTATTGATACATGATTTCCGCAAAGGTTGTCTTACCGCTGCCTGTAGGTCCTGTCAACAGGGTATGCAGCCCCCGCGGCGGGTAAAAAATAGCCGCCTTGGCCTGCTTGATAGCCATCTCCAGGCTTAAATCTGCCCCTATGATCTGTTCAAAAATATCCGCCTGCGATTCATCCTGCGGTTTTTCCTGCTCCACATGTATAAGGGCAGCAATAGAATCAACCTCTATTGCCTGATCCATCAATTGTTTTCCCAAAAGTTCTTCCAGACGTTCCCTGTCAAAAAAATACATAGGATGCCCGGTAATTTTGATAACCCGTTTTTCCCTGACCAAAGCATTTAAATCCTTACTTACATTGTTGCGCAAAATTCCTGTTTTTTCACTTAAACAGCTTGTCTCAAAACCAGAAAATCCATTTTGGATATCCTCAAGACTTATGGATAAGCAAAGCTTCTGTAATATTTTGTAAATTTTCTGTTTTCTTATCATTTTTATCCCCTGCTCTTAACAATCTCGGCTGCATAATCCATATTGTATCATCCAGCAGCAATATTGAGCAAGTAATAACGTCCTTTCGTTCGATAAATCAACCCGAATTACTTGTATTTTGGAGCGGGTTATTGTTTGCTCCCCAGTCTGACATCCGTTGCAGTATTGGAATGAGTGTCTTGCCTTTTTCGGTTAACGAATATTCAACTTTAGGCGGAACCTGGTAATATTGATTGCGATAGACCAATTCTTCCGCCTCTAGTTCTTTGAGTTGCTGGCTTAACGTTTTATGCGTAATGGATGGCATACTTTGTTTTAACTCACCATATCGTTGGACTCCATTTTGAAATAGTTTGTAAAGTATAAGCCACTTCCACTTGCCTCCGATAACAGACAGCGTATATGTAATCGGACATTTACATTCACTTGGCAGCCATTTTTGCATAAATACTCCCCTTTTGTATAGTATCTACCTTAAAAGTGCATACTTTTCTTTTTTACAATATCATATACAATGAAAAGAAATAATGCAATCAAAATAAAGGAAGGGGACTTAGCTTTATGAAAAAAGTAATCGCTATAAATGGCAGTCCAAGAAAGAAATGGAATACGGCAGCTTTACTGAATAAAGCACTGGAAGGAGCCGCTTCACAAGGCGCCGAGACAGAGCTTATCCATCTTTATGATCTGAATTATAAAGGATGCATCAGTTGTTTTGCCTGTAAATTAAAAAACGGGAAAAGCTATGGAAAATGTGCCTGTAAAGATGGGCTGACGCCTGTGCTGGAGCAAATTGGGCAGGCTGACGCCCTGCTCCTGGGCGCTCCTATCTACCTGGGTACGATGACCGGAGAAATGCAGTCATTTCTGGAACGGTTGATATTCCCGTATCTGGTGTACGACGAAAACTACTCTACACTTTTCCCTAAGAAAATACCCACCGGCTTCATTTACACGATGGGTGTCAATGAAACCATGATGAAGTCCATGGGATATGAAAGCCATTTCAAAATTGTAGAAACAGCTTTAGCAAGAACTTTCGGCGCAGCAGAATCACTCGTCGTTACTGATACCTATCAATTTGACGATTACGATAAATATGTTGCCACCAAGTTCAACGTAGAGGAAAAATCCCGGCGGCGACAAGACGAATTTCCTCAGGACTGTGAAAAGGCCTTCAAAATGGGGGCTGGCTTTATGGCAGG
>WSSedB1CaDRAFT_10000357_pt1 | contig 20759 bp, 16 predicted proteins | sample WetSurSB1Cattail_FD_9460 | JGI IMG/M metagenome (IMG submission 9460)
CAAGATTAGCAGCCATGAGATTGGCAATGTAATCGTGGGTTTGCTTTTCTGTCAGAGCCCATGTATTGTCCATACACACATCATTTGATATGTAAAGCCGCCATTGTGAATATGCACTACCAGAAAATACAAAAACAAACAAAAAAGCAAGTAATAATTTTCGACCCGCTTTTATTGTTATTGCTAAATCGTTCTGTTTCATGTTTGTTACATTGTTAAATCCGTTCAAAATTTAATATAATCCTTAATCTGTTTCAGGTATATTATGCAAATTAAAATTTTTAAATTAAATACCAAAAATGTTAAATTTTGCCAGAAATCCGGTTATCCTTCCCAGAGCAACAGATTTATGCCCTAATGCGGAACAGGATCAGAACCGCAAGGAACCAGGCGTCTTTTGCCATATTTGGAAATTCTCAACATTGAATGTCCGGTTTCTGAAATTTTCCAATTCACCTTCATAGATGAATTTTGGCTAAATTAATTATAACCGGAAAAGGGCGGTACAGTACTAACATTTAATCCATTAAACGGAAAAAACGATCAGAGATACTTACCTTCGCCATTTTTGAGAGACTATGCTTAACCTGATGTGAAAAACTACTCCTAAGCTAATATCATCTTTATCTCATTCTCATCATAATTTTCAAGGCGATTTTAAAAAGTAATTTTTTAATTTGTTTCTCCAATTGGCAGGAAAATAAAAAATGCTACCTAAAGATTAAAATTCTTTTATTCAAAAGCCGCGGTGAATGACAGGCTTTTTCTTTTTAGTCACCCCAAACAGGATCACAGAAGGTAATCCTGCTATCCAATTATTAAAAATCAGGCAGTCAGATTTAAGTCAGCTTCCTTTTTTGAGACGAAAATGGGAACTTCAACAATAAAATTAATAAAGCATTAAAATTTGTTCCTAATTGTAATTATTTCTAGAAAGAAGTTGGCTAACTTTAAGATCTGAGCCTGAAAATAAATTATGGAATTTAGAGTACTTTCTAAGTCTATTCAAAACATCTCTTCATCTCTTTGGTCAAACCGGATTCTGAGCGCTGTTATGAAAGGTGTGACTATCTATTTATTATTTACCATAGTTTTTGGCATTTTGTATTTCCTGTCTGATTCATTGGATTTCAAGTCCGCAACAGGAGATGAACCGGTTCGTTTTCTTGATTACATTTATTTCAGCGCTGTCACATTCACAACAATCGGATATGGCGATATTGTACCAAAAGCCGGAGCAGGGCAATTAATAGTATTTATTGAATCGTGCTTTGAGCTGTCCTTTATTCCCGTTTTTGGAGGCTTCCTTGCATATAAATTTCTACAGCGACCAAATGATCTGCATCTTACAGAGAATTTTTTTATCCGTTACCGTAATCAGCATATTTACCTCTCATCGAGGGTAGGCAACAAAGGAAAAAACTTAATTGACTGCAGTGCAACAATAGAATTACTTCAGATTGCAGGCAATGTAAAACGCACTCTGTATAAAAGAGAGATTAGTACTCCGTTAGTAGAGCTGACATGGTTTCTTGAAATTCGTCTGGATGGAGAGGAAAACAGTCCTGCTCTGCAACAGATAAAAGCTCTTTTGAAAAATCCCGGAGCCTCTCTGATACGTACCACTGTTACCGGATATGATTCCAGTTCAGGAATCCTTGTCCACGTCTATAAATATTATACTATGGACAAATTAGTTTATGGCGGAAAATTTGAGGACGTATATACCTGGGAGGGAGTCAGAAGAACTGACCCTGTCTGGGCAAATTTTAATAAAGTTGTTCAATTGACTCCGGATGAACAGCACTATATTGATGAACTCTTAAATTAGCAGTAAATATAGTAGTCCATTACTCTTATAAAGAACAGATATGATTAAACCTTCATGGGCGGATATAAACTATTTCTTCTCCCGGTAATAGTCTCATCTGATATATAATCATCGTATTCCATCTGTTTGTCAATCATACCATTCGGTCCGATTTCGATCACCCGGTTACATACAGTTTGGATAAACTCATGGTCGTGGGAAGACATTAAGATATTTCCCTTGAACTTTATTAAAGTATTATTAAATGCCTGTATTGACTCCAGATCCAGATGGTTCGTAGGGCTGTCAAGAAGCATTACATTGGCGTTCCGTATCATCATGCGTGCTATCATACACCTGACTCTTTCTCCTCCCGACAGCACGTTCACTTTCTTATTAGCTTCCTCCCCGGAAAAAAGCATCTTTCCCAGAAATCCTCTCAAATACAACTCACTGGTATCCTCTGAGTACTGAGCGAGCCAGTCAATAAGGCTAATATCCTTTTCAAAAAACTTCTCGTTTTCAAGCGGGAGATATGCTTTTACAATAGTTTGTCCCCATGCGAATGAACCTTGATCAGGTTGATCGTGACCTTTCAAAATTTCAAACAAAGCCGTCATAGCCCGGGAATCTCTGGAAAGAAATACTATTTTATCATTCTTGTTGACTGTAAAATTCAGATCCCTGAAAAGCAGCTTTCCTTCAAAGGTTTCGCTCAATCCCTTTACCGTTAGGATATTATTGCCTGGCTCACGACCCGGAGTAAAAATGATGCCTGGATATTTACGTGTAGATGGTTTAATCTCTTCAATATTTAGTTTCTCAATCATTTTTTTACGGCTGGTAGTCTGTTTTGACTTTTTTACATTTGCCCTGAATCGTGCAATGAATTCCTGAAGTTCCTTCTTCTTTTCCTCTGCTTTTTTGTTCTGCGTGAGTTGTTGACGGAGGGCTAACTGGCTTGACTCGTACCAGAAGCTGTAATTACCTGAAAATTGCTGCACCCTGCTAAAATCTATATCTATAATTTGCGTGCAGATTGAATCGAGGAAATGCCGGTCATGCGACACTACCAGAACCGTATTTTCAAATTCCGAGAGGTAATTCTCCAGCCAGTTTACAGTATCAAGATCAAGATCATTAGTCGGTTCATCAAGCAGAAGATTATCAGGTTTCCCAAAGAGGGCCTGTGCAAGCAGCACCTTCACTTTTTCTTTTCCTGTAAGTTCCTTTAATAGCTTATGATGTTGTTCCTCTTTTATTCCCAGACCACTCAGCAAACTGGCAGCATTACTGTCTGCATTCCATCCATCCAGTTCATTGAATCTCTCCTCCAGCACAGATGCTCTTAATCCGTCTTTATCTGAAAAATCTGATTTTGAATAAAGACTTTCTTTTTCCTTAATAATACTCCATAGTTGATTATGCCCCATCATAACAGTATCGAGAACGGTACATTCGTCAAATTCAAAGTGGTCTTGTTTCAGAACCGACAACCGTTCGCCCTGCCCGAAAGAAACTGAACCTGTTCTGGGTTCAACACCCCCGTAAAGCATTTTGAGAAGAGTTGATTTTCCGGCTCCGTTTGCCCCAATTATACCGTAGCAGTTGCCAGGGGTAAAAATGAGATTAACATCCTGAAACAAAATGCGTTTACCATACTGAATGCTGAGATTTGATGCTGTTATCATTTATTAGATTTTCTGATTGAAATTAATATTTGCCTCAACAGTTGCTGAAAAGTGCGCAAAAATAGTCAATATTAATTAAGAACAATACATAAATAGATCTCAGTGGTTCTCTGAGTCTTCTTTGTGGCCCTCTGTGTAACAAAAAAGTAAGAACTGACACTGAGTTTACAGAGTAGGCACATAGTTACAAAGAGAAAAAATCAGTTTATAGATTTGATAATTGTACTTCAGTTAATTCCACTTGCAGAGAATCAGGAGGTTTATTACTTTATTTCCGGGAATCTGCCGGTTAACTGCCTGTCAACCATCCAACCAGGATATTCGGGTGTCAGTGCGCTCACAGAATCGAGCTCGTTTATCTCGTCCTGCGTCAGTTTTAACTGAGTACAAGCGATGTTATCAAGAAGCTGTTCCTGATTTTTAGCACCTATAATAACACTTCCTACACCTGCTTTATCCTTTGTCCACGATAACGCCACCCTTGCTGCTGATACATTGTAACGATTCCCGATTTTTGTCAACACGTCAATTATATCGAAAGCTTTCTCTTTATTTATTGGAGGGAAATCAAATTCATCTCTTCTGCTGTTGCCTGTAGTTTTGATATCTCTTGTGTATTTCCCCGACAGGAATCCGCCTGCTAGAGGGCTCCATGGCATTATACTGATACCTTCACTGAGAGCCATCGGGACTATTTCTCTTTCAATATCACGGCTTGCAATACTGTAAAAATTCTGAGACGCAACAAATTTTGACCAGCCGAGGCCGGAGGCAATACTATTTGCTTTAACTACCATCCAGGCAGGATGGTTACTAACTCCCAGGTAACGTACTTTTCCCGCCCTGACGACATCTTCAAGTCCCCGCATCGTTTCCTCAAGGGATGTTATCGGATCAACACCGTGAATATATAACATATCTATATGTGAGAGACCAAGGCGGACCAGACTATCATCCACCGAATCCTGAATATGGAGTTTTGAGAGTCCTACCTGATTTGGCCCCTCTCCCATCCTCAGTCGCACTTTTGTCGCAATGAACGCTGCCTGATGAGAAATACCAAGGTTTTTCAATGCTTTGCCTAAAAGAATTTCAGATAGTCCTTCAGAATATGCATTAGCCGTATCAAAGAAATTAATCCCATGGTCAACTGCCGTTTTTATTAACTGAGTTACCTCTTCTTCGGGCAATTGCCCGATAGCTTTCCAGTATCCTTTTCCGCCGAAAGTCATTGTACCAAGACAAAGCTCCGATACTAAAACTCCCGTTTTACCAAGTTGTTTATATTTCATAATAAAATATATTAAGTTATTGAATACTAATTTCTTTACTGACTATTGTAGAATAACCTCACAGTCATTTTATAAATAGCATTCAGAAGCAGAATATTTATTCTGCTNTTTTTAACATCAGTCTATGCTTAATTGTTCAATTTTTAGGAAATCCGGATCAAAGATTTTCCTTTACTGGTTCTGCATTAATTAAGATATACTATTTTATATTATTAAAATCATTCACATTAAATCCATCAGGATTATCATTGGTTATTTTGCGGGAATTAAAATAATAGAGATTGCCATCAACATCGAATAACATTTCGAAACACTTTCCGGAACCTTCGTCCCCGGAAGGACCAACATGAAAATGGAATAAAATATTCTTTGGATTTAATGCAATTTCCTTAGCTATTTCAGAAGCTTCCAGAAGTTTAACTTTATATGGGTATACAGCTTTAATTTTCTCAGGAGTATCAGCATCTGGTGCCATTTTATCTTTGTTCAACAACAAAACCTTATCGTGAAAACCTGTCTTGTTATAGAATTTCAAACCGTTTAACGAAATCTTGAAACGGTAATTTTCAAGGTTATTAAGATGTATCTGCATAAATTTAACAATCGCAGGTATAACGTATTCATAATCAGCATCAAGATCGCCTGAATAAGAAAGAGGGATACTGCAGAATTCAGGCATTTTAGTCAGATTGTCCGATGGATCACCAAGCAACAAACTGATGTAACTATAACTTACTCCACCCGGGTCTTTATCAAAAGCACCCTGCAGCAGGACTATAAAAGAATACTTCGGGTCTTTCCTTCGTATATTAAACTCGTTCTGGTCGATAAACTCATATCCTGTTGCTTTCCAGTATTTCTGAACAGCATCTTTAATTGGTGCGTTAAAAAAACTGACACCGCTCTCCATCACAACGCAGGTTTTAGAGTTTTTAAACATTCCTATCTGTTCTTTTGTTGCAAGAGGATTATTAGCCCTTGTGCCGAAGCTGAATATCAATAAAGAAAAAATTAAAAGATACTTTCTGAATATTTTATTCATGGCAAATAATGATAAAGTGAATAATTCCTTTTTCAAATTATTAATAATACAATATTAATCTGTAAAGGTAGATATTATTGTCTGAAAATAGAACAGTCCGGCAGCATTGAAGTTAAAAGTCATATTATCAATGTATATTGATATAGAAACATCCCGGAAAGTTTCTATCAATCCCTCTTCATCAGGTTTCAATCTTTAGTAATGGTAACTTCCCTGAGAGTAGTTTTATCGTCTCCGAAAATAATTTCATAAAGTTCCACATTACCCTGAGAGGCTTTTGCTGACTGAATGCTTTTCAATCCGCTCAGTTCTGTCAGAGCATCCGTGCTTTTTGTTATAAGTGCAGCAAGTGCATCCACTGATTCTCCAACCTTTCCTGTGGAAGTATAACCAAAAGTATCTAAAGAACCATTTGTGAATTTCAGATTTACTTTCCTTGAATTCAACCCGTCATGTATAACCATATATTGTGGATTAGCGAGATCCGGCAGGTAGATGACAGTTGCTTTTACTATCATTTTAGTCTCAGGATCTCTTTCAACATGTAAAAATGGTTTTAAGGAATAAAACTTCAATCCGGTTTTTTCAGTCAATCCCTTATTTGAGTAAATTTGCACTGGTGCGCATCCGGTAAATAAAACAAATACCAGTCCAACTAACACAGCTAAAATTGATGTTTTCATAACAGTAGCTTTAAGGTTTGCAGAATTGTGGATTAAAGTTAAAGAAATATTTTAACACGCGCAAGAGCAATCAGTTAGAGTATTATGATGTATTCCAGATTGCAGAATTATCTGACTGTTTTTTTAATAATATTTTAAACTAAAATCCTTTCTTTGGCATGCTATCGATATCTTCTTTTGAATTATTAACTCTCTTTAATGTTTTACCTGAATTAAACTGGTAAGTGAATTTAAACCATACAGGAGCGACTGAGAATCTTATATTCCCTTCTGAATGGCAATAAAAATCAGCACCTTTGATTTCTGACCCCTGATAAGTGAACTTTTTTGAAAACGGAAGGGCGCTCGTAATCCCAATTTTGATTTTTTGTTTAAAGGTTTTTTCAAGGGAAACAAAATAGAGTGCATCACTGAATGTCAAACCCTGGATATTAATTAAAGGACTGCTGTACTGAAATTGCAATGATGCAACAATATCGTATTTGAAGTTCACAATAGCAGAAAGTCCGGTTTCGATTGCAATTTTGTGCCTGTCAGCTATGTTATATTGCTCTGACAGATAATTTCCCTGTGTATAAACTTCGGTAAGTTTAATATATGGATTCATAGCGATTGCCTTATTAATCTTCAATGCTCCTGACATACGGATACCGTAGCCATGAATATTTCCCAGATTTGCTACCTGGGTTTCAAAAATACTGGTGTCGTTAATAAAAGTATAGTGGTTAATTGCATCAGATCTGTCAAGATAGAATAGTTGCAGAGAAATAAAATTATTCCCTATATTTTTCGAATAATCAACTGATATATTCTGACGGAATTCCGGCTTAAGGTGAGGATTACCGCTCTGAACAGAATAAGGGTCATCGCTGGAGGTATAAGGATTTAAATCATAGATATTCGGACGATAAACTGTACGATTGTATGAAAATTTTATGTTTTGTTTCGGATTGAGCTTATAATTAAGCATTGCATCAGGCAATAAAGCAAAAACATTATTGTCAAAACTGCCGGTCAGGCCCGATGTTGATCTTTCAGCTCTTATTCCCGTGCTCAGGGTGAATTTTGAATAATTATATGTTATGGTTCCATATAATGCATATATGCTTTCGTTATATTTAAATTCATCAGATTGCCTGTCCTGCAATAATTGAGATTTAACCTTAATTCCTGCTTCATATCTTAGCTTCTCAGTTATCGGAGAACTGTAATCAATCTTAAAGCTAACCGAGTTTTGTTCAGGTCTGACAGTATTTACCTGCTTTGCAGGAAAATTATCGGGAGAACCATCCAAAGTGATATAGGTTGTACTGTTAACTGCATTGAAGTTGAAGTAGTTTAAATCGAATGCAATTTCCCTGCCTGGCTTATTAAATATATGTTTGTAGTATAGCGAGTAAAATGATGAACGATTAATATCTGCATCCTGTTTCAGAGAAGACCAGTTCTGATCACCAAATTCATCTCCTGAGACCTGCATCTTAACTTTCCCGCTATGTTCGCTTGAATAGGGATTGTAAAAAGCATAAAAATTAATCTGATTCTTATCGTCAAGATTATAATCGAATCCGAAATGAAATCTGTGTGACCAATATTTTTGCCGTACAATCTGATCAGACATAATTTCAGTGACTCCCAGGGAATTATGAAAATTACGATCACTGCTTTCAATTATATTAAAATAGCTTAAATCACCATCATAAGAAGTAAATAAATTAAGTTTTTTGAAACTGTAATTAAAGCTGTAATCAGGAAAAATGTACATCTCCGAGACGGAAGTTGGCACTTCTAAATGAACCTGCCCATTCAATCCCGATTCCTTATTTTTTTTGAGAATTATATTAATGACTCCCGTAACATCTGCATCATATTTTGAACCCGGATTATTAATAACTTCCACTTTATCAATCTGATTGGAATTAAGTTGACTTAAAAAATTTCTGTCACGTTCTTTGCCATCTACCAGTATAACTATATGCTGACTACCCTCGAGTGAAATATTTTTCATTATATCTACCTGGACACCTGGAATATAGCTTAACATCTCCACTCCGTTACTGGAAGCATCATACATTTTTTTATTCATATAATAAATGGTTTTATCTGCTTCGTTTTTCGCTTTCATCCTTTCACTAACAACTACTACTTCTCCTAGGGTTACAGATTTTTCGTGTAAAAAAACAATACCTGTATTAAAATCATTTATCAGATCAATATTTCTTATCACACTTGTATACTCTAAAGAACTGATGATAAGGGAATATTTCCCGGCAGGAATTGATCCTATGATAAATTCGCCATCCAGATTACTCGAAGTTCCTGTAACCATTGTAGAATCGGGCAGTCTTCGCAATGCCACAGTAGCAAAAGCCACCACCTGATTATTTTGCTGGTCCTTTAACTGCCCTTTGATGCTGAATTTTGGTTGGTTCTGACCCTGCAAAACACACAAGCTTTGTAAAATGGCAAAAATTAAAATAACAATTTTTTTGCCTTCCTCTTTTCTAATAAATGATTTCATAATATTGCGTTTTGATTAATATTTGCACATAATTAACTACTGCAAATTGAGGCAATAAGATGTTTCACTCAAAATAAATGGGACAGATGGATAAGATTTGTTACAAGGTGTTGGTGCCAAAAAGGTATTTGGTACAGGTGGTAATATTTTGTGACGAGCTGTATATTCCTAATTGTGATAAAGAGCAGAATGATGATTGAATATCCTTGCATTTTGCCTTGAAACAGGAATCTTTACATCAGTTCCTGAAAGCTTGATAAGGTAACCCAGTGTGTTTCCCTGTTTACTCCTTACTTTTTTTAAGTTCACTATAAATGCACGATGTATTCTTATGAAATAGGGAATACCTGACAATTGCTGTTCAATACTGTTTATTGAATTACGAATGATCTCCTTCTTAACAACATTGTTTTTATCTAAATAGAAAATGACATAGTTACCATCAGATTCAGCATAAATAAATTCACGGGGATAAAATCTTAATTCTTCTTTTTTTAGTTGTGAAGTGATTTGAATAAGATCTTCAGAAGGTAATTTTCCCGGACCGGCTTCTGTGTTTATCTCATTGTAACTGATTACTGGGGTAAATAAATAGCGATAATTTATTGCCGAAAAAAAAAGTAATGGAATAATTCCGATCAGGAAGGCACTTCCAATCGAATTGAAGAAAGTTGAAATATTCCATCGGCTTGCAGTTGGTTCTGATTCAATCAGGAAGCCCAGGAAATATATAGCCAGGCCAAGAAAGAACAGGATAATTAGAACCGATACAATCTCTTTGAAAACAGTCCATTCCTTTTCTTTTGAAAAATATTTAACAGCTTTCATTGTTTTAACAGCCAGGTATATGATAATACCGGATAAAAAACTATAAAAGGCCATAGTTGTTTCAAAACTTAAAACCTTTGTCGGATGAACATTAAAAGGTTTATATAATGAAGTGAATCCAAAAGTGAATATTGAAATAATCAAGGTTCCTGTAAACGGATACCTTAATACATAATTCTGAGGGTAATATACTTCTAACCACTTGTTAATAAGACCCTTTATTGATAGCATCATAAATTACAGGCATAAATAAATGTCGATCAAACACGACATAATATCAAATCTCTAATATATGATATTTCTCAATTCTATGGGAAGTCGGATAAATAAAAAAAGGACAAGTTGGATTACTAAGTATTCGTTCTTAATTAAAGCTGTTTAAAATACTTACATAGGCTTATTCATATTTAAGCGATTGTGCCGGATTAACTATTGCGGCTCTGAGTATCCTGTAACTTATTGTAAGCAAAGCTATACCCATAGCAATAACCAGACCGGCAAAAAAGCTGAATACTCCCAGGTTAATTCTGAAATAGAAATTCTCCAGCCATTTTTGTGCAATATAATAAATAAGTGGCCAGGCAATCAGAGCTGACATCGAAACAAGAATGATAATCTCCTTAGATACAGCAACATAAATACCAGCTACAGAAGAACCCATAGCCTTTCTTACTCCAATCTCTTTAGTCCTCTGTTCAACTGTAAATGATGTGAGTCCAAAAAGTCCAAGGGTTGCAATAAAAATTGCCAGGATAGAGAAGATTACAGCCATCCTTGCGTTTTGCTTCTCCTGAACATACATTTTTTCGAAGTCAGCATCGAGAAAATAATATTGCAAAGGAGTATTTGAGGTGTAATCCTTCCAGACTTTTTCAATCTCATTTATTGTTTTCGAATAATTCTGTACTGACAACCTTACGGTAAGGTATCCCCACATGAAGTTCTCAGATTGAAAACAAAGTATGTAAGGTCCAATTGGGTTCCGCAGTGATTCAAAATTGAAGTTTTTTATAACACCTATGACCGGAATGTAATTTCTGGAGTTTTCCGGTCCCGGTGGTACAAATCGTGCTTTTTCGGGATCGGCGAGCCCGAAATTTTTTACAGCGCTTTCGTTGATCAGACAGGCTTCTTTATCTGTTGAAAAGGATTCATTGAAAGATCTTCCTGATTCCAGTTTCATACCATAGGTGTCGAGAAAATTATAATCGACATAGTTAGTCACCATCAGAAAAGACTCATCTTTTCTTCCCTCCAGTCCGTAACCATTATTATTGTTTATCCTGCCAGGAACAGCTGTAGAACTTGAAATATTAATAACTCCCGGAATATTTTTGATTGATTCTTTAAATGCTTTCATTTTTTGTCCGATAGCCTCTGCCCTGTTTATAACAATTAATTGCTCTTTATCAAAGCCAACATCCTTCTTCAACATATACTTAATCTGCCGGTACATTATCAGTGTACACACAATAAGAAGAATAGAAACAGCGAATTGAAAAACAACGAGCACTCGTCTTAGTCTTCCGTTTTTCATACTATTTTTCACGCTTCCCTTTAATACTTCATACGGGTTGAAAGAAGAAAGATAAAATGCAGGATAACTCCCGGCAAGAACCCCTACAATAACGGAAAACAATATCAGAGCAGGAATGGTGTACCAGTTTGTGATCAGATTTAATATCAGATTCGCCTTGAGCATATTATTAAAGTATGGAAGAGTTATCTTAATGAAAATCAATGCAATTATAAGCGACATGAATGACAGTATAAATGACTCTGTCAGGAATTGATTTATCAGCATACCTCTTGTGGAACCTCCTATTTTTTTTATCCCCACTTCCTTTGCACGCTTGGAAGCCTGTGCTGTGGAAAGATTCATGAAGTTTATAGCAGCAATTAAGACAATAAGTATGGCAATAGCTCCGAAGATCATCAGATATTTCGGATCACTTGCAGCTTTAAACTCCTGCTGAATTGAAGGATCGAGGTGAATATCTTTAAGGTTCTGCAGAAAAAACCTGTATTTATTGCCCTTTTTACTGAACTCTTCCAAAGAAATGCCCATGTATTGCTGAACTTCAGGGCCTAAATGTCTAATAATCAGGTCCGGAAACTTCGCGTCGATGGTCTTAAAGCTTGAATTAGGTTTTAAAAGGAAATATGTGCTAAAGCTGTTGATCAGCCAGATCGGGACTTTCGATCTTGGATTTGTAACAAGTGAAGTAAGCATACTGGCCTCAAAGTGAGAATTCCCGGGCATATCTGCCATTACACCTGTAACTATATACCTTATGGTGTCGTTACCTATTTTTACAGGTTTATCGATTGGGTTTTCATTCCCGAATATTTTCTTTGCTACCGATTCTGATAATACAACTTTATGTGGAGTATTCAGAAGACTTTTTGAATCGCCTTTTAATATGGGTACTGAGAAAAGGTTAAAAAACGTGGAATCTGCTTCAATGATATTTTCATCAGTGAAATCCTGGTTCATGTATTCAACCACCGAAGGTCCCATTTTGGTCAACCTGCAATAATCTTCAATTTCAGGAAATTCTTTTAACATCGTTGATCCCATAATAGCGGGCGATGTTGCCATAGTGATTTCCTGACCTCCTATTTTCCCATTGAGGATGACTCTGAAAATTCTGTCTTTCTTCGTGTTATAGTTATCATAACTTGCCTCGTTTATTACATATAATGAAATGAGAAGACTGCAGGCAATACCAATTGATAGGCCAAGAACATTAATAATGATGTATGCACGCTGTCTTTTAAATGATCTTAAACTGTGCTTAAAAAGATTGTTTAACATGTCTGTTGGTTTTAGGGTTGTTTGAATTCTTCCTTAAAAGGAGATCCTTCATTATTTGCGATCTCTTTTAATAGACGAATTATAATCCTGATTGCTGCAAATGAATCAACCAATAGATTTAATAACAATGATCAAATCTTGATCACTGCATCCCTGGGCCATTTCCGACATGGATTTTGCCTTTGAAGTAACGGAGTTTTATATCAGCCGACTGGCTAAGAAAATCCTCAATGCCCGATTTTTTTATTGTACAGAGGTTATATACCTTCATATTATGAGGAAGAATTTCTGCCCTGTCGGCAGCAGGATGCAGTCTTATACAAGGGAATTCATCACACTCGAAACAGAAGCTGATATCTCTGCCGGCCCAGCATATAAAGGTCTCACATTTAGCTTTGATTACGGGGCACATTCCGTCGATGGAACGACAACCTTTACATGGAAGACTTTCTTTAGGAATTCCCCTTTCAATGAGTCGATTATAAAGAGGAGAATTTTCCTCACATGAATGCATTTCACATATTCCGCAATCAATCCCGCATGGCGCCACCATAGCCAGTCTATCTTCTGTAATCATATATTTACTTTTAATCATTTGCAACACGCAGTCGCCAAGTTGCCTGTATCTTGCCCGTTTTGCGTATAGTTAATAATTGTTTTAACGTAACACTTTTAAGAAAATATTTAATTGAACTAAGTTCTGACCTCTTAACATTTGCCACTCTGTCAATTATAAAACCCATCCTCCTGAAAAATGATTCCGCTTCTTCAAAACTATTAAATAAATTCTCCTCAATATTATGTTTTGAAAAAAAATCTTTTGTTTTTTCATCGATTTTCAGGTCAAGTTTATCCCGTTTATTTTTAAGATATATATCGGCAGTTACCCAATAACCTCCCCGCTCCTTTAAAAGTCTATGAATTATAGTACATAAACTTTCTTTCTCTTGCCTGTTAAGATACATTAGAAGGCCCTCATTTACGATAACAATTTCTCCTTTTGGAAAGTGACTTACTATCTTATGAAAACTCTCTTCATCGAGACAATTTAAGGGAACTAATTCAAGTTTTCCCTTTGTAACCAGGTTTCCATTTTTTATTTCACTAATAAATTTCTTTTTTAAATTGATCACGGCAGGCAGATCCGTATCAATATAATGGACTTCACTTTTCCTTACAGATTCCAGACCACGAAATGAGAATCCCGATGATAGCTCAATAATATTCTTTATTGAAAGGTCCTCTAATAGCTGATCAATACTCCAGTATCTGTTTTCGAAATGGACCACCCTTGCCCAGAAAGTAGTGTCTTTTTTAATATAGTCGGGAGTAAATTTTTCATGAGAAACCAATAATTCCGCAGTCTGATGTGCAAAAGGAATACTGGTAAAGCCCTTCAATAATACTAATGATTTTGCGGAAGGACTGATTGAATTGAAATTACGTGTATTTAAAAGTTCCTGATCCATCTTAACAACACAACATCTGCATTATACTCTAACTTTATTAATTATGTAATTGTCCTGGTTTCTATGAGATTTTAAAAATTGCAGGTTAATTTACATCCAACATTGATACAAATTAATTGTTTATTTGCTAAATAACCTTTAATCGATGACAGAAAAATTAAATTCAATGCAATCCCGTAAAGTCGTAGTAGTAGGAGCTGGTGCTGTTGGAGCCACTTATTGCTATGCACTGGCTCAGAGTGGTCTGGCTGATGAAATTGTGCTGACTGACAGGAATGAAGATCTTATGAAAGGCCAGGTTCTTGATCTGGTTCATGGCCAGACTTTCTTTCCTACTGTGGGTATCCGGTCAGGTACAAATGCAGACTATGCTGATGCACAGTTAGTTGTTATTACTGCAGGTGCAGCACAGAAACCCGGAGAAACGAGACTCGAACTGATCAAAAAAAATGCTGAAATAACTGGCAGTATTGCTGAAGATATAGCTAAATCGGGCTGCAAGGGAGTTATGTTGATCGTTAGCAACCCGGTTGATGTATTAACTTATGTGGCTCTTAAACGTTCGGGATGGGAAAAAGGCAGAGTTATAGGGTCAGGTACGGTTCTTGATAGTTCCAGATTCAGACATCTTCTCAGTAAACATTGCGATGTGGATGTGCATAATGTTCATGCATATATTCTGGGTGAACATGGCGACAGTGAATTCGCTGCCTGGTCGATGACGAATATTGCAGGTATTAACATAGACGATTACTGTCCGGTTTGTTCAAAATGTTCCGACTGGAAAAAAGAACGACAGATAATTGAGCAACAGGTGCGTGACTCGGCATATCATATTATAAACTATAAAGGGTCTACTCAATTTGCTGTAGGATTGGCACTTGTACGGATTACTGCTGCAATACTGCGGAATCAGTATAGTATATTATCTGTTTCAACACTTGTGGAATCTGATTTTGGAATTACCGATGTATGCCTCAGCGTACCCTGTGTGGTTTATGACAGAGGAGTAAAAAGGATTATCGAAGGACCCCTTTCATCTTCAGAATTGAGTTTATTGTCAAACTCTGCCAATATATTGAAAAAAGCTATAGATTCGATATAAGAAACCGGTGAGTTGAACCAATGAAGTGCTGAATCTGAGAATCATAAAATGAAACAGGTCCGGTGAAACACCGGACCTGTTTTAATAAATGTCTTAAATAATATTTAAATTACACGAGTTTAACATTTATTGCATTCAGCCCTTTCTTCCCTTCCTGAAGATCAAAAGATACTTCATCATTTTCTCTGACCTCATCGTTCAGTCCTGATACATGGACAAAGTACTCTTTATCAGATTCGTTGTCCTTTATAAATCCAAAACCTTTGGAGTTATTAAAAAATTTTACTGTTCCTGTGCTCATAATTTTAATCTTAATTTTAATTTTGGGCAAAATACAAATTACTATTCAGATAATGGCCTAGTTATCAATAAATCTTACAACTTTCTGATTTCATCGAGCATTAAGTAATATTGTTCAAGAGATAAACGGGCAATTAAAATGTTCCGCAAAAATTCATTCTGAAACCTGTTGGCGATATTTTGAATAAATTAAATATTAGTTCCTACATTTGAATCCGAATTCAAAAATACCATTCCATGAATAAACATTTTTCTCTTTCAATGCTTCTGATAATTGTTATCGGGATATTCTCTTCATGCAGTCAGCAAAAAAAGGAACAGGTTACTGATGCTCTGGTTTCACACATAGATTCCACTATAAAACCTGGAGATGATTTTTTTCTTTTTGCAAACGGGAAATGGTTCAGACAGAATCCAATTCCGGCCAGCGAACAGAGCAATGGCATATGGCAATTAATACAGGATACTATAAATACCCAGATTAGACGTGTTTGCGAATCTTCTGCAGCAATCAAAGATGCAGTTAAAGGAAGCAACAAACAAAAAATAGGGGATTTCTTTTATACTGGTATGGATAGTGTATCGCTAAACAAGAAAGGGATATCTGATTTGAAGACCGATTTGGACATGATTGATGCAATAAGCGATATTAATGGTATTATAAAAGCCGCCTCTTATATTCATACAGTGGCCGGATCCCCTCTTCTCCAGCTTTATGTTGGACAGGATGACAAGATCAGCAGCAAGATAGCTGTTATTATCTACCAGGGAGGATTAAGCCTTCCTGACCGCAATTTTTATTTCGATACCGATTCCCGGGCTGTTTTAATCCGTCAGAAATTTATCACTCACCTGGAAAATATGTTTGGTATCATGGGTTATAATGCGGAAAAAGCTAAAACAGCAGCTCAGAGACTCATGAAACTGGAAACTGCAATCGCTCAAATTTCCCGTAAACGCGAAGATACGCGCGACCCATGGATGAATTACAATAAATTAACATTCAAACAACTTGCCGAATCCACACCCAACATCGACTGGAATATTTTTATGTCTGGAATGGGCCTCCACAATGTTGACAGCGTTATTGTAGGCCAGCCTGAATTCATAAAATCAATCAACAGCTACCTGAAATCGTTCCCTGTCGACGACTGGAAAAACTACTTGAAGTATCATCTGGTAAAAAATCTTTCAGCTTACATGGATGATAAGACTTATCTTGAGTACTTTAACTTTTATTCCGGAACACTTCGTGGAGTAAAAGAGCCACGTCCAAGATGGAAAAGGGTAGTACAGAATACCGATGGTTCACTTGGAGAACTGATAGGGCAGGTCTATGTAGAGGAATACCTGCCAAAGGGTACAAAAGATAAGCTTATTGAGATAGGCAACGTAATCAAAAGCATTTTTGCTGAAAGAATAAAAGCTCTTGACTGGATGACCAGTGAAACAAAAGAAAAAGCGTTGAATAAACTTGGTTCAGTGATAATGAAAGTTGGTTATCCTGATAAATGGAAAGATCTCAGCTCAATGCAAATCGATCGGAGTTCTTATGTTGAAAACATTATGAATGCCAATAAATGGGAAGTAAATTATATGGTTTCCAAATATGGCAAACCCGTTGACCGCACAGAATGGGACATGGAACCGCAAACATATAACGCTTATTATAATCCATCCAACAACGAGATCTGTATACCAGGATGTAATATTATAGTACCGGGTTATGAAGGCAAAATGGCTGACGATGCCCTTCTATATTCTATTATCGGAGCAACTTTCGGTCATGAAATAACTCATGGTTTTGACGATCAGGGATGTAAATACAATGCTCTCGGCAACCTGCAAAACTGGTGGACAACAGATGACAGCATAAAGTTTTTTGCCAGGACGAAGATGATTGTTAAACAATTCAATAATTATATAGCAGTTGACAGTCTGCATATCAACGGAGAACTCACTCAAGGTGAGAATATAGCGGATCTCGGAGGTATTATAATGGCTTATGAAGCTTTTAAGAGAACCGACCAGTTTAAGAACAATACTATAATTGCAGGACTGAATCCTTCTCAACGATTTTTCCTGGGGTATGCACTGGCATGGATGGTAAATGAACGTCCGGAAACTGTAGCGAACCAGGTAAAGAGCAATGAACATTCTCCGGCTAAATTCCGGGTAAACGGGCCATTATCAAATATGCCCGAATTTTATCAGGCATTCGGAGTAAAAAAGGGGGACGCACTATGGGTTCCTGATAGTATGCAGGTTAAGATATGGTAGATAACCTATTGAACAGTCTCATCAATAATTCAGCCGGCTTATTCAGAATTCTGTTTCATAAATTCGGAGCTTGTTTTTCAGGGAAACTATTTCATGCTGCATCGAATCTATCCGCTGCAATAAGTAATTGATGGTTTCAATGCCTTCGAGATTTATATCAAGATCATAATATAGTCGCATGAACTTCTCCAGTTGCTTTAGCTGGTCAACCTCAATAAACCCTTCTTCTTCTACAGTGGTTATTTCGATCAGACCGCTTTGCTGAAGCAAACTGACAAATGAAATCTCAATATTGTGGTTTGCACAAAACTCATCAACAGATATTAAATATTCCGTTTCCATGGTATCTCTTTAATAAATTATGATTCAGACAACTGGCTAAATAATGTTCTTTGTTTCTCGGTTAAATTTGTAGGAATTTTTATGACATAAGTCACATATAAATCTCCAAACCTTCCTTCACTCTTATAAACAGGAAATCCTTTCTCTTTAAGTTTTACCTTAGTTCCATTCTGAGTTTCAGGCTTGACTTTTAGCTTCACTTTCCCATCTAATGTATCAATGGTTATTTCACCACCAAGAACAGCGACATATAAATTGAGGTCTACAGTGGTAAATAAATCATTTCCAAGACGTTTAAATCGCATGTTATTTTCTATTGAAAAAGTAATGTACAGGTCACCGTTGGGTCCATTATTCACTCCGGGGCCACCATGCCCGGGTATTTTAATCGTCTGTCCGTTTTCAATCCCTGCCGGAATGGTAATTCTGATCTTTTTCCCATTCACAGTTAACGTTCGTTTGTGAGTTTTGTAAGCATCAATTAGCTCAAGATGCAATTCTGCAGTATAATCCTCTCCTCTGTACTTTACCTGTCTGCCACGGGATGCGCCAGCAGAACCACCAAACAACGACTCAAAAAAATCAGAAAAATCTCCTCCAGTTTGTGAGTTCGTATATCTTTGTCGCTGAGTATTTGAAGCTTGTTGTTGATATTGTTGCTGCTTTTCAAACTGATCAGAATGTTGCCAATCCTTTCCGTATTGATCATACTTTTTACGTTTTTCAGGATCACTTAATACCTCATTTGCTTCATTGATCTGTTGAAATTTCTTTTTCGCGTCTTTATCATTCGGATTCAGATCGGGATGATACTTTCTGGCCAATTTCCTATAGGCGCTCTTAATATCCTTAGATGTTGCCTTTTTATCGACATCTAATAATTTATAATAATCTACGAACTCCATATATCATGTTTATATGATTAATCAGTCTTTTAATAAAAAGGATAATCGACATAACCTTTTTCATAATTGGATCTGAGTTTGTATGAAGCCAGCAATTTGTATTCCTTCATATCTAATTATGAATAATTTATCAGCAGAAACAGTTGTTCATATCCGGATTTTGAAGAAGGTATGAATTATTCAGCAAATATAAGTATTACTTTTCTATCTTTTTAGATTATCAGTTTGCGGATTTGATCATCCATATGAGACATTAATAAAATATAAGAGGTTACTTAAGATGTCTGCTTAAGTAACCTCTTATATGTTTAATATAAATGCGGATGCGTTTCCTTTCACATATGAATAGGTATGTTAATTATAAATATATGATATATTACCGTTTTTGCTTACAGGATACCCTGCAGCATTATATTCATATGTATTTTTAGTAACCTGTACATTATCTGATCCCTGGGCAGATGTTAAATGTATCGTATAAGTTTCCTTAATAATATTATTCTTGTTAGTATTTATTCCAGGTATCAACAATTTACCAAATAATTTATAAGGATTCGGCTCACTGTCAAAATCATAATTTGTTGTAGTGATAAGTTCAGCGACTCCTGTGGCCGGCAGATTATACAACATCTCTTTGATCAGATTTCCATTATCATCATATGAGTAATCGATGTAACCTGTGGCTTCATCATCCCAGTACATTGTTTGCCTGTTTATTCTGTCACTTGCATCATAACTGAACTCAGAGTACTCAGAGGTAGTTATCGCCGGCCTGGTATATGTAGTTTTAATTAATTGCCCGTTGCTATTATATTCATAGGTCATTGTCCCTCCTTGTTTTCCGTTTGACGGAGTAACCCATACAGCACTACTGAGAGCTGCCTGATAAGTCTGCTGATCACTGCTCAGGATATCATCATTACCATAATACTGAGAACTTATAAGCTGGCCATTATCATTATAAGTGTGGACAGTATAATCAAATTTGCTTTTTTCAGCACTAAGAATGTTAGTACCGGAATATGAATATTCATATGTAGTTTGATTATCGGTAAGAACCTTACTTAGCATAGTTGCAACAGTATTCCCGGAAATATCGGGATTATCCGTTATACCTATTTCTTCTTTTTTACATGCACTAAATATCGCTGCAATCAGCAGACAGGAGGTAATTAGTTTAATCTTCATAAAATTTAATTTTTATCGTTAATCATTAAAAATTTATCTCATACTGTGTTAGTTGTTCATGTTACTGAACACTTTTTTTAATGTTTTTTAGTTAATTAATGAATTAGACACATCTAAAGGCAGACATTTTCCTCATTGTTGTGATTCTGTAATTCAAAACGAGCAACTTAAAAATATATTGCTTAAAAAATATATTTAGTGTAATAAAATAGTAGGTACGACGTTTAATAAATTGTGTTAGTCAATTATTTTTATACATTCGTCAAATTTATTCAAATATGAAAAGTACATTAATTATACTACTATTAGCACTAAGCACCACAGTTGGAGCGACAACATACTATGTTTCTCCTTCAGGAAGCGATTCCAATAGCGGAACGAGTAGCTCTCCATGGAAAACACTCTCATATGCATGTTCAAAAGCGACATCTTCAGGAGATATTATTCATGTTAACGCCGGTACTTATGCTTTAACATCATCAGTT
>WSSedB1CaDRAFT_10000358_pt1 | contig 20749 bp, 20 predicted proteins | sample WetSurSB1Cattail_FD_9460 | JGI IMG/M metagenome (IMG submission 9460)
CCTGGANNANCTGGACGGCGCTTTCAGAAACAATCCGATCGCTTCCATCATCCTGTCGCTCTCGGTCCTTTCCCTGGCAGGCATTCCGCCATTGCCCGGTTTCCTAGGGAAATTCTTCATCTTCAAGACAGTGATTGCCTCCGGTCACCTGGTACCGGCTGTGATTGCCTTTGTGGGCAGCTATATCGGCGTCTTCTTCTATCTGGGCATCGTGCTGAGACTCTTCAAGGGTGAGCAGGCTGTCGAACAGCCCAAGGCAGCTTGCCAGGTGGGGACCTGGGGGGGCGTTCTCCTGGGAGGTGCGACCCTGGCCATGTTCATGGTCGTGCCGGGCGTCTTTCATTGGGTTATGACGGGGATGATGTAAAGATAACGGAAGCACCGCCCCCAACACAAAGCCCCTGTTCGGATGCATACGGACAGGGGCTTTGTGTTGGGATGAGAAAGCAATGTGAACACAGACGATTATTTGCCATATGTGGTTATGTATAGCATTATTCAGCATAGTAAGTGTTATTGTTGTGGACATACTATGCTGAATAAAGTATTTTGTAGTTACGAGGCGCGTGGCTATCATGTACGAACAACTGCGGCAGGCCATACCGTTCGAGGAGTTTGACTACCAGTCCCTGCTGGACTCGCTGCGCGGGTATGCCTACCCGCGCAAAAAAATCACCTCTCTGTTGCACAAGGGGGAGATCATCCGGGTCAAAAAGGGCCTTTATCTGTTCGGCGAAGGGCAGCGCCGCTCCCCCTATTGCCGTGAACTTCTTGCTAACCTCATCTACGGCCCATCCTGCATCTCTCTCGAATACGCCCTGCATTATCACGGTCTGACACCCGAGCGGGTCGAGACCATCACCTCGGTAACCTGCGGCCGCTCGCGCCGTTTCGAAACGCCGGTGGGCTGTTTCAGTTACCGGATGATCCCGATGGCCGCGTTCAGCATCGGCATTGACCGGATCGAGTTGGCCGACGGGCGTTCCTTTCTGATGGCCATACCGGAAAAGGCGCTGGCCGACCGGGTCATAACTGAGCGGGGGAGTGGCCTCAGCAGCCAAAAAGGTCTTCTGAACTTTCTGAATGACAATCTGCGCATTGATTTCGAAACGCTCCGCTCGCTTGACTCCGTAAGGCTGCTGGCAATCGCCGCTGCCTATCGTTCACGACGTCTGAAAGTGTTGGCAGGTCTGATCGGGCGGCTTCGGCAGGAGCAATCTCATGCATGACGCCATCGAACGGATGCTTGCTAAATACGACGCTAAAAGCGTGGACGACACAGTTCGCGCTTTGCGGGAGATTATTCAGGAAACTGCTCTGCTGGGGCTGTGGCGCGCCCGTTTTTTTGAACATGCCGCGTTTTACGGCGGTACGGCCCTGCGCATTCTCCACGGTATCGACCGCTTTTCAGAGGACCTGGATTTTTCCCTCCTGCAACCGAACCCGGAGTTTTCCCTGGAGCGGTTCAGTGCCGCCCTGGAGGAAGAGGTACGGGCCTTCGGCTTCAATCTCCGGGTGGAATCGGTGAATAAATCGGTGGAAAGCGCGGTGCAGTCGGCTTTTCTCAAGGCCAATACCCGTAACGAGCTGCTGGTGATCGAGGCTGACGAGCGCATCGCCCGGACTATCCCGCCGGGGCAGGTGCTGAAGATCAAGATTGAGGTGGATACCGATCCGCCGTCCGGTTTTGAAACTAATACGCGCTATCTGTTACAGCCGATACCGTTTGCGGTCCGCTGTTACACTCTTCCCAGCTTGTTTGCCGGTAAACTTCATGCTCTGCTTTTCCGCAGATGGAATAACCGGGTCAAGGGCCGCGATTGGTACGATCTGGTCTGGTATGTTGCCCATCATCCGCAGCTGAATCTCTATCACCTGGAGCAGCGGATACGGCAGACCGGGCAATGGAGCGGTGATGCCCGTCTGACGCGAGAGAGGTTCGATGAATTGATGAATGATGCCATAGATCGATTGGATCTGAATCAGGCACGGCAGGATGTAGCGCCGTTTGTGAGGGATCAGCAAGTCCTGGCGATCTGGTCGCGGGAGTTTTTCCGGGATGTGGCTTCGCGAATTATGATGGTGGAAGAACGGGGGGTAACCGCCAGTGCCCAACTTCATCTCCAAAGACGCCATTGAACGAGCAATACTGAAACGGTTGAAAGAACAGTTCGGCTATGACCGGGTGCCGTTCAAGGTGAAGTGCGACGCAGTGTTTGACACGATGCTTACGTATGCCAGCAATGGAAGGAAGTGGGCGGTGTAAGCTGTATATTTTTTCAACTGACAAACATTCCCTATAGACATGGATTCCGCACATGGTATATTTTCGCTCTCATTAAGTCCGCTTTGACAGTATTACTTCAAACACCCACACGACATAACAACCAACTCCTGACCAATTGTGTCATATGCCACTACCTGCCGAGCAAGAGACGCTGCTGTCATTTTGCTTGCCAGTGCCATTTTTTGAGTACCAACAAAAGATATGAGGAGAACAACGATGTTCACTACCATCAAAGGCAGATTGATCAGTACATGCATTTTCATATTGGCAGGCACCCTGGCTATTATTGCCGTAATGCAGTTTTCAACTGAAAAAATCAAGGTAAACGGGCCTGTGTATGGCGATATTGTGCGGGGGAAAGACCTGATCGCGGATATCCTTCCGCCGCCCGAATATGTCATAGAATCGTATTTTGTGGTTCTTCAGGCGATGGCGGAAAAAGACGCATCCAAAATTCTGTCCTTCCATGAACGTTTGAAAAAACTTCGCGGCGAATATGATGAGCGGCATGCATATTGGGTCAAGGAGTTGCCAGAGGGCAAGATCAGAACTCTCCTTCTGGAGACGTCGTACAAACCGGCGCAAACGTTTTACGATACGGTGGAAAAAGGTTTTTTTCCCGCGCTGGCGGCACATGACCGCATTCAGGCTGAAAAGTTGCTGCACGATGTGCTGTCGCCAGCCTATGAGGCTCACCGTAAGGCAATTGACGAAATCGTGACATTGAGCAATGCCGAAAATGCCGAGACCGAAAAGCGCGCCGCCGTACTACTGCGCAACTCTAAAATCGTTATGTATTCATTGAGCCTTCTGCTGTTTGCCTCGGTTCTGGCCATATTTTACCGTATCGTTCGTTCCACAACCGGACAACTCAAGCAGGCCGTCTCCCTGGCTGATTCGATCGCGTCCGGTGATTTGACCGCTACGGTGAGTGTTACCTCAAAGGATGAAGTCGGCCAGTTGCTGGGAGCCATGCGGATCATGGCCGATAACCTACGCACCATCATCAACCAGGTATCCGGAACATCATCCCAGGTGGCTGCGGCATCCAATCAGTTGATTACCGTTGCCGAGCGGATCGCCAGCGGAGCGGGGGAAGTCGCTGATCAGGCCGGTACCGTTGCCACGGCTGGCGAAGAAATGTCAGCCACATCAGGAGACATTGCCCAGAATTGTCAGATGGCTGCCGAGGGAGCGCAGCAAGCTTCTGCTTCTGCGCGGAGCGGCACAGAGGTTGTCGAAAAAAGCGTTGTGATTATGGGAGAGATTGCGGCAAAGGTGCAGGAGACGGCCAGGACGGTCGAGGGGTTGGGAGAACGAGGCGACCAAATCGGTGCGATCATTGGAACCATCGAAGACATTGCCGACCAGACCAACCTGCTGGCCTTGAACGCTGCCATCGAAGCTGCCCGGGCTGGCGAGCAGGGCAGGGGGTTTGCGGTTGTTGCCGACGAAGTGCGCGCCCTTGCAGTGCGCACCACTCGCGCTACCCACGAAATCGGTGAAATGATAAAAACCATCCAAGGGGAAACCAGAGGCGCCGTAGCTGCCATGGAACAGGGTGTGCGTCAGGTTGAAACCGGCACGCTTGAGGCAGCCCGTTCCGGTGAAGCCCTGCGGGACATCCTGGAACAGGTTAACGCCGTGACCATGCAGGTTAGCCAAATTGCTACCGCTGCTGAGCAACAGACCGCCACCACGAGCGAAATTGCCGGCAACATGCAGCAGATTACCGATGTAGTACAACAAACATCCCACGGGGCGCAGGAATCGGCTGCGGCCGCGGCACAATTGCATGGCAACGCCGAAGAACTGCAACGGCTTGTGCGGCAGTTCAGGCTTTAACCTGAAAAAAGCAGTTAACCACTGAGAACACAGAGAAATGCAGGTTTATTTGAAATGGGATATACATATTGAGCCAGTAACCCGAATGGTTATTCGCTCTCGTTGTTAACCACTTGATTTTACTGCGCAACTCTGTGTCCTCAGTGGTTCAAATACCGTTTCTGGGTTTTAACCTGCCGTTGCTCTCGTAGCAGCCCAGAAATCGGCTATGTCACTCAGAATACTGTTGGAAACCAGTTCCATCACATCCGATTCGAACCAGTCCGCCGGCATGGCACGGCTGTAGTCCGGCTCCAGAAATCTGCTGTCCATCAGCACAATCAGCCCCCGGTCGGTTTCGGAACGCACGACTCTCCCGGCCGCCTGAACCGCCTTGGCCATGGCCGGTATTGTATAGGCATACTCGAAACCTGCGCCGTACCTGCGCTGGTAATACTCCCTGATTTGCTCCCGTTCAAAATCGTAATTTGGCAGCGGCGGTCCGATGACAAAGGCGCCCAGTACCATTTCTCCCGCGTAGTCAACTCCCTCGGAGAACGACCCGCCTTGCACCGCAAACACGATTGTCGGTACGCTTCGGCTGTGGAGGTGCTCCAGAATTGCATCCACCTGGCCGGCCTTCATGTTCCGCTCCTGTTTCAGAACCGTAAATCCTTCGGGCGGTTGGAAAAGAGCCGCTACCCTGTCCAGGAACTCAAAACTCGGCAGAAAAACAAAATAATTTCCGCGCTGCAGCGCAGATATCCGCTCAACCGCATCGGCGATCCTGGCGTAGTTGCGCTCGCGCTGCGAGTACTTGGTGGAAACCTGGGGGATGATCAGAAGCTTGCGCAGTCTTTTGGGAAAGGGGGACGCAAACTCCGCTGTTTTCACGGTCAGGGGATCCAATCCGGATAGTTTTGCGTAATAGTCGAAGGGTTTGAGAGTTGCCGAGAACGCCACTACCTGCCCATAGCCGGCAAAGCAGTCCCTGAGCATTGCCGAGGCATCGCAACAGGTGATCTTTACCGCGGCACCTGCCGGATGGGGGAAATAGCTGGTAAAGAATTCATCCCGGTCAGGGTCGGCAACGAACTCCAGCGCCTGGGAGAATTCGGACCAGTAAAAACAGAGGCGCAGAATAGCATCTTGATGTCCTATCTCCACATCCGACTCGAGGTAACGGGAGAGGAAGCCGCGCAGCCGTTCGTCCTGCTCAAGAAAAAGCTCCACCGGCGGATTGATCCGCATCGGCCTGGAACTGCCGGCAACACAGCAGCAGGCAATGGTCCGCAGGCAGGCATCGAGCAGTTCCAGCGCCTCGCGCCGGAAGAGAGGCGGCGCGTTCCCGAGTTCTTCCCGCATCTTTTCCAGAACCGGGGATGAAAGCGCCGGGGAATAATAATCCATGGCACGTGCGGCTAGATTGTGGGCTTCATCAATAACCAGGTCCGGTTTTCCGGACTGATCGATGTCGATGTCTGTCATGCGGCCGAATGCGGAACGCGGCGCAAAGACGTAGTTGTAATCGCAGATGACCATGTCCGCTTCCCGGCTGGCGTCGAGTTGCAATTCAAACGGGCAGACCTGGTACTGTTCGCCAAGATCGCGAAACGTGCGGGACTTCAAGCGCCTCTTGCGCGCCAGAATGGCGAGAAGGTCGTGATTACAAACCTTTGCGTAGTAATCGCGGGCATACTCGCAGTAGTCGGGGTTGCAGAGCGGCTCGTTCTTGAAGCAAATCTTCCCTTTGGCGGTGATGGTCAGGGATTTGATGTTCGAGCCTGCCTGCTGAAAACGGTTTGCCGCATCCTCGGCGATTGCGTGCTGACTGTTTTTGGGGGTGACGTACACCACCTTCTGGCCCCGGCTCAATGCCTCCTTCAGTACCGGATAGAGCACACCCACGGTTTTACCGAGTCCTGTGGGGGCCTGGATCAGCATCGGCCGTCGCTCCGACATTCCCTCCTCTATGGTCTTCATTAGTTCGATCTGGCCCGGACGCTGGCTGGGGAAGGGAAATGCGAATGAAACGGATGTCTTCCGGCGCCTGGCGGCGCGTTTTTCGGCTAGCCTGGCCTCTATGACCAGTTCATTGAGACGCAGCTCCAGCCATTGTTCGTATCGGGGGATATCGAGGGGGAATTCTAACTCCTCGCTTATTCCATTGCGAGAGGAGACGAGATGGAAGCAAAGCCGGGGAAGTACGTGATGTTCGCGCCAGTGGAAGTAACCGTAGCTTTGCAGCTGCAGGCAATAGGGGTGGTCCATGGGGTTGTCCGCCAGCCGCCGGGAAAGCTCGCGGATGTTGAAGCCGGACTTGATTTCCTCAATCGTCGGAGGATCGTGCAGGAAAATCCCGTCCATCCGTCCATCGATCCTGAAACAATACCCTTCCTTCTCGAACAGGGCGCTGACCGGGATCTCGGATTGGTACGCTGCATCGGATTTTGCCCGTTTCTTCTGCACACGGGCGTGAATCTCCCGTCCTTCGGCAGCTGCGCGGCCATACCCTGAATGGGTTTCGATGCTGCCGGTGCGTGGCGCCGGCACTGCAAAATCGCGTAGCGGGATGGTAATGAGTTTCATGGCTGCCGGTACATTATCTTTTGGAGTGCCCATCAATGAGACGGGGCATATACCATATAGAAAAACAAAAGAGAAACGAGGAGCCCGATGACAGGGCCAAGCTGGAGAAAGTGAGGAGGTTGCACGGCAGTATCCTCCGTATTTTTCGGGAGAGTTGTACCTCTGAAGTTACCCGTCAGTCAATACTTGCATACAGATTTTACTATACGCTGAAATCCGGCAATACAACTTTGTAGATTTATTGAAGCGTAATTATGGTACATTTTAATCTGATAATTCGACATTATTAAGCAGGTTATGCACGGAAGAATACTCTGGTTGCAACAAAACCGGGGGAAAGGGGGATATAAATGGGAACGTCGGTTGGAGTTGGCAGCAGTGATCGCAGAAATCCGGTTGAGGCTGGTAATGAAGCTGCGTGCAAGGCCCTGGAGCGGGCGGGGATCTCAAAGCCGGACTTCGTCTTTGCCTTTGCCACGGTCGGGTACAACCAGCAGGCGCTGCTGCGGTCCATACGTGAAGCAACGTCGGGAGCGCCTCTGAGCGGCTGCTCAGGCGAAGGGATAATAACTCAGGATATGGCCAGCGAGACTAATTTCGGCGTCTGTGTCATGGTTATCGGTTCGGACGAACTAAGGTTCAGTAATGCCCGTATCAAGGGTGTCGGCGAGCAGGCCGACACGGCAGGAGAGCGTTTGGCGCAAGAGATAACCCCTATTCTTGCCGCCGACAGCATTGCCTGCTTTTTAATGGCCGACGGGCTGGTTTTTAACTTCGATTCTTTCCTGGCCGGTTTCGAGAAAGCACTCAACCGTGAAAACCTGCTCCCCATTTACGGCGGACTGGCCGCGGACGACTGGGTTTCCCAAAAGACCTTCCAGTATCATGATGACGAGGTCTTTTCCGAGGGGATCAGTTGCGTTGTCATGTCGGGAAACGGGAATGTGGCGTGCGGTGTTAATCACGGCTGTGTTCCGGTGGGGACCCGGCGCACGATAACACGCTGCAAGGGAAACATCATTTACGAGATAGATGGGGTTCCGGCCCTGGAAGCCCTGAAGGACTATTTTCCGGAGGACTGGCAGCACCAATGGAACAAAATTACCCTGAACCTTTGCCTTGGGTTCAAGACCCCGGAGTCTATCAAAAGCGGGTATGAAGAGTACATCATCCGATACATGATGGGTAAGAACGACCAGCAGGGATATGTAACCATCCAGTCCGAGATCAAGGAAGGCACGGAACTCTGGCTCACCCGCCGCGACAAAGAACTGATAACGAGTGGCATACAAAAGATATCCCGCCAAATACATGAACAACTGAATGGAGTTAAGCCGAAATTCGTGTTTCAATTCGAATGCGTTGGACGGGGAAAGGTCGTTTTTCGCGAGCGGGAGAAAATTGAGCTGGCCAAATCCTTGTGGAAGGATTTTGGAGAAGATATACCGTGGATGGGGCTTTACACCTACGGGGAAATCGGGCCGGTTGCGAACAACAACTTCCTGCACAATTTCACATCGGTCATCGTTGCCGTATATTAGCGGATACAACCATGAATGAATCGTTATCAGAAAATACATCGCAACAGGGCACCCAAACAGCGGCGCTGAAAGAGGAGATTGAAGCTCTCTCCCAACAGGTAAAACGGCTGATTAAAGCCGAAGGCAAGCTCTATGAATTCCAGGAACAGCTCGACGCCCAGCTCAAGGAATACGCCGGGCTTTATGAACTGCATAAAACGCTTAATACGGTCTTTGAGCTTTCGGATGTATTTACCTGCGCCGTTCCATACGCCATCAACACTCTCGGCTTCGAGAGAGTCCTGTTTCTCCACCGAACCGATACTACGGGCGGTTATATCGTCTGCGCCACTGACGGATATTACGATCCGGAGGAAAAGAATGCCGTTATGGCACTTGCCATCCCCTTGGAAGACTCCCTGTTGGCATCCCTGTTTGACAGTCCCGGATACCTTGTCTGTACTGAAGAGTATGGGCAGGGTGTGCTTGCCGGGTATCGCTCCAAGGTGCGGATGAACGAGTATCTGATTTTCCCGATCGGTTCCCATGTACAGCCGTTGAGTTTGCTGGTGGTGGGGAACTCCGTTGAGAATGCCGGGTTCTACCGACGGGTAAACGAAAGCGAAAACACATTGCTCAGTATCGGCAATTTTGCGGAATTGCTTTCCTCATCCCTGGAAAACACGGTCTATTACGCGAAAATGAAAAACGCGCTCGAACAGGAAAGGCTTGCCAAGGCAAAATACCGCAGCATCTTCGAAAACTCCGTGGAGGGGATCTTCCAGACCTCTCCCGAGGGGCTATTCATCAGTTGTAACCCTGCTATTGCCGCTATTCTGGGTTATGGCAGCCCGGAAGAGCTGATCGCGGGCATTCATGATATCGATAAACAGCTCTATGTACGCTCCCAACGCCGCAGAGAACTGTTCGACATGGTCTCAAACGGATTGGACGTAAAAAATTTCGAGGTGGAATTATACCGGAAAGACGGGAGTATACTGTGGGCGCTTTTGAGTATCCGTCCCTTCTTCGACGATAAGGGCGAATTGCTTTATCTGGACGGAATTCTTCATGATATTACCGAGCGCAAATGGGCGCTGGATGCATTGAAAGAGGCGCATGACACCCTGGAACGCACCGTGGAGGAACGGACGGCTGAACTCAGGGCGGCCAAGGAAACCGCCGAAACGGCCAACAGAGCTAAAAGCGCCTTTCTGTCAAACATGAGCCATGAATTGCGCACTCCTCTGAATGCTATCCTGGGGTACTCGCAACTGATGCAGAGGGAGTCTTCCCTGAGCGCCGAAAACCGGGAACAGCTGAATACAATCAATAGCAGTGGCGAACATTTGCTGAGATTGATCAATGACGTGCTGGAGATATCAAAAATCGAGGCTCAACGTGTCGTGGTGGAAACAGGCACTTTTGATCTGCATGCCCTGTTCAGAGACCTTCACACCATGTTCCGGATCAGAACCGATGCCAAGAGGTTGCAGTTTCTGCTGGAAGGAATAAGCGATCTGCCGCTATATGTGATTACGGATGAGGGTAAATTGCGTCAGATACTGATCAACCTGATTGATAATGCCGTAAAATTCACGGAGCAGGGTGGCATTGTCGCACGGGTTGCGATAAAAAGCGGAGACGACGAAAACAAGCGTCTGGTTGTGGAGGTTCAGGACACCGGTCCCGGCATAGCGGAGGGGGAGCAGGAAAAGGTGTTCCAGGCATTTGAACAGACGGCAAGCGGCCGGCATTCCACGGGCGGCACCGGCTTGGGGATGACGATCAGCCGGAAGTATGCCCGTATGCTGGGTGGCGACATCACTCTTTACAGCCGCTTGGGTGAAGGAAGCACATTTCGCATGGAAATCAACGTGCGAGATGGAAGAAAGTCGGATATTAAAGAGAAGGTTCATCTACGCCGAATAAAAAGTCTGAAGCCCGGGCAGGAGATTCCACGCATTCTTGTGGCCGAAGATTTTTGGGAAAGCCGTTCCTTGCTGGTCAGGCTTCTCAATATTATCGGCTTTGACGTGCGAGAGGCTGTTAATGGCCGGGAGGCGGTAGATATATGCGCGGAGTGGCATCCTCACTTCATCTGGATGGATATCCGTATGCCGGTGATGGACGGTCTGGAGGCGATGCGCCTGATCAGGGCTACCGGGATCGGCATAGCGACCAAGATCGCGGCTATTACCGCCAGCGGCATGGTGGAGGACCAGGCTTCAATCATGACGGCGGGTTTTGATGATTTCGTGCGAAAACCTTTCCGGGAGCAGGAGGTCCTGGAGATCATGGCGCGTCACCTGGGAGTGAGCTATCTGTATGAATCCGATGAAGAAGAAACGTCTCCCAATGCTGTGTGCGAACTTTCCGGCCGCCAATTGTCAATAGCCGTGGATGCGGACCTGCTGTACGAATTGCGCGGTGCTGTTCTGACGTTGGACACGGACCGGACGCTGCAGGTGATAGAAAAGATCGCGGCGCGGGAATCTTGTCTTGGCGGCAAGCTGAAAAAGCTCGCATTGGATCTGGATTACGACAGTTTGCTCAGCCTTCTGGAAGAAGGTGACGTAAATCCGGAGGTACAGGCATGACCGGTAGTGAAACGCAAAACAGGGAAATCGCTCAGATTCTGGTTGTTGACGATACGCCGGCCAACCTGAAACTTTTGAATGAAATGCTCACGAATCAGGGATACAGGGTGCGACCGGCCTCCAACGGGCGTCTGGCCCTGAGGTCGGTGGCAGCGGCGCTTCCGGATTTGATACTGCTGGATGTGAGAATGCCTGATATGGATGGTTATGAGGTCTGTTCCAGGCTGAAGTCGGATGAGTACAGCCGTGGAGTCCCGGTAATCTTCATCAGCGCCCTGGATTCCGTCAGCGACAAGATCAAGGGGTTTGAAGCCGGGGGAATAGACTATGTCACTAAACCTTTTCAAGAGGCGGAGGTGTTGGCCAGAGTTGAAACGCATCTATCGTTGCGGCGCCTGCAAAAGAAGCTGGAGGAACAGAACCTTCAGCTTCAGCGGGAAATAGCCGCGCGTATATGCTCAGAGGAGGAGTTGAAGAGACATCAGGAGCATCTGGAGGAACGCATTGCCGAGCGCACGAGGGAATTGAACGAAGCTGTGAGCAAGTACCGTGGAATTTTCGAAAACTCGGTGGAAGGAATATTCCAGTTGTCACCCGAGGGGAGCTTTTTAAGCTGCAATCCCGCTCTGGCCGATATTCTGGGATATGAAGGTCCGGATGAAGTGATCGGCTCCATCAGCGATATCGGGGTCAGTTTGTTTGTACATCCGCATCGCCACGCCGAATTATCCGCATTGTTTTTCAGCAAGCATGATGTGAAAAATTTCGAGGTGGAATTGTTCCGGAAAGATGGAAGCATCCTTTGGGCGCTTCTGAATATCCGTCCCCTTTACGATGAGGCGGGCAACTTGCTCTTTATTGATGGAATCCTTCAGGATATAACCGGCCGGAAGGCGGCGCAGCAGGCGCTTCTGGAAAATGCCCGCATAAAAAGGGAACTGGAAATAGCCCAGGAGATACAGCAGTCCTTTCTTCCCTACCACCTGCCCAAGCTGCCAGGCTTGCTGACGGCATGCCGTTGCGTTCCGGCCGCCAATGTGGGGGGGGATTATTACGACTTTTTCTATCCCTCCGCCAACATCCTCGATGTGGTCATTGCCGATGTCGCCGGTCACAGTATCGGCTCCGCGCTTCTGATGACCGAGACACGCAGTGTTCTCCATGCCAGGGCCGGCTTCGAAAATACCCCCGGCAAGCTTCTCGCCGTGGTCAATGATCTGCTCCACGAGGATCTTTCCCGGGCCGAACTCCTGAACAGCATGTTCTACGCCCGGCTGGACCTCAACAACCACACCCTGACCTACGCGAGCGCGGGACACACCCGCTCCCAGTTCTTCCGGTCACGGGATGGCTCATTCGAGGAACTCGACGCCGATGGTCTGCTGATGGGGATCAGAAGAGAGGTCTTTTTTGAGGAAAAGGAGATCGAGGTGGCAGCCGGTGACACCTTGCTGCTCTATACCGACGGCATTAGCGAGTCCGAGAATACACGTGGTGAGTTTTTTGGAACCGTCCGTCTCCATGATGTCATTGCAGAACATCGCGATTGCAGTCCCGATGAGATGATAACCGCCGTTTTTCAAAAAGTGTCGGACTTTACCGGCAGTAAAGCCCATGCCGATGACATGACCATGGTCATCATAAAGGTAAATTAAAATATCAGGAGGAACAGCAGCAATGACACACATAAGCCCCGAAGTAACCGAACTGCAAGGGTTTTGGATCGACATCGGAAGCTCGGTGACCCCCGATGCCAACTGGGAACGCATCAAGAGCCTGACAAGCGAGTACCTGGAGATCCTCGCTACATCCGGTGACGGGCAGGAGTGCCTCTACCGTGATCCCGCCGATGGTCGGCTCTGGGAGCTCATCCCCGTTGATCCCAACCTTCCTGCCGGGCCGCCGCTGCTCCGGGTTATTTCACCATCACAAGCACGGGATAAATATGCCGTGAACCTCACATAACCGCGGGTCGTGATGTCTTTTATTGATTCTTGCTTTTAAATTAACTCCATCTTTTTTATGTAAAAAATAATGTGTGCGACTGTTGACATTTCTAATTTACATGTAATACATTCGTGCCCGGCGTCAAGGATGGTTTGCTGTTGATCGAGTAGTAAGCAATTTTTATCTGTAGATTCGTCGAATTCCCTCTTTTGTGCAATTTTAAATAGGTTTCTTTCCGATAAGAGCAAACCCGGAGCAATCCGGGGACGCAGAGTCACAGATCCGCATTGCGCGGATGGCTGGTCCGCCGAAGAAGGTATACTGCGCCAACGGTTTCTATTGGCTAATGAACGCCCTTATTCGTTATTGGATAAGGGCGTTTTTTTGTGTCTGGGGTGGGTATGGTCGGAAGCAAGTAAATCTCCAAGGGGCTCAGCTATTGACACTTGTCAGAAGTTGGGGCGACCCCTCTGGCCTAGTATGGCGTTTAATTCCAAAATATCAACTTTTGATATTAAAACTGAATGGGAAATACAGGAGAATGAAATGGAAATGTATCGAGGTAAGCTAAGAAAAAAAAGGCCATTGCTGCGCATCGTGTTTGGTATCATTGTTCTTGGTCTGATCCTTGCCGGCTGTACACCAATGTTGATTCATGAGTCACAATGGCCTGACTTTACACCGCCTGTGAAAAAGTCTATGTGCGTCGTGATTAGGCGGCTTTCTAAGTGGTCGGGGGGGAGTGATAGATTTACTCCGATCTTCCTTGACACTGAATATGTCGGCGGTACTGAAGGCAACACTGTATTTTCTTTCTCCGCACTCCCTGGCAAGCATTTCATTGTCGCCGATGCGAGCAACAAATCCCACGTCAGGTTTAACTTTCGAGCAGGAAAGATTTACTACATACTACAAACGGTAGTCGCAATACCATATGCTGGAGAATTTTCCACATTCACTCCCATTACTGGCAGTGATGCTGAGAAAATCCTGCAAGATGAGAAGGGCAGTAGCACTTGGGTATATGCTAATCCGTCCAAACCACATGACAACTTGAGCCAAGAGGATATGGCCGATATTTGCAAGGACTACAATGAATGGTCTGTCAAGGCTGAAAACGCTAATAGCTACAAGTCAGAGAATGATTATCCTGGTTATTGATCAGGTTGGGGACAGGAAAGATTGCCATAAAAAGACAAATTATAATTTTATTTTATAGGATCAATCCAGATGCAGAAGGGAAAAACGCTTCAGTTCATCCCGTCTGAAAAGCGAGAGTCCAGCCTGCGGCCCAATGGTTTCCAGGGCAATGATCGCATCGGGATCTTCAAAAGCCACCTTGCCCGGCGTGCCCGCTTGCTCCAATTTGAGAAGCAAGAACTCATCGAGAAAACGCTCCTCATCGGCACTGGAGAGCTTCCCCTTGAAGCCGCGCCAGTGCATGCGGAGATGAAAGCGGGCATGTGCCAGGCGGGGCAGCCACCCAAGCACCGCCTCTTGGGAACGGAGCTCGAACTCCGTCACGGATTGAAAGGCGAAGCGCAGTTGCATGGGCATGAAGCGCGATATCCATGTGGCGATGGCTGGATTGCCAGCAAGCTGCCTCTGAAGCTCGGCCAGGAGTTGACAGGCGTCGGCAGTGCGCATCACCAGGGTGTTGAAAAACTCGGTTTTCTTTACCGTGCCGAACTGATCCAGAAGGCGACAGGCCGGGGCAAATCCACCTTCGCGAACGGTGATGACGGCATTCCAATCGTGCATGACAGCCTCCTCTGCGACCTTTTTTACTGTTCTTGAAGAATATTTCTTTAGGGGCATTTATCAATCAGGAACCCGATTAGCACTATTCTTCAGCTATAGCATCAATACATCCCCCCACCTTCTCTCTCCTCCGGCCATCCGTTCCTTTTCACACTCGCTTCCCTTGACAGTTATCCGGTTCAGGATAAAGTTAAAACATTTGACTATATCGCCTCTACTTCGACACGGGGGGATAATATGACAAACGGACTTAGAATTACGGCATGCCTCCTGGCTGTGGCATTTTGTCTCTGTGTGTTTTCTGTTGTCGAAGGCGCGGAACAAGTTGCCACGCAAAACAGCGGCGAGGCCGGGTTCAGGGAATACTGCGCAGCCTGTCATGCCGATGGCGGAAATATCATCAATCCGGATAAAACTCTTTCAAAAAAAGATCGCGAAAGGAATGGCATAAAGACTGCCAAGGATATTATTAGAATAATGAGGAATCCTGGCGGGGAAATGACAATATTTGACGAGAAAACCTTGCCGGAAAATGAAGCTGAAAAGATTGCAGAATACATAATAACTACCTTCAAGTAATGTTGTCCGGAACGCGTTTTTGGGTATCCGACTGCCCGAATACATGAACGATAACATCCTGAAGACGGCCTTATGCAACCACATTGAAAGGAGAAAACTATGGACAGACGCACTTTTTTGAAGACGGCTGCAATCAGTTCTATTGCGACCGGCATCACTGCCTCGGTGGCTTCCGCGGAGCGATATTTTCCCGTCAAGGTTGATCAATCGCTTTTTATTGATATTAACCGCGTCAAGAATCCGGCCAAGAAAACACCACTCGAAAAGACGCATGTCCCTGCAATCACGGCGCCTGCCTCGGTAAAAGCTGGTGAGGCTTTTACCGTTGAGATATCGGTAGGCGAGACTGTCCATGTAATGGGTCCGAACCATTGGATAGAGTACATCGAGCTTGCTATTGGCAATGAACCGGTCGGCAGGGCTGATATGCAACCAAAAGGATTCATGAAGCCAAAAGTTACGTTCATGATAGCCTTGCCCAAAGAGGTAGCTCCTTCAGGCAAGGTCACCCTGGTCGCGCATCATCGCTGCAACCTGCATGGGTATTGGGAATCAAGTATCGATATTTCAGTTGGTTGAGCCGATTGTGTCTTTTTTGAACCAATTCAGGGTGTGATTTTTTATTGTGAAAGGCCTAAAATAACAACAGGAAGTAACAATTAATCGCCCCAAAGGGGGGGGGCATCATGACGACTGAATATGAAAAGATCTGTGCGGTCAGCGACGCAAGCGAACTGGAAGAACTGACGCATGAAGCGAATTTTCTCTGTGAAAGGTGCGGGGCAAAGGCGCATAGGGAGACCAATGTGTGCGTACCGGTTATGATTGAGCCGGATCATTAAGAATAGTGTTGGAAGAACGGAAAAAAGGGCCTGCAGCAATGCAGGCCCTTTTTTCGTGTGGCTCGAAAGATTGTGTTGTGCTTCGTCCTCATTTCCTCTTGACATAGGGGTTGGAAAACAACTCGTTGGCAATGGTTGAAGACGGTCCATGCCCCGGATAGACCTTGGTGGTTTCCGGCAGGGTGACAAGGCGCTCACGGATCGAACGTATCAGAACCTCCATGGAACCGCCCGGAAGATCGGTTCTGCCCACTGAACCGTTAAAAAGGGTGTCCCCTGTAAAGACCACACCTGCATCCGCATTGTAGATGGAGCACCCTCCCGGTGAATGCCCGGGCGTGTAGATGATCTCCAGCCGCTCATCACCAAATTCGATGATCATGCCGTCGGTCAGGAAACTGTCGGGCCCCGGAGAATTTTCCGCCTCCACTCCGAAGCTTCTGCCTGCCTTGGATGCCATGGAAAGAAGAAAAGCATCCTTTTCATGGATCAGAAGCTTGGCGCCTGTTGCCTCGATAAAGCCCCGATTGCCGCCAATGTGATCGAAGTGGCCGTGGGTATCAATAAGGTATTTGATGGTCAAACCGAGTTTTTTGATCCGGGCAAGCAGCAGATCCACACTTCCCCCGGCATCGATAACAACCCCCTCATGACTCTTCGCGCACCCCAGAATATAGCTGTTGACCTGAAGTGGGCCAACCGGAATGGTTTCAATGATCATTTTCCCGCCTTTATAGTGTTTATTCCCTGCATGATTTCGGCTTTGGCCGAATCATCCATGGGGTAGCCCCTGACATAGGACATTTATTGTCTGGTGTCAAGGGCTGACGCCTGACGATTTGGGCAATGGGGCGCCATGTACAATAATTTCGCGCGGATTTTCCCGAGTAACTTTATCTGTCATTGCTGCCACCCGGCAAATGTCCCATTTGTCGCAACGAGGCGACCCTCGAACCGCTTTTCACCATCAGGCAGCGGCAAAACCATGCTCTGCTCAACCTGCAAAGCTGCCGAACACCTTGACGCCGACGCACTTGCCGGTGTATGGAAGGTGTGTGGTTTTTAACATTTGGGAGGTGAGGCCATGCCGGTCTACGAATTTTACTGTTCCGACTGTCATACCATTTTCAATTTTCTTTCCCGTCGGATAAATACCGACAAGCGTCCCGCATGCCCGCGTTGCGCAAAGCCCGGCCTGGAACGGCAAGTCTCGCGTTTTGCCTTTTCCAAAGGGCGCACTCAGGAGCCGGAGGCCGAGGGAATGCCCGACCTGGATGAAACACAGCTGGAACGGGCCATGATGTCCCTGGCCGGGGAGATGGAAGGGATCGACGAGAATGACCCGCGTCAGATGGCGCGCTTCATGCGGAAGTTTTCCGACACAACCGGAATGAACCTGGGGGATGGGTTTGAGGAGGCAATGCGTCGCCTTGAATCAGGCGAAGACCCGGAGCGGATTGAGGACGAAATGGGCGGCTTGTTCGATGAAGAGAACCCCATGGGGGAGAATCCCTTCAGCCGCCAGGGAATAAAAAAAATGAGGCGAAAATACGTCCCGCCTGCTCACGACGAAACCCTCTATGCTCTTGAGTAGAAATGAAGTGGGCAGCCCTTAACTGGAGATATCAATATTTCAAGGAGGGACTGCCCCACTTTACCCGGATTTGCTAATGACAGACAACAAATATGTGGAAGAGCCTCCATCTATTGGATATTAAAACAACTAACCAGTTTTTGAAGCTGTGCCGCTTGGATAGAAAGTTGTGCGGCAGCTGATGCAGTTTCTTCCGCACCATGCGCAGTCTGAAAAATTACTTCAGTAACCTGATGAATATTGGCGGTTATCTCACTTGTTGTTGCCGTTTGTTCTTCGGAAGCGGTGGCAATCTGATTGATCTGCATGGAGACCTCTTCAATTTCATTCAAAATTTCTTGCAATGCGTCACCTGAACGCTGGGATAATTGAGTCCCCTTTTCGACTTCATTGACACCCACCTCCATTGCACGAACAGCCGATTTTGTTTCCGATTGAATTGTCTTAATCATCTCTCCAATTTCTCTTGTTGCTTTTGTTGTGCGCTCGGCAAGTGCCCGTACCTCGTCGGCAACGACGGCAAAGCCTCGGCCTTGTTCACCAGCCCGTGCGGCTTCAATAGCGGCATTGAGGGCAAGCAGATTTGTCTGGTCGGCAATATCTTCTATTGTGCCAACAATTTGACCAATTTGCTCGGAGCGTGCGCCAAGCGATTCAACGGTTATTGCGGTATTCTTGACTTGTTCTGCAATTTTTACCATGCCTGTAATTGTCTCTTGAACTATTGAAGCCCCACAATTTGCGGATTCAGTTGAACGCTTTGAGGTATCCGCGGCGAGTAAGCAGTTCCGGGCAATATCGCTACTGGTTGAAGACATTTCCTCGCTGGCTGTGGCTACCGTGACTGTCTGTGAAGCAACCTGCTCCGCACCTGTAGCTATCTGTTCCGATGTTTCATGAAGTTGTGTAGAGGCAGAGGCAATTGTTGATGAAATGCTGATGGTTTGAGAAACCAAATCCCGCAAATTGGATACCATTGAACTCATGGCCGCCATCAAGCTGTTTTCGTGTCCGGGTTTTATCTCGAATGAGGATGTGAGATCGCCAGAAGCGACGCAACGCGCAATTTGGGTAACTTCACTCGGGTCACCACCCAACTGTTTTTGAACAACTCTTGAAATGAACAGGCCAACAGCGATAACGCCAAACAGAATCAGTATATTTACAACAGCAATCGCAGCGAGATATCTTTTCAGGCTGACTGTGGCTCCTGCTTCAATGACGGAGCATTTCTTATTAACCAAATCAACAAGCGTGTCGATTTGATGCCGATGATTCAGGTAGTTTGGTTCAAGAGTTGATTTTAATACTTCAGCCGCGGTTTTTGTGTCACCAATCAAGACCGCTGGTATATAGACATCTGATGCACTTTTATAGAAAGCTTCTGCTGGAGCATAACTATCTTGTATCAAAACTTTTTTTATTTCATCTTCCGGCAATTTTTTATTCCAGAACTCATGCCGTTCTTCATAATCTTTTTTCAGTTTTTTAAAATCGTTAACATATCCTTGTTTTTTTTCTGGGTCTGTTTCATTTTGTAACCTTTGAAGGACAAGATATGATTCTATTATATATTCAGGCGGAGGCAATATGTCAGCAGCCAAGTCTTTGCCTTGAACAATTTTTTCATAAATTGGGCCATTAACTTTTAGTTTTTGTAACACAATAAACGATGACACAGAGGATACGATCAAGCCTGCAACCGAGACAGCAATAAGCAACAACAATTTTGTAGTCAATTTCATAGTGTTATTCTCTCCAATGAATTATTGACTACGTTGTCAATTGATTTAACAATATCACATGGTTTTTTTAGTCAGACATATCGACCGGATATCAACATTATTTTGATAGTACGCCGGAAAGATCATGCATGGTTTTTGACCAATGATGCTCTCTTTTTTGGCAGGAAAGGCATGCCGGGTAATCTGGATGATAATCTCATGTGTTGTGGATCAGTATTGAGCTATTCTTTGCCTCACTGGTGTGCAGGCAGATAACAGGCTGTTCAAAAGCAGGAAATATCTGCTGCCGATTCGTAATTGAATCAAATTAGACATTTATTTATCAAGAAAAAATATTTGAGCAAAATTTTAATGCAACTTTATTGCCGGATTTAATTAAAGCAGGGCCTTGATTTTGATCATGGACATGGCTGAGCGTTGTTCACAATCCGCTCGCTCCGATGGAAACAGTCATTTTTTTCAGTCCTTGACTATAGATTCAGAAACAAAAAAACCGCCCTCAAAAGAGGACGGCTTTTTTGTAACATTCCAGTCTTGTTTAAAAACCGGCTATTTTTCTCGTCAATGGACGCACGCCTTGTTTCCGTAAGTTTTCGTAACCGTTTCGGCCACTTCTCTCATATCCTTGCAACTGTCTTTAAAAAGGGCCATCTCCAGATCATCTTTGATGCTATCAGGTATCAATGCTTCCTTGATAAAAACATTTATATCCTGCCCCTTCGTTATTTGAAGCGGGCCGGTATAGTTGACTTTCAGGCCGTCGCTATATTCGCATTTCATAGCTAACACCTCCCTTTTGTTTTTCCATTATCGCATATCGGTGCTTGAAAAACCATCACATCGCGATGTACCGCACTTCACCGGATTAGCGGCCAAACCCGCCGCTTTGCACCTCAGCCAGGGTGCCGCTGCGAAATATCAGTGTGTGTATCAGGCGGTCAGGCCCCTCGTTATAGGTCCATTCCTGAACCTCGATATAGACAGATTTACCCCTGTGGCTCACAGGTTCCTCCCGACGGGTAACAAAGGTTGGAGCATCGCATTTTATTGCCACCGTCGATAAACTGTCCCCGGTGGAAACGATGCTACCATTTGGGCAGCGGAAGTTGTCTGCATATGCCGCTGAAGCGGTCAGTATGCAACAGAGTGCGATAATTGTTGTTTTCATAATCATCTCCTTTGTCTGATGAAATTCAAATGCATACCTTATGAGACGCCCTAATTGGCTACAATGTTACATGTAGTGTTAAAAAAAATCTATCTACTAGTCGCAACGAGAGATCCATGAAATTTCCCGCTTCTGCGTTATACTTGGTACTGTGCAGTCATGAACCAGGGGGGCAATATGAAAAGATACGATGTGGATCCGTCCGGCCTTATGCCGTCAGAGCGCGATGCCTGCGCCATTATCTGTTTCATCAGCAAGAACGGGCTTCCGTCCCACGGCAATCTCCAGCGCAC
>WSSedB1CaDRAFT_10000359_pt1 | contig 20700 bp, 18 predicted proteins | sample WetSurSB1Cattail_FD_9460 | JGI IMG/M metagenome (IMG submission 9460)
ATCCTGTCTCCTTTTCTTATCCAGGGCAGATCGCTTTCATAAGCATCAAACAATGCCCATACGTGCGACAGATCGGCAATTTCATATAAAGGTGTACCCTGGGATACATAATCACCTACGTTTATATTTTTATTTATTACAGTCCCGGAAACTGAGGCATATACATCAAACACCGTTTTTGTCCGACCACTGTTCTCAATATCTGTAATCTGATTTTCGGTAAGTTTCCACAGACGTAATTTTTCCCTGGCTGCATCAAGCAGTCTGGGCTGCATCTCTTTCATTTTAAGAGCTTCCAGAAGTTCTTTCTGGGCTGTGACCAATTCGGGGGAATAGATCTCTGCAATGACTTGTCCTCGCCGGACTTCTTCACCTGTAAAATTCACCATAAGCTTTTCAATTCTTCCGGGGAAATGGGCAGGCTCGGTTTCAACAAGACGTTCATCAGCCTGTATCTTTCCATACAATTGAATCTTTTTTACCGGTTTTTGCCTAGATACTATACTTGTTTGTACCTCGGCAAGCTTTATGCCTTCTTCGGTCATAACTATAGCATCGGGATTCACCTCGGAAATATACTGGTCGAGAGGAATCAGGTCCATTCCGCAGATTGGACATTTCCCCGGATGATCCAAGCGTATCTGAGGATGCATGGCACATGTCCAGATAGTTTTTTTTGTTTCTTTTACCGATGTTTCCTGTCTGGATATTTCTTTTGGTGAATGGTGAAAAATAATCCCCCCAAGCAATAATCCTGCGAGTACCAGAAATCCACCGCTGAGATATTTATTTGAAATAATTTTTTTGATTTTCATTACGGAACATTTAATTGTGTAAAATATTATTATTAATTCCCTGTCAGATAAATTAATCTGGCTATTGAAGTATTTTTATCAACCACAGCTTCAACTTTTTTGAACTGGTAATCGAGTAACTGTTGCTCCATTCGTAGTACCTCTTCAAAGTCGGCTCCGCTGACTGAAAATGATGTAATCAGCAATTGCAGACTTTTATCGGCAAGCATTGCCTGGTCTTTGTACAACAGAATTCGTCGGCTGGCATCGTTTAATTTTTGTAATGTTTCCTGAAAATTAACAGTAAGGTCATTCTTCACATTAGATGCTGACATAGAAGCGGCATCTCTTAGCAATTCAGCTTCATGACGCATGGATTTGTATTTTTTTCTAAAAACAGGAAGTGTAAGAGAGACCATAGGCATTGTCATATCTTTCCCATTCATTGCCGAGATGTTGCCTTCTCGTTTTTGAATCACCATATAATCCAGACCCAGACCTATCGTTGGATAACCCATTCGCTTAACCATTGATACCTTTGCTGCGTCGGCATCTGCTTCAGCCTCATACATTTTTACCATTGGATGATTTATGAGGCTGTCGCCCAATGTGATAATATCAGAGGGGATTGTTACTTCCATTAGGGAATCAGCAGTAAATACTTCACTTTTCGGTGAGCGATCAAGAAATCTGTTAAAACTTACCTTATCGGTAATCAGCTGGTCGTTTAAAAGAGCGATCCTGTTTTCAAGTTCATGTATTTCAATCTTTATACGCAAAAGATTAACCATTTCATTTTTATCGTTTCCACCCATGGAACTTCCCATTCCACCGCCTGCGGATGCCATACCCGGTTTGGATGCAGTTGTTGAAACCGGACCTGTATTTCCGGAAGGAGAAGCTGAACTGGTTGTACTTAATCTTACCAATGCAATCTGTTCAAGTGATTGTAAAATGTTGAGGTTTTCATTTGCTATACTTATCTCTTTTTCAGTACGGTACACAGTATAATAAGAAGCTTTTACATTAAAATAGAGTTCGTTTTTTACATCCCTGAAACTTTCAAATTTTGAGATTGCCATTTTTGAAGCTTCATCTTTTGCGGCCTTTAGTACCCCGAACCATGGAAACATCTGCATTATACGTACATCTGCCACCTGATTTCCACCCATCAGATCCATTGGTTTTATAAAATATCCGAATTGCACTGACGGATCGGGTAGTGAAGAAACCTGGGGGAGTTTTTCCAGAGCAGCAGAATATTCAAGGTATTTTGCTTTTACTCCCGGATTATTCTTTGCTGCCAGTTCGAGGTAATAAGATAAAGAATCCTGGGCATAAGCTGTTATGTGGCTTATTACTATTAATATTATTATAATAATGTATTTAGTATATTGTCTCATTATGCAAAAAATTATTCAATCATTTTTTTAGTGTCTTCCGTTTTGTCCGCCAACGGGGCTGTTGAAAAAGATATTAATTATCATATTTCTCCTTTGTGTTACTTTGTGTCCCGATAGCAATCGGGATACTTTGTGATCCTTTGTGGTTCAATTTTTTTGTCTTACCACAAAGGGACACTAAGGATATCACTAAGGTTCACAAAGGACTTTTTTAATATTCCCGAGGAGATAATATATTATTTCATATATACATATCATTCGCTTAAGCCTTAATGAGTGAGTGATGTTTTTTTACTTCATTTTCCCTCCAGATACTCTGAAGTACAGGTACCACAAACATCGTCATGATCTGAATAATCATCCCGCCGAATGTTGGGATAGCCATTGGTACCATAATATCGGCACCTTTTCCAGTTGATGTCAGAACAGGTAACAGAGCGATAATAGCTACAGCTGCAGTCATCATAGCAGGTCTTACTCTTTTTTTACCCGCCATAACCACTGCTTCACGAACATCGTGAACATTAGCAGGTTTCAGTTCTTCGAATACCTGGTGAATATAGGTTCCCATAATTACCCCATCGTTAGTGGAGATACCAAACAGGGCAATAAACCCGACCCATACTGCCACGCTTAAATTAATCGTGTGCATCTGGAACAGATCCCTCATATTTATCCCTGCAAGTGAGAAATTCATAAACCATGGCTGTCCATAAAGCCAGATCATTATGAAACCTCCGGCAAAGGCTACAAAAACGCCTGAAAAATGAATAGATGAAGCTGTAAATGTTTTGAACTGAAAGAAAAGCAGCATGAATACAAGGACAAGACTGATTGGCATAACAATTGACAACCTTTTAGTTGCTCTGACCTCTTGTTCGTAGTTTCCGGCAAACTTATATGACACTCCGGCCGGTAATTTAAGCTCGCCTGATTCAATTTTAGATTTTATAAATGCATCGGTTTTTTCAACCGCATCAACTTCTGCTACTCCAGGTTGCTTATCGAAAATTACGTATCCTGTGAGAAAGGTATTTTCGCTCCTTATCATTTGGGGTCCTCTTGTATATTGCAAATCTGCCAGTTCTCCCAATGGTACCTGAGTGCCTGTCATTGTAGGAACAAGTATTTTCTTCATGTCGTCCGGAGTGGTTCGTAATTCACGCGGATATCTTACTCTTACAGGAAACCGTTCACGACCTTCTACAGTAGTTGTAAGTACCATACCTCCTACAGCACTTTGCAATACATCCTGTATCTCGTTTATTGACAGCCCGTACCTGGCGATAGCTTCCCGGTTCAATTTGATTTCAATATACGGTGCTCCTACAGAACGATCATAGAAAACAGAAGAGGGGACCAGTGATGGAGCTTCCTTCAGAATTTTTTCAAATTCAAGTCCTGTATTCTCAATAGTCTCAAGGTCGGGACCATATATTTTTAAACCCATTGGCGCTCTCATACCTGTTGAAAGCATGACAAGCCTCGTTTGAATTGGCTGCAGCTTTGGTGCAGAAGTAAGTCCTGGCAAATTTGTCACTTTTACAATCTCATTCCAGATATCATCCGGTTTTTTAATCTGAGGACGCCATTGACGAAAATAATCGCCATATTTATAAGGAATCAGAAGGTTTGTATTCAAATGCTTAAGATTGTCTTTCTGTGGATTAAATTTTGTGCTGTCCGATAGCAGAAAATTGCCATCCCTGTCAGTTTTAAATCTCACACGACGGCCATTCACATCGAGAATATATTCAGGTTTGTAATTGATAGTATTCTCGAACATCTGAACAGGCGCAGGATCGAGAGCTGAATTAACTCTTCCCCATTTACCCACCGCAACTTCCACTTCTGGAATTGATTCCAGTCGCTTGTCGAGCATTTTTATATAATCGATATCTTGTTCTACTCCCGCATTGGGCATGCTGGTAGGCATTAAAAGGAAGGAAGCTTCGTCAAGAGATGGCATAAATTCTTTTCCGACTCCCGGAAAAGTTTTTGAAGCTTTCTGCCATAGGGAAGTTTTCCTGATATTCAGCCCTGTAATATCGAATCCTTTTGCAACTACTCCGAATAATCTGTTATAACCCAACCAGATAGTAATACCCAGTAAAAATGTAATTAACGGAATCATAAGAAATTTCCATTTATTTACAAGACACCAGCGTAATACGGGTTCATAAAAATGCACCATCAGCATTAGTAAAGAAATTACTAAGCCCACAATACCAACAACAAACAGGAAGTTGACCAGATAAGAATTATGGGCACCCAATGGCAGCCACTCAAATGCCAGGTAATAAACAGCTACAAAAACCGTGATCGCTATATTGATCAGATTCGGAAGCTTTTTTCTATGCTCAGGCCATTTATGCTCCATCAGGTTGTTTATCCCGATTAATACCAAAGCCAGCGCCGGCCAGGTTCCCCAGAATATTACAAAAAACAAACCGGCAATTATGAGAGAAGAATTCCAGATCCTGCTTACACGGCGTTTATCAAAATTGATGGAAAACACAATGTCTGCCATCATTGGAAGCACAAGTATTCCAAGAATAAAAGAAGAAAGAAGCGCAAATGTTTTGGTAAACGCGAGTGGCCTGAATAGTTTCCCTTCCGCGGCCTGCATTGCAAAAACAGGAAGAAAGCTGACTACAGTCGTTGATAGAGCTGTAATCACTGCTGATGATACTTCAATAGTCGCATTATATATTACAGAGCGCAGGGCAATCCCTTTGACACCATTGTTTTCTGGCATTTCAAGATGCCTGAATATATTCTCAGTGAAAATGATACCCACATCCACCATTACCCCGATGGCAATTGCAATCCCTGATAATGCTACTATATTGGCCTCCACACCTGTAAGCTTCATAACAATGAATGTCATCAGCACTGCTACCGGAAGCAATCCGGAAATTATAACAGAAGCTCTCAGGTTAAACATCAAAATGATTATAACAATAATACTGATAAGTACTTCGTGGCTTAGTGCCGATTCAAGAGTGCCAATGGTTTCCTGGATTAGACCTGTACGATCATAAAAAGGGACTATAGTTACTTTTGAGATTGTTCCGTCGGCCAGCGTTTTACTTGGCAACCCCGGAGCGAGTTCATTTATTTTATCTTTTACATTATTAATAACTTCAAGTGGATTTGATCCATAGCGTGCAACAACCACTGCCCCGGCAGCTTCAGCTCCGCTTTTATCCAATCCTCCCCTGCGCGTTGCAGGTCCGAAACTTACCTTTGCAACATCACTTATCTTTACGGGAACATTGTTTCTGACAGATACAACAGCATTTCGCAGGTCATCAAGATTTTTTATATATCCCAATCCCCGTACAACATACTCGACCTTATTTAATTCTACAGTTTCGGCACCTATGTCAAGGTTGCTGTTTTTCACTGCATTCATTATATCCATAACCGATACACCATGAAATTTCATAGCGTCGGGATCAATATCTACCTGGTATTCTTTGACATAACCACCGATGGATGCTACTTCTGAAACACCTTCTGCTGATGCCAGGGAATATTTTACATAATAATCCTGAATTGTCCTTAATTCCTGAGGATCCCATCCGCCGGCCGGCTTCCCGGTTTTAGGATCGCGACCTTCCAGGGTATACCAGAATACCTGACCCAGGGCAGTGGCATCGGGTCCCAGACTTGGCTGTACTCCCTGGGGCAAGGTCCCCGATGGAAGTGAGTTCAGCTTCTCAAGTATACGGGAACGGCTCCAGTAGAATTCAACATTATCTTTAAAAATGATATAGATAAACGACATACCGAACATCGATGTGCTGCGTATTGTTTTCACACCAGGAATACCTTCTAACGCTGAAGATAGCGGATACGTAATCTGGTCCTCAATATCACGAGGGGATCTCCCCATCCATTCAGTGGCAATAATTTGCTGGTTATCACCGATATCCGGGATAGCATCAACCGGAACAGGATTGCGTGGCAAAAAACTGATATTCCAGTTAAATGGTGCGGAAATGGTTCCCCAACCAATGAAAACCAGTAACAATATTATCGTCACAAATCTGTTTTCAAGAAAATATTTTATAAGTCGGTTGAACATAATTAATTTCTTTTTGCCTATTCATGCCTGCTTAAAAAGTCGAAATTCATTAACCACAAAGAGCTCAAAGAATTAATTCAAAGGGCACAAAGTTCCGTCCCGATAGCTATCGGGAGCTATCGGAATGGAATAGAGGATTTACCTTAGTGCACTTTGTGACTTCTTTGTGTGCTCTGTGGTTAAAATGACTTCTTAAATACTTCAGTTCACGCTTTAGTAGGAGAGTGAGCATATTTCAGATTATCTTTAAATTATTTAGCTCTTTCATAATGGCAGCAGCCCGGAAGATTGGCATAAACATCATCAGGCGCTCTGTACTTTTCCGTATCGTGACCAACTGATGCAAGTTTCTTTTCAAGTGCATCAACACTAGTCTTAGCCGGATCGTATGTTACAGCAAGCATTTTTGTTTTTACATTCCAGTCGGCGCTTGTTGCTCCATCTGACCTGACAGCCTTTTCAATACGTGCTTTGCACATATCGCATTTTCCCCATACTTTGAATGTCGCTGTCTTTGTCTGCATAGAGGATGTGGATACTGTCTGAGCTGAAGTAGTTACTCCAAATGCAGTTAAAAGTGCAATTGCAAAAAATATTTTTATTTTTTTCATTATTATAAATTTTTAGTTTAATAGAAGATCAAGAAATTGTTGCAGTCGTAATAGTTTAAAATGTTGTAATAGTGTTAATAAACACACCATTACAAACAGGTAATACAACCCATTTTGCAACACAAAAGAGTATGGAATTGATCAGATCCGGAGAACACAAATATTGGAGAGATCCACGCTGCTGGATACTGAGGTTTCCGGTGGTCCAATACCTGTATAGATAGAATTTAAAGATACCGGAGCTAAAAGTGTAAAACCGGCAGGGCTATTAAAAATCTCAAATTGTTTTAGAAATAATTCAGGAATATCTGAAAATGAAGGAAAATAGCTACCGTTAATTCCAAAATAGACTAATAAATTATCACAACAGTGTGTGGTAAAGTTTGTACCTGGCAGAGGCAGAACATTATCGTCACTCTCCATGCCGCAGGAAGCCAGTTTACCTGAAAGAGAAATCTTTTCAGCGGAAAACGTTCCTCCACAATAATGAATCCCGACAGAAAAATGTATCAATGCTGCCAGAATCAGGAAAGTGAGAGAAATGGAAATAATCTTTTTCATCTGATGTAAAACAGATTTACCTTTAAATTGTTTTACAAAGTTGCATTATTTATTTAGAAACCTTACCGGTCTTTTAGTGTTTGTCAATGAAATCAGTCAATTTCTCATGCCATTCATCGAGATCAAAGGTTTTAACTACAGTTTCTTCTTTAAATAGCAGGTCAGCCATATACTTTGGATTTTTATGGCCATTAAAAACTGCGATTATGCAGGAAACACAGTGTACAACAATATCAAAAACTGGCATTTCCGATGATTTTTCTATCATAAGATCCTTCACTTTCGCGGTAGGCAATGCTCCATAGTAAAGATCCCCGCAACAAGTACTTTCCCGTTTTGTATTTTTGGGTTCAACCAGTCTGATATTCATTTTTAACAACAGGTCCCTTAACGCGTTCTGTACGCTGTCTTTTTCACGGGTAGGACAAGCATCTATTATTGACATTCTCTTTTTTTTATAATCAGGATATACAAAAAAGTCATTATCGTTTATTACTTCCCATAAAGAAATTGTAGAAACCCCCACGTAATTTTTTTCGAAACGCTTATCACAGCCAGGACAAACGTTTATTACTTTTGAATCGGGAGGCAGATGGGGGTTATGTTGGCAGCAAGTGGTAAGTATATCCATCTTCCCTAATTTTTCATTCAGAAGGTGATGAATTTTTTTTACCAGACCGGGTTTATAAATCATTAAAGCACATCCTGGTGCAAAAAACAATGTTTCTTTTTTCTTTGTAATACCGGAAGTCATATATTTTTAAGTTTGCTTAAACATGTGCCGTCGAAACTATGCTTTTTTATATTATAAAGAAATGATAAATACTATGTTTTACAAGTTTAGGAATATCGGATTGGTTAACCTACTTTATGAAATCCAGGTTATCTGTGTAATTCCGGAGCTGGTACAAAAGTTCTTTGTGTACCTAAGAGTGAACTTTTGAGATTTTTTGTGGTAAAATTTAAATCATTGAGACAAAAAGGATCATTAAGTACAACACCAGGTAACACAGTGAAATGAAAAATATAATTTTGACAATTTCAAAACCCCAATAGGATCACAGAGGATATTTTAAATGATCATTCCGGCAGCAACGGTTTCATTAGTTCCTTCATCGATAAAGATCATACTTCCTGTAATATTGTTTTTTTTATAGCTGTCAAAGAAAACAGGCTTTGATGTTTTTATTGAAATATTAGCTATATCGTTCATATTAACCGATCTGTTTTCAGTATCATGTTCGAGGGTATTGATATTAAGTCTGTAATTAACAGCTTTCATAATACACCCGGCTTCATTACTGTTCAGCTTCACCAGATATCTGCCTCCAATTTTCATTGGATTTTCGTTGAACCAGCAAATCATGAGGTTGATATCCTGACTTATAACAGGCAGGTCATCAGTTGAGACCATCATGTCGCCACGACTGATATCGATATCATCATTGAGGGATATAGATACTGAATCGCCGGTAATAGTTTCTGAAAGGGTTTTGCCTAAAACATCAATACTCTTTATTTTAGATTTTCGCATTGAGGGTAGGACCGTTACCTCATCTCCCGGCCTGAAAACCCCGCCTGCAACACGTCCGGCATAGCCTCTGTAATCATGGAACTCCTGAGTATGAGGACGTATAATTGTTTGCACAGGAAAGCGCTTATTATCAGGATTTTTATTTTTTCTTATCTCTATTGTTTCTATCAGGTTAAGAAATGTCTTGCCTGTATACCATCTCATATTTTCCGACTTATCAACAACATTATCACCATATTTTGCGCTAATTGGAATATAATGAGTATCGATGATATTAAGTTTATCAGAAAGTAATCCCAGCTCATCTTTTATATTACTGAATACCTGCTCCGACCAGTTCACCATATCCATTTTATTGATACAGAATATTATATGACGAATATCAAGAAGTGATGCGATAAATGAGTGCCTGATAGTTTGCTCAAGTACTCCCTTTCGTGCATCAATCAGGATAACAGCAAGATCAGCGGTGCTTGCACCTGTGACCATGTTCCGGGTGTACTGAATATGTCCTGGAGTATCAGCGATAATAAATTTTCTGGCCGGTGTTGCAAAATACCTGTAAGCAACATCAATTGTTATACCCTGCTCACGTTCAGCTCTCAAACCGTCAGTCAGCAAAGAAAGATCGAGTTCCTCCCTTCCAAGCCGTTTACCCGATTGGACAATATGCTCCATCTGGTCCTCAAATATTGATTTGCTGTCAAAAAGCAACCTTCCAATTAAAGTTGATTTTCCATCATCCACACTTCCTGCTGTTGTGAATCTGAGAAGACTCTTGTTTTCACTTTTCCCGTTTATTTTCATATTATATCTTTTAAAACCGCAAAGCACTCAAATGAGTTTGCCCTTCCCCTAAAGGGGGGTTAATTTGCTTAATGTGTCAGAATTAATCCCCCTTCAGGTGGATGGCCGCTAAGCGGCCAGGAAGCGCGGCTCCTTAGTGATCTTAGTGGTTATATAATCTAATTTTCTAGAAGTACCCTTCTTTTTTACGGTCCTCCATTGCAGCTTCGGATCGTTTATCATCATAACGTCCGCCTCTTTCGGTGACTCTGGTAGCTGCTATCTCGGATATTATTGCTTCGAGTGATTTTGCCTTCGAAAGCGTGACCCCGGTACAGGTGATATCTCCGATTGTTCTGCAACGCACATCAGTCTCAAAAACTTTCTCATTAGGTTTCAATTGCATAAATGGGGCCCATGCAAGATAGACTCCGTTACGGCTGAAGACCTTACGGCGATGGGTATAGTATAGACCAGGGAGCTTAATGTTCTCATTAAGAATATATTGCCATACATCAAGTTCAGTCCAGTTGCTTATTGGGAATACCCTGAAATGTTCTCCATTGTGTTTCCGGCCATTAAAGATATTCCATAATTCGGGACGCTGGTTTTTAGGATCCCACTGGCCGAATTCATTTCTATGCGAAAAAAATCTTTCTTTTGCGCGGGCTTTTTCCTCATCACGTCGCCCTCCACCAATTGCTACGTCGATTTTAAGTTCTTCCATGGCATCGAGAAGAGTTATTGACTGGGCTTTGTTACGACTGGCATTAAATCCTCTTTCTTCGACCACTCTTCCAGTATCTATTGAATCCTGTACACAACGCACAATAAGTTCAGCACTGAATTCTTTTGCGAGATTATCACGAAATTTTAAAGTTTCTTCAAAATTATGGCCGGTATCGATATGCAAAAGACTAAATGGTATTCTTGCAGGCCAGAATGCTTTTCTGGCAAGGTGTACCAGTACTATTGAATCTTTTCCGCCTGAAAACAATATAACTTTGTTTTCAAACTGGGCAGCAACTTCTCTCATTACAAATATTGCTTCCGCTTCAAGATCTTTAAGATGTTCGTTGTTAATGTTAATCATTTCAATTTTGTTTAATTTTTACTAGTAGCTTATTGCCATTTGATAGTTGCCAGTCTGGTCAGTAACAAGTAACAAGTAACCAGTAACCTGCAACCAGTAACAAGTAACTTTTATAACTTCTCTCGTTTAGCATTTGTTTTTCATTTTACATGTAAACCGCATTCCTTTGATCCGTCGTTCTCCCACCACCATCTGCCGGCTCTGAAATCCTCTCCTGGTTTTACGGCTTTTGTACAAGGTTCGCATCCGATACTCACATATCCTTTGTCGTGCAGTGAATTATAAGGAACATTATTTTCTTTTATGAACTTCATTACTTCATCGAATGACCATGTAAACAGGGGATAGAATTTAAGAAGATTATTGTTCTCATCAAATTCAAGCCAGTCCATTTGATTACGGTCCTGAGACTGATCGGCTCTGATACCCGATATCCAGCATTTCATTCCTGCGAGTGCCCTGTTTAGAGGATCAACTTTCCTGATCCTGCAGCATTCTTTCCTGTTGTCAATTGATTTATAAAAACTGAATGGACCTTTTTCTGTTACCATTCTTTCAACGGCCTTATATTCAGGGAAATAAACGTCAATTATTTTATTGTATCTAATAATTGTGTTTGACAGGACATCATATGTCTGGGGAAATAACCTTCCCGTATCGAGCGTAATTACTTTAATATCAAGATTGTTACGGAATATTATATGAGTAATTGCCTGATCTTCAATTCCAAGGCTTGTAGTAAATATTAACTGGCCGGGAAATTGCGAAACAAGCAGAGTCAATCTATCTTCAATTGTCTTACCAGCCAGTTGATCTCTGAGCTTTTTTAACTTCATATTTTCTCTCATCAGGTTTGAGTTGCAGGTTAAGTTTAATCTTATGAATATGAGCCCATAGCCTTTCATGGAAATAATAAAGAAAAGTCTTTGTAATTACCTCAACACTGCCAATTGATATAGCAAGTGTTACTCTTCCGGTAATGAAATAGCTGATAATCATAGTATCGATTGTGCCTACAATTCGCCAGGAAACTGACTTCATCAGACTTTTGATAGGTTTATCAGCCCTGTCACTGACTTTAAGGACCCTGTCAGTATTCGATTTATCTTCAGGTTGTTTTAAAAGTACATCTAACATAAATTTGCATTTCTGTTTACTTCAAATGTAAGACAGGTAACCTTAGCGGCGAGTGGCAATAATGCGCTAAACGTATTAGTATTTATACATATATGTCTATATGCAAATAGTCCCATTTACAGTAAGTTACAAAGCTTAGATAAGTTAAAAAAACTGAATACCAGCCAGAGCAATATGGTTTCAGCGCTTTGCGGATTTTTTTGAAGTGCCCATTATTAATGGCAATCAGCAATCATAGAATACAAACTCTGTTCAGACGAAAAAAATGACAGCAATTTTTAGGAGGATAATTCCTCTTTTAGTGTTATTCTTATAACAGAACGATTGAAAAAGTAAAATTTAAATTAAAGTTCTCTTTTTAAGACAAGCTGTGTCCCGATTTCTTTTATTCGTAGCAGAAGTTCTTTAAGATCGTTAACCGATGTTACCGGATTGATTATTGTAAGCCTCAGCCAGGTTTTTCCTTCCAGTTCTGCCTGTACAATATAGAATGAACCTTCTTTTATTATTCTGTCCCTAATTTCATGGTTAATCTGATTGAGAACCTGATCATTATACCCTTCAGCCGTGAACCGGAAACATGTTATATTACTTTCAGGTTCCAGTGCAAGCTGGAGTTGTTTGTCGGATCTTACCATCACAGCGAAACTGCTTGCCAAATCATACCTGCTTTCGATGTAGTGGCGGTAATAGTCGTTCCCGTAATATTTCAAAGCCGAATAGGCAATGATTCCCAATGCACTCTTTGTGCATTCAATAGTTCGTGATGCGCTGTTATACCAGACATTTTGCTGAGATTTTTGAAAAAGGTATGATGCTTTTTGTGCAAATGTTTCAAATGATCTTTCGCCGTTTCTGAACATAACAAGCGTATTAAGAGCAGGGACAAGCAGCATCTTATGGAAATCGATCACCACTGAATCCGCTCTTTCTATGCCATTAACGCGGTCGCGGTATTTTTCTGAAAAAAGGACTCCCATGCCATGTGCCCCGTCAACATGCATCCATAATCCATGTTTTTCACTGAAATCGGCAACAGCCTCCAGGTTATCATATGACCCTGTTGCTGTGGAACAAGAACTGGCAACAACTGAAATAATCCTTATTCCATTTTTTTCCGCATTGCGCTTTATTTCTTCCAGTAAGTCCGTCCTCATCCTGAAATGTTTGTCAACAGGAACTTTAATTATGGAATCATCGCCAAGTCCCATAATTTTAACATTCCTGCCTACACTGTAATGTGCCTGTTCTGATATTAGATAACCTGGTTTGTCCTTTTCCCTCACACCATCTTCCCATATATTATAATCTGTTTTTACCTGTCTTGCTGCCAGCATCCCGGTAAGATTTCCAGCTGTTCCACCATGTGTAAATATACCGTCGAATCCGGTCTGATATCCTATTAGTGATCCAAACTCATTGATCACATTTTTTTCCATAGCCATATTTACCGGTCCCATCTCATATATAGCTGCTCCATTGTTAAGAAGAGTTGTACAAAACTGAACCAGTGCGGTAACGGGAAGAGGAGATGTGACCTGGTGACCAATATAATGAGGATGATGAATGTGAATAGAATTATCAATTATCCTTTTAATAAAACTATCCAACGGCTCTTTTTCCCCACCTGCAGAATCAAATGAAAAATATTCTGTAAGGCGATCCGGATCATTCCAGGGTAATACAGGCATTTCTTTTCCGGTTAACGCTTTCTCAAGATAATCCGACAAAGTATCTACAAGAATATGTCCCTCTTTTCGGAAATTCTCAGGATTAAAGGGGGTTGGTATTTTTGATTTCGGCAGACTCATAATAATATTAGTTTATTGGTTTTACTACTCTTTTATTTAACCACAAAGTACGCAAAGCAGACGCACCCCCTGGCCGCTTTGCAACCATCCCTCTGAAGGGAATTAATTTGTTTACATTTAGCAAGTTAACCCCTTTAGGGGAAGGGGGCAAAATCATTTGTGTTTATCGGACTTTAATAGTCTGATAATTCTTTCTTTAATTCTGCAAAGTATGAAAGAATCATCGGATCATCTGAATATTTGTCAGATTCTGTCAGGAAGTTCTCTAATTGCAGCCCATTAATCATAATTAATTGAATAATTTCAATTACTCCGCAATAACTGTAAGGATTTAATGTCCCAAAATGATAGGAGGGAAGTTGTTCATCATATTTTTTGAAAAAATTATGAATTATCTTATATCTCTTTATGTGTTTTTGAACCATTGAAGTTTCTGAACCAAGAGTTTTTTCAAAATTGACGAACCTTTTTTCAACATTATCAAGAATAAGGGAACCTAACTTTTCAGGACTAACTGACCTTGTCAGATAAATTTCTGAGTATCTGAATATTCCAATATATCCAAATGCATCAAGATCGTCTGAAACTGATAGAATTCTTAGCAGATCATTCCTGAAAATATCGTTATTGTAATTTTTATCATCATGGTATTCAATGGCATACAGAGCATTCCTGAAGTTGTTTTCAGGAAGGTTATTTTTGGATAAAAACTCAATACACAGTTTTCTTCCATAAATTCCATGTTTTGTGCCCGAATCAACAGACATTCCTATATCATGCAGATAGCTTGCAATTATAAGGTTGGAAGTGAGTTCTGAGATCTGAAAGGAATCGTTTAATGGAAGAAGTTTAAGTAACTCTTTTGAATAGTTCCAAACTCTTCTATGATGTTTAATACCATGCGAAGGAAGAGATTTTTCATTATAGCGGGAAATGAAAAAATCCTCCAGGATCTGTTTATACTGTATTTCTGCAGATTCTATTGTGCCAGTAATGTCCATAATTTAAAAAAAAAGCAAAAGACAGAGCCTTTTGCTTTTGAACAGGCTGTCAGATAATGAGTTAGTAATTGATCATTTTCTGTGCAAGATCAAGAATAGTCGTATCGTCAATAGTAACAATACCTCCATCCGGTCCCTGTTCAAAATGAATTCCAACACTTTGGCCCTTATCAAAATTTCTCCCTCCGAAGTAGTTTCTCACTGTCTCTTCATTCAAATCCAGTTTTTCTGCAATCTGTCTCATACTACCGGAGGGCAACTGGTCTTTTATCTTCCGGAGCTCATTAAAGGTGATTGTTTTAGCCATGATATTATATATTAGTTTGTCAATAAACTTATAAAGCTACACTACGACCCAAAGTTAAATATAAAATAGACAATTTGAAAAACATATTTATAAATTCGATACCTCCCTTATTATGTAGACATTATATTCGCCAAGATGTTTAAAACCGAATTTCTTATAAAGACTTATTGCTTTTATATTCGTGGAATGAACCTCAAGCTTTATCTGTGCGCCTGTTTTTTTTGCAAATAGGAGAGATTCTTTTAAAAGTATTTTTGAAAGCCCTTTACCCTGGCATTCAGGCAGTATGCCAAAATGGTGAAGAAGTATTCTTCTCCCGTCGTATGTCATCCACGAAGTACCACAAATTTGTCCTGAAGATTTTGATTCCATTACCAGCAGTTTTCCACCTAATTCCAGAGTTTTATTTATTGTCTCACTGTTATCACCTCGTTCCGGATTACCCATATCGGTTAAGTTCCAGAAATTCATAATTTCGTTGTAGTCGGTTTCGCGATAGTCTCTGATTTTCATATCGTTATGTAAGTAAGTGTTTTCCATAATAAATTCTATTTCAATCTTTAATATAAGTCAACCTTCATATTTCTCCCCTATGAGGGCCTTTAAAAGAAACAATTTATAAAGTCCTTCTTAGTGGATTTAGGGATGGGATAATAAAGAATATTATTAAATCACTCCCTGGTATTGAAAACTTCTATGTTTTGCAGCAAAGTAGCGAGTTATTTAAATTTCCCCCATCAACTTCAGAAACAGCTTTAGTCCTGCTTTTTTATCTTCATTGAAATTGAAATCAATATTCTCAAGAAGATATCTTTTGAGATTTTCCCCGTTTATTATTCCTGTATTACCAAACCTGTCAACTACACCATCAATATTATTAACTCCAAGGGATAATGCTTCGTTGAATTCCTTAATAAATTTACTGTCGAGCTCCCTGTTAGCTGTCCAGCAGGCGAAGACAAACGGAAGACCTGAAAATTTATTCCACTCATTTGCAAGGTCAATCTTATGACTGAAACTGTTCTCATATTCAAAGCACTGGTCGCCGATTAATACGACAGCTTCATTGAGACCAATATTCAGAAAATCAAATGTTTTGGAAGTGCTGATCCATCTGAATTCCCTTTTCCAGCTGTTTTTTGCCAGGACTTTAGTAAGATTTATTGATGACTGTGACCGATAATCAAGATAAATATTCCGAATATCATTAAAAGGGCAGTTGCTTAACAGCATTACAGTTTTTACATTTCCGTTGGCGCCTATGCAATAATCGCTTATAATATTATAATCTTTCACTTGCGGCAGAGCTGCCACAGGAATGAGACCAATATCAGCTCTCATGCCAATCAGTTTCGCAGCACAATCGGCCGGATGATCAGTCTCGAGAATTACCTTTTTCTCGAATCCGCTTTCCATCAATCCATATATAAATGGATATGTGTTTGCATATTTGACTGCTGAAATTCTGATTTTATCCATACCTTTTTTTTTACAACATCTAAAATAGTACTTTTGTAATTATACGTATAACAAGTGAAACACCAATCTGATAAAAAATGGAATTAAATTTTCTTACTGCCATATCTCCTCTTGATGGAAGATACAGACAAAAAGTTGACGAACTCGACCTGTATTTTTCTGAATTCGGTTTAATCAAATACCGGTTGATGGTAGAAATAGAATATTTTATTGCCCTTTGTGAAATACCTCTTCCCCAGCTTCAGGATTTTAAAAAGGATAATTTCAAGATACTGAGGTCAATTTATGAAGACTTTGATCTGACTGATGCTGAAAAAATAAAGGAAAGAGAGAAAATAACCAACCATGATATAAAGGCAATAGAATATTTTCTGAAAGAAAGATTTTTTCAATCCGGCTGGGGAAAGTGGAGCGAATTTGTTCATTTTGGCCTTACTTCACAAGACATTAACAATACAGCAATCCCTTTATCAATAAAGGATGCGATGATAAATGTGTATTTTCCAGTACTTTATGAGTTGCGTGAAACACTTGCTGCTTATGCCAGCGAGTGGAAGGATATACCGATGCTTGCTCGAACACACGGACAGCCGGCTACTCCAACGAGGCTGGGAAAAGAGATTGAAGTATTTATTGCAAGAATTGACGGACAAACAAAATATTTCGGACAAATACCATATTCTGCAAAGTTCGGTGGTGCGACAGGAAATTTCAATGCACATAAAGTTGCTTATCCTGAGATAGACTGGATTGCTTTTGCAAATAATTTTGTGAATGAGGAACTTGGCCTCGAACGTTCTCATCCAACTACCCAGATCGAGCATTATGATAATCTTGCTGCCTTATTTGATAATATGCGCAGGATAAATATCATACTCACCGATATGGCCCGCGACATCTGGTTATATATTTCGATGGACTATTTCAGACAAAAAATAAGGAAAGGAGAGATCGGCTCATCGGCAATGCCTCACAAAGTTAATCCGATTGATTTTGAAAATGGCGAAGGTAATCTTGGATACGCAAATGCAATTTTTGAACATTTTTCAATGAAATTGCCGATATCGAGACTCCAGCGTGACCTTTCGGATTCTACGGTCTTAAGAAATATCGGAGTCCCCATAGGTCATTCATTAATAGCCTTTAATTCATTATTGAAAGGCCTGAATAAACTTATTGTAAATACTGAAAAAATAAAAAGTGACCTGGATAATAACTGGGCTGTCGTTGCGGAAGCAATACAGACAATATTGCGAAGAGAAGGTTATCCGAATCCATATGAGGCTCTTCTCGATCTCACCCGCACAAATCAGAAAATCACTTTTGAATCAATATCTAATTTCATTGAAAGCCTGGATCTGAGTGAGACGGTGAAAAACGAACTGAAAGCAATCACTCCCTTCAATTACACAGGTTTTTAATCAAAAATGAATTAAATGAATAACATAAAATTGCTGCTTAAATATATTGCACCATATAAATGGTCGGCAATAAAAAATATTCTATATAATGTTCTTGCAGCAGTATTTACACTGATCACTTTCTCACTTATAAAACCTTTCTTAAACGTATTGTTCAATTTCGAAAAAATCGTTGCGCTTCCTGATCCTGGCCCATTTCAACTAAATCCAGCTTACATAGACAAATTTCAAAATTACATTCTGGCGACTTTTATTGGCAAATACGGACCAACCGGTGCTTTGTTACTGGCGGTGCTCGTAGTTTTAGTCGCAAGCCTCTTCAAAAATACATTTATTTTTCTCGCTAATAATTGTATGGCATTCATCAGGGCAAGCACTGTAAGAGATCTTAGAAAAAAACTTTATGAAAAGATTCTCAAATTGCCTCTGTCTTTCTTTACAGACGCAAGAAAAGGAGATGTGATGACCAGAGTGTCTAACGATGTTCAGGAAATTGAGGTCTCCATCATGTCATCACTTACCATGATGTTCAGGGACCCCATACTGATCGTTGTTCTTGTTATCTATCTTTTTGTATCATCTTACGAATTAACTCTTTTTGCTCTTGTTCTTCTCCCGGCAAGTGGCTGGCTGATAGGACGTGCAAGCCGTACTTTAAGATCTTCGTCACTTACCGGTCAGCAGAATCTTGGAAAACTCCTTACAGTTGTAGAAGAAACGCTTACGGGATTAAGGATTGTTAAGGGATTCAATGCTGAGGAAAAAATGAAGACCCAGTTCTCAGACTCTAATGAACGATATTCAAAGGTATTCAAAAGAGTAATCAGAAAAGCTTACCTGGCTACCCCTCTTAGCGAATTTCTTTCAACTATCGTTATATTAATAATCCTTTATGTTGGAGGGTCACTGGTTCTTCACGGCTCGGGGAAAATGGCGCCGGCTGACCTCATCGTTTATCTTACAGTGTTTTCACAGATAATTCAGCCTGCTAAAAATATAACAACAGCATATTTTGCTATTCAGAAGGGTATGGCTTCAATTGACAGGATCGATCAGGTACTGGATGCTGAGGAAACTATAACAGAGAAAGAGAATGCAATACCTGTTAGTGGATTTAACGATTCTATTGAATTTAAAGGTGTATGGTATGCTTACAACAATGAGCCGGTACTAAAAGATATAAACCTGAAAATAAGGAAAGGTCAGACTCTCGCTATTGTTGGTAAATCGGGTGCAGGAAAATCAACCCTGGCTGATATGCTCCCCAGGTTTATGGACCCCGACAGAGGTAGCATTCTTATTGACGGAGTTGACATCCGCGACCTGAAGATAAGGGACTTAAGGTATCTTATGGGAATTGTTAGTCAGCATCCTATCTTGTTCAACACTTCTTTTAAGGAGAATATAGCTTTCGGGGTAGCAACAGCTGAGATGGATAGAATAGAAAATGCCGCTCATATCGCAAATGCACACGAATTCATTATGGAGACTGAGAAAGGCTATGAAAATTTTGTAGGAGAATCAGGAAACAAACTGAGTGGCGGTCAAAAGCAACGAATCAGTATTGCCAGAGCCATAATGGCTAATCCGCCAATTCTTATTCTCGATGAAGCTACATCTGCCCTCGACACTGAATCGGAAAGACTTGTTCAGGATGCGATACTTAAATTAATGAAAAACAGAACCTCTCTGGTAATTGCTCACAGACTTTCAACTATACAAAATGCTGATCTGATTGTTGTGCTTGATGATGGCAGAATTGTTGAAACCGGCACTCATAATGAGCTGATGGAGAAGCAGGAGGGATTTTATCGGAAACTACACAGTTTTCAAGCTATTTGAGGTATAGATTTTATGAATATAAATATTTGATAAAGATATGATTAAACGGAATTTGTTTTTAGTGGTGTTAATAAGCTTAGTTTTTATCTCAGCAATTGCAAATGCTCAGAAACCAAAAAAACACATATTCAAATTAGGGACTTCAGAATTTCTGCTTGATCGGAAACCGTTTCAGATAATAAGCGGAGAATTGCACCCTGCAAGGATTCAAGCTGAATATTGGAGACACAGCATCCAAATGGCAAAAGCCATGGGTTGCAATACGATATCAGCTTATGTGTTTTGGAATTTCTATGAATCTGAAGAGGGGGTATTTGATTTCACTACCGATAACCATAACCTGGCTGAATTTATCAAAATTGTTCAGGAAGAGGGGATGTGGCTTATCTTACGACCAGGTCCTTATGTCTGCGCTGAATGGGATCTTGGTGGAATTCCTTCATACCTTCTTAAAATTCCGGATATTAAGCTTAGGAGTTTAGATCCCCGCTATATGGCAGCAGCAGAACGATATATTGGAAAACTCTCGGAAGTAATAAAGCCTTTTCTGGTTACAGAAGGGGGACCAATATTGATGTTACAGATTGAAAATGAATATGGAAGTTTCGGTAAGGACAGAAATTATCTTATGAAACTGAAAGAGATCTGGGCATCGCTGGGAATTGATATTCCTACCTTCACCTGCGACGGACCAACAAAAGAAATGCTGGAAGCCGGGTCTCTTCCCGGAAGTGCTGTCGGACTGAATTCCGGAAGTTCGTTAGCGGATTTTGATCTTGCAGCAAAAATAAATCCTGGTGTGCCGGTTTTCAGTAGCGAAACTTATA
>WSSedB1CaDRAFT_10000360_pt1 | contig 20669 bp, 18 predicted proteins | sample WetSurSB1Cattail_FD_9460 | JGI IMG/M metagenome (IMG submission 9460)
TTGAAAAGGATCTTGAAAAATACTACTTCAACAGTGAATATGAAGAGATGCTTGCAGCATGGCTTGCAACGAAGCTATTCATCGAAGAAAATCTTAATGATGACAGTATAAACGTCAATTTTGAACATGGGAAAGATATGAGCCCATGGTTATTAAACAAAAGAATAAATCAATTTTAACTCAAGCTGACTGTCATGCCAAACGATAAACTTCAGATCAAGAAATTATACGCCCTGTCTTCTGAAAACAGGAAATTCAGCTTTTCTCTTCCTCTTAAACATACCATAAGAATAGGCAAGAGAGATTATGAAGTTAAACTTAAAGCCGATGAAAAATATGGTACTTATATTCTCTGGAAGAATAGAAAATACCCTGTTGAAATTATCCGGTCAAGTCAGAACAAATACGAAATTCTGTTTAATGATATAAGTTACACTTTTACTGTTGAAACTCCATTCTCGCTTAAGAGAATGAAGGTTTTGAATTCGAAACTGGGTAAGATTGAAAAAGAAATCATTAAAGCCCCCATGCCGGGAAAAATAATTGACGTTCTTGTAAGAGAAGGATCTTCAGTTTTGAGAGGAGAACCTTTGGTAATTCTTGAAGCTATGAAGATGCAGAACGAGATCTTATCACCTGTAAATGGGATTATAGAAAAAGTCTCGGCAAAACCCAATACGAATGTAATGAAAGATGATCTGCTTATTGAGATTAAACTCTAGATAAGGCTCCACAATCTTTGAGTCTTTCAATCGGGATATTTTAAAGTCCGATGGATAGTGTAATTCCAACTATCCCTTTCATTCATTTTCAATTTTATCTATCCCCTCTTCTAATATTTATGTCAGCTGTAAACTCAACACTGCCATTTGTGTACCGGAGCTGGCCTGGACGAACAAAAGAACTTAAATTGTGCTTTTTTAATCCAGATGTTATAAAATTAATGAATAAGAAAATCAAAAAAAATAATTTCGTTTTATTTATCTTTGGTAATTACTTCTCTGGTGCCTTTAACGATATGAAAACCAATAAACTTGCGGCATTAATATCGATATTGTTCTTTGGGATCTTCTTCATGTCATTGTCTTCTTCTGCCGGTGCCGCAGGAATTGCATTCAGAAAAAACCCAAAACATGCAGTTGACACTTCAGATATAAATAAATTTACAAGGAAGGCTCTGATTTACGTCTCAAAACCGCAGAAAAGTCAATTAATAAAAGCGAATATAGATACAGCTGAAGCGTTGTGTTTGAAAGAAGGTGTTGAAATTCCTGCACTTCTGCACCTGGCCAGGGCTGAATATTTTTTTATTAATAACGATTATAATAATTCCCTGCAGGAAGCTACCCTGGCGATGAAACTTTCGAAGAATAACGGAGAGATAAAAGTTGTTGCTATGACACTGAATTTCCTTGGACGTTATAATCTCAAGACCGGTTTTATTGATGAGTCCATTGACAATTTTAATAATGCTATAACTATTGCGAAAGAAAAAAAGCTAAAGGGCTATACTGAAAAAAATTATAATGATCTGGCAGATGTTTATAATACCATAGGTAATCTGAAACAATACAGGAGTACTTTGCAACTTCTTATCAATACCAGCAACAAAGACAGAGATACTCTGCAAATAGAAAACGGTTGTTTCAGGCTTGGATCATCACTAAGCGATAAGGAGCGGGATTTTAAACAGGCTGATTCCTTATTAAGAAAATGTCTCGAAATTTCTTTAATCAGAAAAGATACAGCATTTACTGCTTTGTCTCTTGCAAACATGGGATGGAATTATTATAACGAAAAAAAATACGACCTTGCAATAAGCTGTTACCGAAGATCTCTAAGCTACAGCCTTCCCGCTAAAAGGTATTCAAATTCTGCTAACTCTTTTGGAAATCTCGGAACAATATATCGCGATATGGGAGATACGGAAAAAGCATTAATCAACTATAATAAATCTATCCAACAGGCTAAGGCAGATAACGATATATATAATCTCTACTGGGTTTATCAGGATATGAGTGAAATGTATATCAGAAAAAAGGATACAGCTGATGCATATAAAACTTATGTGCTTTTTAAGACATATAGCGATGCTTACATTACTAAAAATAATAGCCAGGGTCTCACCGAAGCAAAAATAAGGTATGAAGCAAATAAATATAATAATGAGTTAGAGTTGCTCTCCTTAAAATTGAGTAATCAGAGACTTCTTATATATGGCTATACAGGGTTATTTGTTTTAAGCCTTGCTATAGGAATTCTTCTTTTCAGCAGGTCGAGAGTTAATGCGAAACGACGAATGAGTGAAATGAATCGTAAAATATCAGAAATAACTCAGGCAAACCTTCGACAGCAGATGAATCCTCATTTTATCTTCAATACCCTTAACTCTATTCAATACTATATGTATAAGCATGATAAGCTTGCCACAAATGACTATCTGACCAAATTTTCTAATCTTATGCGAAAAATACTTGAAAACTCTCAACATACATGTATTCCTCTTCGCGATGAACTTGACGCTCTGAAGCTATATCTTGAACTGGAGATGATAAGATTTAAAGACCGGTTTGACTATGAGATCAAAGTTGATGAAGAAATAGATTCGCTCCAGTACAAAGTCCCTACAATGCTTATTCAGCCTTATGTAGAGAATTCAATCAGCCATGGCCTTATGCCTTGTGAAGGGAAAGGGCTTGTTAAGATCACTCTGAAATTAAAAAACGATTGCATTCTATGTACTATTGAAGATAATGGTATAGGAAGGGAGGCCGCCCAGATGAGAAAAAAAGTGATGGAAATTAACCATAACTCGTTAGGTACTCAGATCATCGAATCACGTCTCGACCTGGTTAATGCAATGTATGGTACAAGTTTAAAAACCATTTATACTGATCTGAAAAATAATAGTGGTGAACCTGAAGGTACAAGGGTTGAAATACAAATACCGATAATGACATGAATAAAAAGTTAATAACGGCTATTATAGACGATGAACCTGATGCAGTGGCTTTCATCTCCACTATAATTTCGGAGTATTGTCCCGATCTGGAAGTCTGTGGCAAAGCATATAATGTAAAGGATGGAGTCGCAATGATTAGTGAAGTTAAACCGGAGCTGGTTTTTCTTGACGTTGAGATGCCAAACGGGACAGGGTTTGACCTCTTAAGAGAATTCCCTCAAAAAAATTTTGATGTTGTATTTATCACAGCTTTCAACCATTATGCAATCCAGGCCATTAAGTTCAGTGCCGTCGATTATATTTTGAAACCGATAAATATCACAGAGTTTATTGAAGCTGTTAAAAGAGTTTCGTCAAAACGAGCGGCTAATTCTTTGGCATCAAACGAGAATTTTGAGATCCTGCTGGAGAATTTGCAAACAGCCCTCCCTTCACGATTAGTTATACCCACCTCTGACGGTAGAGAATATCTTAATCCTAAAGATATAATCAGAATTGAAGCAGACAGAAGTTATTCATGGTTTTTCATAAAAGACAAACATAAGATACTTGTATCAAAACATCTTAAAGAATTTCAGGATCTGTTGAACGACCGGAACTTTTTCCGTCCACATAATTCACATCTCATAAATCTCGATTTTGTAAAGAAATTCATCCGGCACGATGGTGGCTACATAGAAATGACAGATGGTTCCCAGATACCCATTTCCAGGAACAGGAAGGATTTGTTTCTTGCCCACATGTCGAGATATACTGGTTAACCTGTTGAATTCAAATGGAATGCCTTTTTTTTAAATATTTCAGCAGGATAGAAAGAGTTATTGAAGTCAGAATGAGGGAAATGGATCCGCAGATGAGACTCTGTAGTGGTAATCTTATCATCCATGCCCAGGCAATCCAGTAGAACTGGGAAAAAAAAGCAAAATAGTTCCAGGGGTGATGTACCATCAAACCTAATGGAAGCACTATCAAAAATATCCAGTAAAAAGCCGACAAAGAAATTCCGGCTATCTTTTTATCTCTGGTTGTATAAATGAACAGAAGGACAAAAGGAGACTGAACCGAAAAAAGGATAGCTGCATAAAGTGTTCTTAACCATCCCTGTGTCGGCACAGGTTTAAGTAGCCATATACATAATATTATCAGAATAAAGCTGAAAATATATGAGGCGATGATTCTTTTCAGCAGAAAATACAGTACATCGCGAGGAAATGAGGCTGCAACATTAATTTCTTTCTGTCTTACTTTGTCAGACATGATCTTACCGAATACAATACCAATGAGTACCGGTATCAATGCTATCAGGGTGATGGAGAAAAGCATATAGTATTTAGCAGGTTGCACGTTGTAACTCTGGTAATCATAATAAAACCACAAAGAACACAAAGTCCACCTGCATTATCCTTATAAAAGCCCGGGATAAGGGTAGATGGGGAAAAATGTTATTCACACAAAGTATTGATTTCAATATCTTTCTGTGTTTTGCATAAATCTTTGTGTTCTTTGTGGTTAATGGATTTCATTTAAAAACATCAAATATTTAGCTCTTTACCGGTACATGGTTTAGTGTTCCTACAAGGAAATCCCAGAATTTACCTACAGAAACAATATTTACTTTCTCATCCGGAGAGTGAGGATATCTGATTGTAGGACCAAAAGAGATCATATCCAGGTCAGGATAAACACCACCAATCAGACCACATTCAAGACCTGCATGGATTGCCTTTTTTTCCGGAACATTTCCGAACATATTCTTGTAAACATCACTCATCGTTTTCAGAATTGGTGAATTCATATTCGGTTTCCAGCCAGGGTATCCCCCGGAAAGATTGACCTTTGCTCCTATCAGGTGAAAAACTGCTGCTATTTTCCATGCTGTTGCTTCCTTAGCAGAGTCAACTGAACTTCGTGTGAGATTATACGATTCAAATCTTCCGCCGATACACCTTACAACGGCAAGGTTATTTGATGTTTCCACAAGACCTTTCATTGCCTGGCTCATCCGTTGTACACCATTGGGACATGCAAAAAGGGCTCTTATGATCTTGTACTGTACTTCCTTTTTCATTACCTTGGCTGGTATAGAAATTTTCTCGCATAAAAATTTGAGGTCAGGTTCAGTATCAGAAAATTCGGCTTTATACATTTTCTCATAACCTTTAACAAATTTCTCAAATTCCGTTGTTTTGCTTTCGGCAACCAGAACAATAGAATAAGACTCGCGTGGTATAGCATTCCTAAGGTCACCACCTGCAGCTTCAGCAAGTCTGATTCCAAAATCTGATTCTGCCTGCATAAGGAACCTGAACATAATCTTATTTGAATTTGCTCTTCCCAATGCTATATCAACGCCTGAATGACCACCTTTTAAACCTTTTGCAGTAACTTTATAAGCCGTCATGCCTTTTGGTGAATTTTCTTCTTCATAATCCATTGTGATATTTACATCAACGCCACCTGCACAGCCAACATAAAGTTCACCTTCATCTTCTGAGTCGAGATTCATAAGAATATCCCCTTTAAGAAGATCCTTTTTGAGTCCGAAAACACCAGTCATGCCAGTTTCTTCATCTATAGTAAATAGTGCTTCAAGCGGCCCATGGACGATATCCTTTGAAGCCAGCAGGGCCATTGCCGATGCAACACCTATTCCATTATCTGCTCCAAGAGTGGTTCCATTAGCCCTCACCCATTCTCCATCAACAATCGTTTCAATGGGATCTTTTTTGAAATCATGTATTTTATCACTGTTTTTCTGAGGAACCATATCCAAATGAGTCTGGAGAATAACACCTTTTCTGTTTTCCATTCCTTTTGTAGCCGGTTTACGTATAATCACGTTACCAACTGTATCCACAATAGTTTCCAGTTTCTGATTCTTACCAAACTCCTTCATAAACTCAATCATAGCTTGTTCACTTTTTGAAGGACGTGGAATTTGTGTAATTTGATGGAAAAAATTCCATAATTGTTTCGGCTCCAGATTACGTATATCACTCATATTAATAAGATTTAATTATTTTAATAATTACTCAATAAAATTAGTACAATTCATGGATAATAACAATGATAAATCACAGATTGGCAGCATATCAGTTAGTATATAATTCACTCCCGACGACATTTCATAAACAATGTCACTTATTTTATGTTCGAATCTTTTTGATATTCATCCTAATATTATTACTTTGCAGCACCTGATTCTGGAAATTTTAAATTATATAAGAAGAACGAAATGAGCGACTTATTGATGTTTGAATATCCGATGAAAACATTATATTTTCACTTTAGTAAATAACCCCAGGAAAATGACATTTTTATATATTGTAGTTGGGCTGGTTATAATGTTTGACTTTATAAACGGTTTTCATGATTCAGCAAATTCAATAGCAACGGTCGTATCAACTAAAGTACTATCTCCTATTGCAGCAGTGACAATGGCTTCCTTTTTTAATTTTGTGGCCTTTTTAATTTTCCCGCTTAAAGTTGCCGATACGATGAGTTATGGAGTTGTAAATGCTAATGTAATAAATCTTACTGTTATATGTTCGGCAATTGTTGCAGCCATTATATGGAATCTTGCAACATGGTGGCTGGGACTTCCTTCAAGTTCTTCACATACTCTTGTAGGCGGATTGGTTGGAGCAGCTGTTGCAAGTTCAGGTTGGAGTACAGTTGTTATGGGAGGTGTAATAAAAATTGTGATTTTTATTGTAATAGCCCCTGTCCTTGGAATGGTTATGTCCTTTATAATATCAGCAATTGTAATCTTTCTTGCCAGGAACCATTCTCCATCCGGGATTGATAAACACTTCAGGCGACTGCAGTTATTATCAGCAGCTGCCTTTAGTCTTGGACACGGAGGCAACGATGCTCAGAAATCGATGGGAATAATCTGGGTCTCTTTACTCGTAACGGGTATTGTAACAAAAAATGAGTCTATAAAAGACCATATGTGGATTGTACTTTCCTGCCAGTCAGCAATAGCCTTTGGAACATTACTGGGAGGCTGGAGAATTGTCAAGACTATGGGACAAAAGATTACAAAACTCAAACCATTTGAAGGATTCTGTGCAGAATCGGCAGGTGCTCTTACCCTCTTTGGAGCCACTCATTTCGGAATACCGGTAAGTACAACTCATGTTATTACGGGAGCAATAATCGGAGCAGGCGCCAGGAAAGGAGCTTCTGCTGTTAAGTGGGGTGTGACAACAAAGATCTTCTGGGCATGGATTCTCACTATACCGGTATCAGCAATTATAGGTACAATAATGTATCATCTGCTTAAAGTTTTCATTGCTTAAGCAAAAAAAATACTTTTATAAAAAATTACTAATTATGAATATAGATAAGTTTCTGAAATTTTTTGTTCCGAAAGACCATTCTTTCTTTCCTCTTTTTGAAAGTGATGCGCTAAACCTTGTAAAAGCAACTGAATTACTGAAAGAATTAGTAGCTAGTACCGATATTGCAACGCATGAAAGACTTTATAAAGAGATCAGGACAATCGAACACATCGGAGATGATATTACTAACAAAGCTTATGAACAGCTTAATAAATCGTTTATTACTCCTTTCGACAGGGAAGATATTCATGAGCTGACAGCAAATATAGATGATGTGGTTGATTCAATTAATGGCATAGCCCGGCGTATCTGTCTTTACAGACCTAAAAAATTGATGCCTATCTATAAGGAAATGGCCCAGATGGTATATGATGGCGCAAAAGAAGTTGAAACGGCTATTCTTTGTCTGAAGGACCCTATTGCCAATAAGAAGAAGATATTCTCAGCTTGTGAGAATGTAACAGCAATTGAACATAAAGCAGATGAACTTTACTTCACAGGGGTCTCCGAATTATTTGAGAAAGAAGAAGATCCGAAAGAATTGATAAAAAATAACAAGATCCTTGAGATTCTTGAAAGATGTGTTGATGAAGAGGAAGATGTCACCGACACTCTGAAGGCAATCCTGATCAAAATGGCATAGGGAAAAGCTGCACCCCTGATACTTTACGAAATAGAATAATATGTGGATGCCGATTCACTTTCTGTGAATCTCCATGTCTCCTCTGTGAAACTCTGTGATAGTTCTTATGTATGTTGCACAGATGCTTGATCTGTTATAATAATCCCGATATTACTTAACAAAAGCTTAATAATTTTGCAACTGACTAAACATTTTATAATGATTAACGGTTATTAATTTTGAACCTGAAATAAAGTGGTGTCAAATTAAAACAACATTAACATGAAAAATTCGAAATCCGGAAACAAATCAAAGAATATTGAAAAGTTAACGAGTAACCAGAAGAAACAAAAGACAATCAGACCACTCGAAGATGATATCCGGGAAAAGGCAAACGAAATATATTTACAACGTATTGACCGGGGAGAAGAGGGTTCAGCAGAAAATGACTGGATTGAAGCAGAAAAATTCCTGACCCGTTTTGAAATATAACTGAATTAAATCAGTTAGATAGTATTGTAATTTAATTAAGATAATAAATGAGGAAAATGTTTGAAAGGATAAGTAACCATATTTATAAGTTAGCATCGGGTAAGTGGGGTATCTGGGTATTATTCATAAGCGCTTTTGCTGACGCATCATTTTTGCCTTTACCTGTTACTACTTTATTTCTGATATTGATAATATTGAATAGTGAATATATTTTAAAGAATCTTTTGTCCGTTCTTATTGGTACAATTACCGGAGCAATTGCAGGTTATGCGTTTGGCCATTTCGCATGGTTTAAACCCAATGGTGAGTTTACCGGGTTCGCTCAATTTTTCCTGAATAATATTCCAGGTCTTTCTCATGAAGTCTACGGAAGAGTATCTGATTTATATACGAAATGGAACTTCAGAATACTTGGAGTTGCTGTAATCACTCCTCTCCCATACGGAATGTTCTCTGTTACATCCGGAGTATTTAATATTAATATTTTCGTTTTTCTTTTTACCACACTTATATGTCAGACAATAAAATTCTCTTTTCTGGCTCTGTTAACTACCAGATTCGGAGTGGACATCAAAAGAATCATGAGGTTCAACTGGAAATCTGTTGCTATTCTCACTGCAGGTGTTTTAGCAGCTTTTGTGGTAAGCAATGTACTGTAACCAATATTAATATTTGATATACAAGTTCAGGCAGGTGTTCCATTATTGCCTATAAAGATCCGTGATATAATTTATTACCGGATATTTTGTTCTCAATCATTTTTAAGAAGCAAATAATATTCTCTTAAACCTGTTATAAGAACGGCTATTGAAAAAAACGTTTGCAGATATATAGCCTGTTCATACCTGCAATTGTAAAATAAAAGCAGATAAAGAGTTGAAACAACCAAAACAAATCCAAGAACAAGTTGAACTTGTTTCATCCTGCCCCATTTAAGTTTTTCGACAAAATACACTCCTGATGTGGCACAAATCAAACCAAGGACTGCCCCAGCCAGTACATCAGCAGGCCAGTGCACGCCAACGGCGATCCTCGATAATCCGACTAATAAGGCAAGAACAATTAAAATGATCCTTGCATATACCGATTTGAAATAGAATAGCAAAATGCCTGTCAGAGTAAAAATAGTTACTGTATGTCCCGATGGAAAGGAATGCGAAAACAAATGAGGACCTATTATATTTATGACATCCTTGCTGAGAACAGCAGGAGGTCTTGGAGAATTAATGTATAATTTTAGTATATGTGATATAAGTGTTGCAAAAACAGTGGCAATTATAGCTGACCAAATGAGGTCAGGTCTTTTTCTGATAAACAATAGCATGGTTACAGATGCTGCAAGTGAGTCGCCCAGAAAAGTCAGGTTGGCCCAGATAAAAGGTGTCTGTTTTGCTGTCAAAGAATTTATTGACAGAAACAGGTCTTTATTTGTTCCGGTAAAAACAATTAAAATAAGACAAATCAGGAATATTATTGAAAAAACAATATTAATTTTATTAGCAGTTTTCATAAGCAGGTGTGCTAACTAAAGATTTAATTATTGCTTAATTAAAAATAAACATCGGGTAAACATCGAAGGTATATATTGCTGTTAAAACTACAATATTATGAAAATACTGAGATTCTTCCTCCGTTTAGTTGCATTTGTATTGGCTTTTATTGCAATTTTGATTTCCATCGGTTCTGCAATTTGTAAGTACACTGATCTGCCGAAAGAGTCATTTATTCAGATATTTGGATACATCTCATTCTACTGGATAATTGTCCTTTCAGCAGTGGTTTTAATCTTATTTCTCTTAATCCGGAAATTTCAGGCTGCCTTGCTATATATGGGAGTACTGTTTCTGTTTACGCTGATTTTAGATGACTTTTCGTTAAATTATATATATCACAGGAAACCGGACCATATTGAGGCGTTTGACAGTATAAATGTTGCTGCATATAATATAAAGTATTATGCCTATGGTATCGAGAACATAGCAGAGTTTATTAAAGAATCGGACTACGATGTATTGTTGCTTTCAGAAAGTGTATTGACACCGGAGAAACTGGAGTATCTGAAAAGAAGTTTACCTGCTTATTCAATTCTGACAGACAATGGGCATGATTTATCGATATTGTCAAAATACACAGTATTAAATTATAAAATAGTTGAACTCCCCACTTACCTGGCATCACTGTCAGGCAGCAACGATATGGATAAGCTTAAGTCCGGCGGTATTCACAGGTCATTTGTTCATGCAATTATAAATGTCAATGGAACACTGGTAAATGTTCTGTCACTAAGATTGATTGCAGGCAGACCAAAGGACAAGTCTATCATTGAAGATATACGCTGGGGAAAATATTTACTAAATGCCCAGAATGAGGAACTGTCTGTATTTATAAATTATTTACAGACACTCAAAGGACCGGTCATTTTTGGAGGAGATCTTAATGTTTCACCAAATACAGTAATAATTCACCGGTTAAACCATTATGCTGAAGACACATTTTTAGATGACCATGCTTTTGGTTCATACACCTTCAAAGTTTCATTCCCGACAATGCGGCTTGACTATCTTTTTCATTCCAAAGACATAATTGTAAAAAACTCGGAGGTTGTAAAAACAAAACCCATTTTATCCGATCATTTTCCGATTAGGGCAGAATTCCTTATACCCAGGTCAATGGCGCAGGCAGGCAGATAGTAGCCCGTTAAACGGTAATGAAATGCACTCGTTTCATTTAACTGTGAAATACTGTCAATGAACATTCAGGAAACCGGAAAAGGCCTGAGTGTAACTGATGACTCCCAGTTGTTTAGTAAACTTTTATAAACATGTATAAGTTTTTCCCGTATTATATCTTTATCAAACTGTATGAGTAACTGTTGTGATATTTTAAGACCTTCATTATAAAACTCCTTTTCTCTGGTCATTCTTTGAGTAAGAGAGATAAACTCCTCCAGGCTGCCTGCTTTAATATATGGGGACATATACAATGATTTGTATTCTTCGATATCCCGGTATATAACCGGCATTCCACAAGCGGCTGCCTCTATAGGTGCCAGCGGGCAATTTTCCTGGTATGAGGGGAAAAGCATCAGATCAGCTGCTGCATATATAAAAGGCATATATAAACCGGAAACAGGTAACGATCCATTGAAGAGGTAACATGCTAAATATTAATATATTCTTAGCAATTATGTAACAGCTTGATAACAAAGCAAAGTTACTTTTGAGAATATTTAAAGAAGCAATACCATGGGAAAATATCTGTTCCTGTATTTAAAAACCGGCGGAGGTCACCTTGCACCAGCCAAAGCTGTTGCAGAAAAGATAAAGACCAAAAGAAGAGTTGATGTTGAAATACTAATGGTAGATGGATTATCCGAATCGAATACATTAGTTAAGAAAGTCATTGAAGATGGGTATAAAAACTCCATTAACAGAGCAGCCTGGACATTCGAATTTCTTTATGCGTTACATAAGATAACAATTGTTTCAAAGTTCACAGCCTCACTGGTATCGTACTTTGTAAAACCAGGTATTGAAAGACAGATTCTGGAAACAAGGCCTAAGAAAATCGTTGTTTTTCATTTTTTTCTGATTAAACCGGTATTTGAAATTTTAAAAGAACACAATCTGGATATTCATGTTATCACAGTTGTTACCGATCCTTTTACAGCACATCCGATATGGTTCCTGCAACAGGAACAGAATTATGTGGTTTTCAGCGATATATTAAAGGAAAAATGCATAGAAAGAGGTATTAATAAAAACAATTTACATGTTTTTCCATTTGTTCTCGATAGTAAATTCTCCCAAAAAGTAAGTGACTTTAAAAAAATAAGGATACGCAAAAGCCTTGGATTTGAGATCGATTCCAAAATTATCCTCATAATGGGCGGAGGAGAAGGAATGCCAAAAGGCAAGAAAATTCTTAAGAGAATAATCGCACGGAATATGGATGCTGAAATTGCCATAGTATGTGGCAAAAATCAGAAACTTTACAATAATGCAATAAAGCTTAAGTATAAATACAGCATTAATAATCTGAAGGTCTATGGTTTCATTGACTTTGTTCACTCTCTTGTTTCAATTTCCGATGTTGTAATAACAAAATGTGGCGCATCCACTTCTATGGAAATACTTATGATGGGAAAAGTTCCTGTCATTAATAACTATATATGGGAACAGGAAAAAGGCAATATGGAATTTGTATGCCATAGCAAAATGGGTATCCTGGAAAAAAACACAAAGTTTCTCCCTGATGTTCTTCACAGGCTTCTGACTGACAATGACTTTTACAACTCTTTAAAAAGTAATATTAAAAACGCAGCTATCAGCAACGGAGTCGGCCAGGTATCAGATTATATATTAAATTTTCAATAATGAATACTAAAGATCATGAATATTCTTGTTTTATCTGACCTGCACATTGATGCATGTGATAATTTCGGCACATTTCAGTGGAACGAAATGGAACTTATAATGTATATAGAAGGCATCAGAGATATCTACTCAATTGATAAGGTAATCCTCAACGGGGATGTATTTGAGCTTATCAAATATTCTTTTGAGGAGATTAAAAAAGCCAATCCTGTCCTTATGAGATATTTCAGCGATAATGATTTTGTTTTTATCAGGGGGAATCATGATTTAGTAAACAGTTTTGCACTAAATCATTTTGATATTACAAATTCCAAAGGCCAGTCGATTCATATCGAACACGGACATAATGCCGATTGGCTGAACGGCAACAAGCTTGGCAGGGCTATCGGTAAATTTGGATTAACCCTTCTGAAAAAATTTTCACATTCCAAATGGCTGATGGATATTTATTTCAAAATTGTAACGTTGGAAGACGAAATAAACCATATCCCTAAAAAATACAATACAATAAAATATCTTTCATATGCCCTCAGACTTTTAAAAGATCATGATGTGGTTATTCTTGGTCATACACATAAGCTTGAGTCGCACCATACCTATTACCTGAACAAGAAAAAACGGTATCTGAACAGCGGGGCATGTACACTTGGCCGGTTCCAGGGAATTATTATGGATACTGAAACCCTTAAATATGAATTAATTAAGGAAAGCAAAGAGTCGATACAAAATTCATATCAATTACAATATGCGATCTAAAGTTGGTTACTGGTTGTTGGTTGCTGGTTGCTGGTAAAATATAATCAGAAATCAGAAATCAGAAATCAGAAACCAGAAACCAGAAACCAAAATCAAGCAACTTTACTTTTTAATATTTGGCAACTCCAGTCCGTAACCTTTCTTTTTATCTTCAGCTTTAAGAAGGAATGCAAATAATAATGAAAGGATACTCAATGTTGTAAACATAATTAAATCGAAGATATAATTATAGCGCAGGTTCAACCTGGCTGTTGCAATGAGCGGATAGATTGCTTCAGTTGTTTTAATCTCAATTTCCTTTGCAAATTTTTCTTTATCTCCAGCTGTTTTAATACTATTAAGAACATTTGCAGTACTTGCTGATATACTGCTTTCAAGAGCTGACATATCAGCCGGAGAAGTCGGGGCCGACTCATAAAGTGTATTTTGTACCAATGAGTCTATTGTACGGCTACTGGCTTTTTCAGCAAGCTGAGATATTTCCTTACCTGAAAGATTATATGTCTTATCTGATAGTACCTGTTTATAGGCACTGGTTACTGCATCTTTTACCGCAACTTTATTAGGTGTCACATCGGGATTTGTAACATTAAGAATTATCCCTAACAAAAGCGGAATAATCCATAATCCGATATTTTGAATCCAGAATATTACAGCATATGCAGTTCCTAGTTGTTTTTCAGGAATTATTTTTGGAACTGACGGCCACATCGCAGCGGGAACCAATGAAAATCCGATTCCAAGAATAATAACAAGTGCAGCTGCAAGCCACCATGCATTTAAAAATGGAATTGTCAGCATGCCATGAACGAAAATCAGAATTATAGAACCAATAATCATGATTGTTGCGCCTTTGCCTTTTTTATCATAAACAGTACCAAATAAAGGTGTTAGGAATATAGTGCCAAATGGAAGCAAAGCCGGAATTGAACCTGCCAGATTTGGGTTAACATGATATTTATTAATCATCAGATCAGTTGCATAGAATAAGAACGGGAATACTGCCGAATAAAATAAAACACACAATATGGCTATATACCAGAACCCTTTGTTCTTAATTATGAACAAAATATCTTTTAGTTCGAAAGCTTCTTCCTCTGCCTTCCCTTTATTACTTTCAGCTATTGAAGCATCTAGCTTCCTGTCCATGAAAGTGTAAATAATAAAAGCCGAGAGGGCGATCAGCATAAATACGAAGGCCAGCAATACAGGAGATGAATAAGAATATGTTTTAGCCAGTGGTAAAGCTATTCCAAGTGCCACAGCTGTACCAAGACGTGCTATTGACATCTGCATACCCATTGCCAGGGCCATCTCCTTACCTTTAAACCATTTTACCACTGCTTTTGAAACGGTTATACCACCAGCTTCGGTTCCGACACCAAAAATTCCAAATCCTATTGCGGAAATAACAACCTGAGTTTTGATTCCAAGGATCATGGCGCCTTCAGGGAACACATGTCTGAGAGCCCAGTAATTTAGTCCGGTACCAATAGTCATCATCATGGTTGCAGCAAGCCCGGTAAAACGGACTCCCATTTTGTCGAGGACAATACCACTGAAAATAAGCATGAATAAAAAGACATTGAACCAGGTATAAGAAGAGGTATAGATCCCGAAATCGGAACTATTCCATCCCAGGATACTCTCGAGCATCGGTTTAACAGGTGAAAGAGCATAGTTAAAGTAATATGCACCAAACATTGAAAACGATACAATGATAAGTGCTGTCCATCTGGCCTTTTTTGAATCACGCAGGGTAGCTAATATTTGTTCCATGATTATTATTTTAAATATTAAGGTTTTGAAAGGTAAATGTAATTAATATATTTTTTAAAAAATTAATCAGTTAACTAATTCAATATATTCTGAAACAGGTACGATATTATATATCTTCAACAATATTCGGTAGTTCCAGACCATAGCCTTTCTTCCTGTCCTCTGCTTTAAGCAGGAAGGCAAAGAGAAGAGCCAATACCCCAAATCCAGTGAAGATCAGCATTGGAATTGTATAATTGTAGTTTGGAATACTAACACCGTCCACCAGTCTGGTGCCTGAAATGCAGTATTTATCAAGCACCCATCCTATCAGAGCGGGAACACCCATAAGTCCCCAGTTTTGAACCCAGAAAATCAATGCATAGGCAGAGCCCAATTGCTTTTCAGGAATAATTTTGGGAACAGATGGCCACATAGCAGAAGGAACAAGTGAAAATCCAATACCAAGAACAATTATCAGAATTATTGCAACAGGTTTAAAATTAAGAAACGGTACAGAAAATAAACTATGAACCAGAATAATGAGAATTGCACCAAGTATCATAAGTGTCGCACCTTTTCCTTTGCGGTCGTACAGGCTGCCGAAAAGCGGTGTAAGGATTATGGTTCCAAAAGGCAATAAGGATGGTATTGTTCCTGCTACAAGCGGATTCACACCGAACTTATTAACCATCAGGTCAGAGGCATATTTTAAAAACGGAAAAACAGCTGAATAAAATAAAACGCAAAGAATAGCAATATACCACCATCCTTTGTTTTTTATTATAAACCACATGTCAGCCATTTTAAACGACTCTTCTTCAACAGCTCCCGAAACTATTGCTTCGTCAGCAACAGATTTGTCAAGTCGCTTGTCCTGAATAGTATATAAGAAAAAAGATATCATTCCGATGCATATCAGGATGAGACCCAGAAATACCGGTTTAGCAACACCGCCCATCCACACTGCTAGAGGATAAGAAGCAAATAATGCCAGTGCGGTTCCAAGACGTGCTGAAGAGAGCTGAAGACCCATGGCAAGTGCCATCTCCTTACCCTTGAACCATTTAACAATTATCTTGGAAACAGTAATACCCGCCACTTCACATCCGACACCAAATACAGCATACCCCAGTGCAGCAACTACAACCTGGGCCTTCATCCCAATCAGATGCATACCATCGAGGGAGTGGGTTGAAATAGCCCAGTACTTAATAGCTGTACCTGCAACCATAGTAATAGTTGACATGTTTCCTGTGAACCTGACACCCTTTTTATCAAGAATTATTCCCCCGAATATCAGCATTAACAGGAAAACATTGAACCATCCATATGCACTTGTAAAGAAGCCATATTCAGTACTGTTCCATAGAAGTTCTTTCTCAAGCATTGGCTTCAATGGAGCCATCACATCGGTGATATAGTAACCGCAAAGCATTGTAAATGATACTATAGTCAAGGCTGTCCATCGTGCAACTTTTGAATCACGAAGAGTATTGGTAATAGTTTCCATCATAAGAATCTTTGATTTGATTTTTAGGGGGTGAATGTACAAATATCTTTCTCAAAATAATCTAAAAAACAATTTCAGAACAGGTTTTTAGCATAATTATTGACAATTTATGATATATGAAATACCCGATTGTGAATTATGAAAATTTTAAGTTTATTTGCAAATTCCGTTTTAAAATTTGAGAAACACAGATATCATGAAAAAATCAATTATTCTACTTTTATTTATACTTTCTTCCTCTTTGGTGTTTTCGCAGCAAAATGTAAAATGGTATACCATCCAGGAAGCAGAAAAGCTCAACAGCAAAGATCCCCGTCCGATTTTTATTGACACTTATACCGACTGGTGCGGCTGGTGTAAAAAAATGGACAGGGAAACCTTTACCAATTCTGTTATTTCAGACCTGCTGAATAACAAATATTATCCTGTAAAATTTAATGCTGAAAGAAAGGATAGTGTCAATTTTTATGGCCATACTTACATAAATGATGGTAAATCGGGGAATGCCCATCAACTGGCTGTAGCTCTCCTTAAGGGACAACTGTCATATCCTACAGTTGTATTTCTTTTCCCCCAGAAAGACGGAAAAATTCAGACTCAACCTGTACCCGGGTTCAGGGAACCAAAAGATATGGAAATTTTGCTTAGCTATTTTGCCGGCAACGCTTATACAACCCAAAGCTTTGATGATTTTCAGAAGAGCTTTAAAGGTAAAGTCCAATAATTAAAGTTACTGGTTGATTTCAGTGCTATTGTGTTATTCGATGTCAATTCTATATAACTTGTAACATATAGAGCTATAAAATCCCTATTGACAAGTTATACTCCTTTAACCACAAAGTACGCAAAGAAGGCTCAAAGCACACAAAGTTAAAACAATGTATTTAACCGCTTTGTGACCTTTGTGGTTAATGAAATTCGAGTTTTTATACAGCCTTTGGTGATGTGAGTGAGATGATAATAAAAATGAATTAAATTATCTTTTTAACATTATAGTTACAAATTACATAACTATAGTAATCACAGAAAACCACAGAGACTTATTCTGAAACGGTATTACTTTCCAATAATATAGTTGGAAGGGAGTTGAATAACCTCTCCAAACTGATAAATCAGTTTCCTGGAATCAAACAGTTTCTCAGATCCAAGGTTAATTTTTATACCCACCACATCAGGAACTCTGTAAAAAAGTCTATCAAATTTTTTGTTTTCAGACCTGGTCTGAACCCGGTTAATGATAGTCAGGTCTTTGGTCTTCTTTTCCGGATTGAACTCCATTGTCACAGGTTTTCCGGCATTGTTATTTCCGTTAAGAGGACCTGTCAGTTCCGAAAACTGAAATAATGGCACAGCTTTACCTGCCATTGATTTTTGAGGTATAATCTGATATGAGAATGTGTATTTCTCTTTAATGGTTTTTCCTGTAAATAGCTCCGTATATGCCTTCTCAAGACGATTTATTTCATTTATGGCAGCTTCGTTCTGAGGAAAAACAGTCGCCTCTCCGGTAAGGATAAGATGCATTCCATCTCTGAGTTCCATTAGTCTTTTTGCCGCTTTTTCAGCCAGTTGATCTATACTTAGCTTCTTTCTCTTTTCTACAATATAAGGGAGACGGATAAAGGATGAATCAACGCTCAAACGTTTGTACGCAGTATCGCGCTGTGACTGAAAATATTCATCCGATCCCAGATCATAAGGATGAAATTGTGCATTATCTGATCCCGAATTGTCGCCCTGTTTCTCACTGGAATAAAAAACTGAAGGATTAAGATCGAGTATAAGTCCTTCCTTTTTTAACGCAAGAACATTAGACTGGAACAAGGAAGTACTTGAGATCACATAATACTCCGAAGGATCAATTTCATCATGAGATTTGACAGCAACACTCTCAACAGACCATGATTCATTTTCGTTCTTTATAACATCTGTAAGGCCAAGCAGGTCATCAGCATATTTAGCATAGGGTCCGGGCTTCTCAATGGTCCTTTCCATTTCGACGGCAACGGTGAAAACAGTTCTGGGAAGACCATACACGATACTCCCGTCTCTTAGAGCTAAAGAATCGGAAAGTGGCAATATTACACTATTTGAATCAGCAATTCTCTTACTGGTTGAACATGAATAGAATGGAATCAGAATCAGAATTAAAAATAATACGAATAATCTGGAAGTAGCTTTCATATGGATTAATGTTTGTTTAAAATTAAACGTAACTTGTTTTGCATTGTTCACTGTTCGTTCAGTATTCATTTACAATGCCAGTATTCCTCTCACCGTTTTGCCTTTCACTTTTTTACCTTCATATTGTGTCTCTGTCCGCATTCTCAAATCGCGTATCATCAATAATAGATAATACATCTCCAGCTTATATTTCAGGTTCCTTCAATTTATTAAACGCAAAGGGGATGTTATTAATTATATCTGATGCAATTATAGATTCCTGGCATAATTCATCACTAGCCATATCACCTGCAAGACCATGAAGATACACTCCCAAAACTGATGCATTCTCAGGTGGATACCCCTGAGCCAGTAATGCGAGCAATATTCCCGTCAGAACATCGCCACTGCCTGCTGTTGCCATGCCTGGGTTGCCGGTACTATTAAAAAAGACTTTTCCCTCAGGCGTCGTTATAGATGTATTTGCCCCCTTGAGAACAATTATGCATTTAAATTCCACTGATAACCCGATCTGTCGTTGTAAGCGATAAAAACTATTCTCTGTTTCACCTGCAAGTCTTTCAAATTCCTTTGGGTGAGGAGTCAGTATAGTGCCCGGATAGATAAGAGATAGCCATGTTTTGTTGAGTGATAAAATATTTATCGCATCAGCATCTATTACCATTGGCTTCCTGCACTCTCTAAGAAGCGTATGGAGGGCCATCTGGGTTTCGACTCCTGTTCCTATACCGGGACCAACACCAATTGCGCTATAATTATCAGTGCCTGAAATTTCAGAAAGATGTTTTTCATTCTGGTCAGCCTTCACCATAGCTTCCGGTATGGAAGTCTGGATAATGTCAACTCCACATGATGGTATATGACAGCTAATTAACCCAATCCCGGTCCTCAGAGCTGCTCTGGCCCCTAATACCGCAGCGCCCATTTTGCCATATGATCCCGAAATCAGCAACCCATGACCAAAAACACCCTTATGATCAAATTTATTTCTTTTTTTCAGTAATGAAAATACGTCATTCTTTAATGTATAGACATAAGGTGAGCTGATGTTTCTGATAGCATTTGCACTTAGCCCGAGTGGCAGAATAATCCATTCTCCGACTTTCGCTGCATTTTCGGGAAACATGAATGCCAGTTTTGGAAAATGAAAACTGAGCGTGTAATCAGCTGAAATGATACTGTCATAATCATTCTTTGAATTATCTTCACCGTACATTCCTGATGGAATATCAATCGAAATTACTGTTGCGCCAGCATGGTTTATATTTTTAATAATGCCGGCAGCAAGCCCTTGAGCCGGCCTTGTTAATCCCGAACCAAAAATCGCATCAATAATAATGTCTGTTGAAGAGATAACCGGAAACTGATCAATCTCTTTAAGATAAAAAAACGGGACTTTCGTTTCTGCGTTTAGACGAGCATGGTTTCTTTTCCAATCTTCAGAGGTTCTATCAGTAAATTCAACATAATATACCCTGGTCTCGTACCGGTTGGATTCAAGTAACCGGGCCAGGGCGAGACCATCACCTCCATTATTTCCGGGACCTGCAAAAATGATAACCCGATGTGATCGTTCAAACATGGAAAGATACCATCTGAGTAATTGTCCGGCTGCCCGTTCCATGAGATCTATTGAGGCAACAGGTTCCTCTTTTATTGT
>WSSedB1CaDRAFT_10000361_pt1 | contig 20557 bp, 16 predicted proteins | sample WetSurSB1Cattail_FD_9460 | JGI IMG/M metagenome (IMG submission 9460)
TCCGCCTCTATGGCGGCCGTATCTCGGTTACCCTGCACCCGCCGATCATGCCCGCGGCCACGGCGTTACGCGGGGAAGCCGAAACCGTCCTGATGAAAAAGGTGCGCGACGCCATCTCTTCGACCCTGGAGATATAATTATGTACCCAGGCCTGAAATACATTCCGCTAATCATCGCCGGCTTGGCCGCTATTGTCTGGGGATTGCCGGCCGCGCACCGCCTGCGCCGGCCATTTGATATCGGCGCGGCACTCCTCGTGCTGGCCGGTGTGATACTGGCGGCCATGGGTGTCCTGATGACGCTAATTCCAAACTTTTTCAGGTGAAACAATGGCTGATCGCGTTAAAATAATTCTGGTCAACGGGACGGTGATCGTTATCCTTTGCCTGCTGCTGTTTATCGCCGGAACTTGGTGGCGCATGCATACCCAGTTTGCTTTGGGGGACGAAGCATTCCGTCAGGGCGATTTCAGCGGAGCAGTGGCAGGATACGAATCCGCCCTGCACATGTATATTCCCGGCCATCCGGCCATGGAAAAGGCGGCGCGCCAGCTCTGGATCATTGGTGAGACCAATGAACGCCAGGGCGACGTTAACCGTGCCCTGATTGCATATCGCGCCCTGCGGAGCTCATTCTATGCGGCTAAATGGCTGAAAACACCGGGGCTGGAGTGGATCGCCAAGTGTGACGGAAAGATCAGTGCATTGGCGCCGCTCCAGACAGAAAGATAAACCTTCGTTACAGAAGCCCACGGAACAACCGTTCACGTTGTTCACGGCATGAAAGATACCTTCATGAATGATCCATTACATACCGGCAATACATTCCCCCTGCAGATCACTCCCTTGGGTGGCCTGGGTGAAATAGGCCTCAACATGATGGCCTATGAGTGCGGCGGCGATATTATCGTTGTTGATTGCGGCCTGATGTTTCCCGAACCGGATATGCTGGGGATCGACTATGTCATTCCCGATATCAGCTGGTTGCGTGAACGCAGCGACTGCGTGCGGGCCATCTGCCTGACCCATGGTCATGAAGACCATATCGGTGCGCTCCCGTTCGTGCTGCAGGAGCTGAACGTGCCGGTCTACGGCACGGCCCTGACCCTCGGTTTCGTCAACGAGAAGTTGCGGGAATACAAGATGGATGACCTGGTGGAACTGGTCACGGTTAAACCCCGCGATACCGTAACCCTGGGCTGTTTCCGGGTGGAGTTTCTGCGCGTGGCTCACTCGGTGGTGGACGGATGCGCCCTGGCCATAACCACGCCGGAGGGAGTCGTGATCCATACCGGCGACTTCAAGATCGACCAGACCCCGGTGGACGGCCAGCTGACCGACCTGGCCTCGCTTTCGCGCTACGGCGAGGCGGGGGTTCTGGCGCTTTTGTCCGATTCCACCAATGTGGAACGCGGGGGGTATACTCTCTCGGAAAAGTACGTGGGCGAAGCCTTTGCCGAGATTTTTCCCAAATGCGCGGGACGGGTGATCGTGGCCGCCTTTTCCAGCAGCATCCACCGGGTTCAGCAGGTGGTGGACGTGGCCACGGCCCATGGCCGCAAAATCCTGCTCAACGGCCGCTCCATGATCGCCAATGTGCGCATCGCCCGCCAGCTCGGCTATCTGACCATTTCCGACAGTGACCTGATGGATTTGAAAGAACTCAACCACCTGCCGCCGGAACAGGTCTGCATCATCTCCACCGGCAGCCAGGGCGAGCCGATGAGCGCCCTGACCCGCATCGCCATGGACGACCACAAGCAGATCAAGCTGGAACGGGGCGACACGGTGATTCTCTCTTCGCGCGTGATCCCCGGCAACGAGCGCACCATCTCCGAGCTGATCAACCACCTGTATCGTCGCGGGGCCGAAGTATTTCATGAAAAGGTTTCCGAAGTGCATGTTTCCGGCCATGCCAGCCAGGAAGAACTCATGCTGATGCTCAATACGGTGCGTCCGCGTTTCTTCATACCGATTCATGGCGAATACCGCATGCTGGTCAAGCACATCCAGCTGGCCCGGAGAGTCGGTATCCCCGAGGAGCGTTGCATATTGGCCACGGACGGTGATGTGGTCTCGTTTTTCGCCGATACGGCTGCAATCGTGGAAAAGATCGAATCGGGACGGGTATTCGTGGATGGCAAGGGGGTCGGCGATGTTGGCAATGTCGTACTCAAGGATCGCAAACACCTCTCCGAGGACGGCATGGTGGTGGTTATTATCGGCATCAACCACTCTTCCGGCGTCCTGATTTATGGTCCGGATATTGTTTCACGCGGTTTTGTCTTTGAGGACGAAAGCCAGGATTACCTGGAAACCAGCCGGGTTGTTGTGCTGGAAGCGCTTAATGAGCTGAATGACGAGATGCGCTGCGATTACGAGGAAGTGAAGCAGGTTGTGCGCCAGGTACTGCGACGGTTTTTCAAGAAGAGCATCGAGAGGCGTCCTGTGATTTTGCCGGTTATCATGGAAATGTAAGCGGGGTTATTGTGGCACTTTTGTCTCTACGTAACATAACCGTCGCCTTTGGCGGTCCACCGCTTCTGGACGGCATCAACCTGCAGATCGAAGCGGGCGACCGGCTCTGCCTGCTGGGGCGTAACGGCGCCGGCAAATCGACGCTGTTGAAACTGATCAGCGGTGAACTTGCGGCTGAACAGGGAGAAGTAACCCGTCAGCAGGGACTCCGGGTGGCGCTGGTCACCCAGGAGGCGCCCCAGGGGCTTACGGGAAAGGTCTTCGACGTGGTGGCCTCCGGAATGGGTAATACAGCCGAGTTATTGGCCGAATATCACCATGTTGCGCAGCAACTGTCGCTGGACGGGAGTGACGAGTTGCTGGCGCGGCTGGAGACGCTCCAAAAACAGCTGGAGGATAGCGGCGGCTGGCATCTGCATCAGTCGGTGAATCAGATCATTGACCGCCTGGACCTGGATGCCGAGGTACAGTTCAGCACCCTGTCGGGCGGCACTAAACGACGTGTGTTGCTGGCCCGCGCCCTGGTTGCGGCGCCCGATATCCTCTTGCTGGACGAACCGACCAACCATCTGGATATCGATACCATCGTCTGGCTGGAAGATTTTCTGCTTAAAAGCGTCAAGACAGTGCTTTTCGTGACTCACGACCGCAGCTTTGCGCGACGGATGGCCAACCGGGTTGCCGAGCTGGACCGGGGCAGGCTCTACTCCTTTGCCTGTGGTTATGACGCTTTCATGGAGCGGCGTGAGGAGCTGCTGGCTGCCGAGGTTGTCCGCCAGGCGCTGTTCGACAAGAAACTGGCCCAGGAGGAAGTCTGGGTGCGGCAGGGGATCAAGGCGCGCCGCACCAGGAACGAGGGACGGGTCAGGGCGCTGAAAAAATTGCGCGAAGAACAACGGCAGCGGCGGGAACGCCAAGGAACGGCTCGCATTCAGCTGCAGGAAGCGGAACGCTCCGGCAGGCTGGTGGTGGAGGCTGAAGAAGTCTCCTTCAGCTATGACGATCGCCCGGTAATCCGCAACCTGACCACCACCATCATGCGTGGCGACCGGGTGGGCATCATCGGCCCCAATGGCTCCGGCAAAACCACGCTGTTGCGGCTGCTGCTGGGCGAACTGGTTCCCCAAAGCGGATCAATCAATCTCGGCAGTCGTCTGGAAGTGCTCTACTTCGACCAGATGCGCGAACAACTGGATGTGAATAAAAGCGTGCAGGAAAATGTGGGCGAAGGCAACGATACCCTGCTGATCAATGGAGTTCCCCGGCACATCATCGGCTATCTGCAGGATTTTCTGTTTACCCCGGAGCGGGCCCGCAGCCCGGTCAGCATTCTCTCGGGCGGGGAGCGCAACCGCCTGCTGCTGGCCAAACTATTCACCAAGCCCTTCAACGTGCTGGTGCTGGACGAACCGACCAACGACCTGGATGTGGAAACACTCGATCTGCTTGAGGAGTTGCTGATGGAGTATTCCGGCACGCTGCTGCTGGTGAGCCATGACCGGGAATTTCTCAACAATGTGGTGACCAGCACGCTCGTGCTGGGAAGTGACGGCCGGGTACGCGAATACGTGGGAGGCTACGAGGACTGGCTGAGGCAATCTGCCACGGAAGCATCACCCGTTGCGCCGGCTGTGCGGCCAGTGCAGGAAAAACCGAAGCGCCAGGCGGAACGGCCACGCAAACTGAGTTTCAAGGAGGAGCGGGAGCTTGAAGCGCTGCCGGATGTGATCGCCGGCCTGGAGGAAGAACAGGAGAGGCTGCACACGACCTTGGCGGACCCGAATTTTTACAAAAGCGCGGGGACTGAAATCGCGACGATCAACACCCGCCTGGAAGCACTGGAGCATGAGCTGACCGAGGCGTATCAGCGTTGGGAAGAGCTGGAGGCGCTGAAGTAGAAGCGCATTACGTTTCCGATGTTGGGGTGTGGGACTTGGGATGGGCCTTGTCATAAACTTCCATCAGATGGTCGATGCTGACATGGGTGTATTTCTGGGTGGTGGAAAGCGAGGCATGACCGAGCAGTTCCTGGATGGCGCGCAGGTCGGCGCCCCCCTCCAGCATGTGGGTGGCAAAGGTGTGGCGCAAGGTATGGGGTGAGATGCGTTTGAAGGCGGCGATTTTCAGCACGTGGGCATCGACGATGCGGGCTACGCTACGGCGGTTGATGCGATCACCTCGGCTGTTGAGAAACAGCGCGCCGCTGATTACCGCTTGCCCCCGGCTTGCCAGATATTCTTCCACAGCCGCCATGGCCTTGCTGCCCAACGGCACGATGCGCTGCTTGCCCCCCTTGCCCATCACCCGCAGCATACCGTTTGTCAGGTCCAGGTCTTCGATATTCATCCCGGTCAGTTCCGAAACGCGCAGCCCGCTGGAGTAAAGCATTTCCAGGATGGCCCGGTCACGCAGGACATACTTTGCCTCTTCCTCCGGCGCTTCCATCAGGGCGGTGGCCTGGTCGATATTCAGGTGGAACGGCAGCCGCTTTTCCCTTTTGGGTGTAGCGATCAGTTCGGCAGGATTTTTGCCGGCAATGCCCCGTCTGATCAGAAACTTGAAAAAGCTACGGATGGCAGCCAGTTTGCGTCCCTGAGAGCTTTTTTTGGCACTCTTGCCCAGGTGGGCCAGATAGCGCCGCAGCATCAGATGATCCACATCGCCGGCCGCGACAAACTCTCCCTTTTCACGCCGGACAAACAACAACAGCTGTTCCAGGTCGCAACGGTAAGCCGCCAGGGTATGAGGCGACACGTTGCGCTCCGTTTCCAGATAGACGCAGAAGGCCTGGATCTGTTCAGACAGTCGCTCCATGGCGGCTAGTCAAAGGCGGGCAGTCCGCTTTTCAGCTTCCAGACCATCTCTTTGGAATCCTCCTTCTTGCTGACATTGCGGTAGACCCAATCCTGTTTGTACGTCAGAGTCTTGATCCTGTTGGAGGGCATGATGTAGTAATCGAATTCGACAACAGCGTCCCCGGCATTCTTCTCGGGAAAAAACTCCGAATACAGGACACGATAGTCGGTAATGGTAATGCCTCTTTTCCTGATCGTTCCGGCCGTTGTTAAAAAAGCTTCTCGTTGATCCGTTTCCAGAAAAATCAGACCGGCATTTTCTATTTCCCGCCAGCGCAGCATGCGGTTGTAGTCTTTCACACTCTTCTCAAATTCCGAACGGACGCTGACATTGCCGACGCAGGCGGCGGTCAGCAGACAGCAGAGCAGTATACTCACGAATTTCACGATTCTCGACATAGCTGTTCCCTCTCCTTGCTGTGAATGTGATCAATCAGTTCCAAGGCCAGCTCGACCCTTCCGAAGGGTGGTATCAGATAAAAGCCGGCAGCAGATTCGAAGATAGCGTCGATAAACTCCCTGGCAATTGCCAAACCTTCCCGCACACCGGCCTCTTTTTCCAGCCCCCTCATGCGGGCGCGGACCGGCTCGGGAATTGAGATGCCCGGCACTTCATTGTGCAGATATTCGGCATTGCGTTCACTGACCAGCGGCATGATTCCCGGTATCAGGGGGATGCCGCAGGAAGCGGTTAGCCTGAGCGCCTCGAAATACAGCGCCGGGTCGTAAATCGGCTGAGTCTGGCTAAAAGCAGCGCCGTTGGCGACCTTTTTCAGCAGCCGCCCGGCCTGATGGGCCATATCTTTTGAATTCGGATTGAAGGCCGCGCCAATCGTAAAACCGGTGCCGCCGCCGATGGGATTGCCGATGGCATTGACTCCCCGGTTCAGATCGCTCAGCAGTTTGATCAGAGTCAGAGAATGCAGATCAAAAACCGACGTGGCTCCGGCGTGGTCTCCCATGGTGGCCGGATCACCGGTCACCGCCAGAATGGAACGGATGCCCAGCAGGCTGGCCCCCATCAGGTCGGACTGCATGCCGATCAGATTGCGGTCGCGGCCGGTGATGTGGATGATCACTTCAATCCCCACCTGGTGCTGGATGAGACTTCCCAGGGCGATGTTGCCCATCCGGGGACGGGCCAGGGGGTTTTCGGCCAGGTTGATGGCATCGGCCCCGGCCCGCTTGAGACGGTGGCATCCCTCGATGATGCGGCTGCAATCCAGTCCCTTGGGCGGATCGAGTTCCACGGTGATGACCTTGCGCTTACCCCAGGCGTCGAGGAACGATCCGCTGCCGGGACGCTCGCGCTCCTCCGGTTCCGCGATGCTGACCCCTGGCGGCCGGGTACGTACGACCGGGTGCCTGTGCGCCAGAACACGGGCAATGGCGGCGATGTGTTCCGGAGTAGTGCCGCAGCAGCCGCCCACCAGGCCGGCGCCGGCCGCGACCATTTCTTCCGCCATGGCGGCAAAATAATCCGGGGTGGCGCGGTAGATGTAACGCCCATCGCGGTATTCGGGGAAACCGCTGTTGGCATAGGCCGCAATCGGTTTATCGGTTACGGCGCTGAGCCGTTGCACGACCTTGAGCAATTCCAGGGGACCGGCGCCGCAGTTGGCGCCGACCAGATCGGCCCCGGCCTGCTCCATGGCAGCGCAGAAATGCTCCACCGTGGCTCCGTCGCTGCTGCGCCCCCCCTCCAGGAAGGCCATGGAGGCACAGACCGGCAAACCGGTGAAGCGGGCGGCGCGAACGGCGGCTACAAGTTGCGGCAACGATGAAAAGGTTTCCAGCAGGAGGAGATCGACACCCCCATCGGCCAGGGCCCGGCACTGAACGTGGAAAAGCTCCGTCATCTCATCATTACCCGGCTCGCGTTCATCACCCTTGGTCCGCGCCAGCGGGCCGACCGAACCGGCCACCAAAACGTCCCTGCCCCGCTCGGCAGCCTCACGGGCGATGCGGGCGCCGGAAACATTGATCTCGCCCACCTTGTGTCCCAGCCCGATGGCAGCCAGTTTGGAATAATTCGCGCCAAAGGTATTGGTCTCGATCACCTGGGCCCCGGCGGCAACGTATTCGTCGGCCAACTCCCGCACCAGGGATGGGCGCACCAGATTCAGGTGTTCGAAGTTGCTGTCAAGGCTGACACCCTTGGCATAGAGCATGGTTCCCACAGCGCCGTCGCCAATCAGAATTTCGTGTTTCAGTCGCTCAAGGATGTTCATAACAATGTGCCGAACTTCTGATGAATGAAGTATCACCGCAAGACTTTAAAATAAAGATTTTGCACGGGGTTATCTGCTGTTGCCCGAATCCCCAAGATGGGGTATACATACAACTTACTAATTTATCTGGGTTACAGGAGATTTTCAATGCATGTACTCGTTCAATGGCTGCTGGACACCATTGGTGGCATGGGATATCCCGGCATTTTTCTGCTGATGGCCATGGAGAGCTCGGTCATCCCGGTGCCAAGTGAACTGGTCATGCCGCCGGCCGGATACCTGGCTTTTCAGGGGCAAATGCATTTTGCGGCCGTGATTCTGTGCGGCGCCTTGGGAAGCCTGGTGGGAGCATATGCAAACTACTGCGCTTCACATTATCTGGGGCGGCCGCTGATCATCAAATACGGCAAGTATGTACTGATTCCGCCCGACAAATTTGAGCGGGTTGAGAGTTTTTTTCTGCGGCACGGCGAGATATCCACCTTTATCGGCAGGTTGCTGCCGGTGGTGCGCCATCTGATTTCGATCCCGGCCGGGCTGTCCGGCATGAACCACCTGCGCTTCTCGCTCTACACGCTGCTGGGAGCCGGGATGTGGTGCACTATCCTGACCGGAATCGGTTACGTCATTGGCGAAAACCAGCAGTTGATCATGCAGTATGCCCACCAGGCACTGGTGTGGGTGATTGTTTTCAGCATCGCCCTGATCAGCATTTATGTCTGGTGGCAGCGACGACGTTCCGGTATTAAAGCTTAAAGAACAACAGAAGGCAAAAGGATTTTTTTGCCGCACAGTACAGAGGAGACGTAATTCATGCAGATTAAACGCGCCGGACGCATCCACTATCTGGCCACAGAGTTCGACAATTCATCCTGTTCCATTCAGGGTTTCACCACCCGCCACGAAGGGGTTTCACGGCCGCCTTACAACTCCCTCAACCTGGGAACCACCACCCTGGACCAACAACACAACGTGGAAGGGAATCGCAGCCTGCTTATGCGTGCCTTCGGCGTTGCCGAGAATGCGATGCTCACTGTTCGCCAGGTGCATGGCAACGATATCCTGGTGGTCGATACACCCAATGAGGATGTCTCCCATTTTCTGACGGTAGAGAGTGACGCCATCATCACCAACCAGACCGGCCTCATGATCGGTGTTTGTGTGGCTGACTGTGTCCCGATCCTGCTGGTGGATCCGGAAAAACAAGTGGTAGCAGCCGTGCATGCCGGCTGGCAGGGCACCGCCGGCCGGCTGACCTCCAAAACGGTTGCCGCCATGAAAACCCAATTTGGCTGTAATCCCGCATCACTACAGGCCGCCATCGGTCCCTGCATCTCTCAATGCTGCTACGAGGTGGACGCGCCGGTCAGACAGGCCTTCCTCCAGAACGGCATTGCGTGGGATTCCATCACCGTACCTGCTGGAGAAAAAAAATGGAAGCTCGATCTTGCGGCCGCCAATCGGGAACTGCTGATCTCGGCCGGTGTGCCGTCCCCTGCAATCCAGACGGCGGACATGTGTGTCAGCTGCCAGCGGGAGCTGTTCTTCTCCCACCGCAGGGATAACGGAGAAACCGGCCGGCAGATGGGCTTTATCATGCTGACCCCTTGAACCTTGAACCCCGAACATTGAACAGGTGTCCTTATGCTCGCAAAAGTCCTCAGCAGCGCCCTGATCGGTATTGACGCAATTCTCGTTGATGTGGAGGTTGACCTGGCTCCCGGTCTGCCGGCTTTTGCCACGGTGGGACTGCCGGACGGCGCGGTCAAGGAGAGCAAGGACCGGGTGCGGGCCGCACTCAAGAACTCGGGCTACGATTTCCCGGCGCGGCGCATCACCGCCAACCTGGCGCCGGCCGACATAAAAAAAGAAGGCGCAGCCTATGACCTGCCGATCTCCATCGGTATCCTGGCTGCCACCGGCGTTGTCAAACCAACTCTCCTGCAGCAATTCAGTCTCTTGGGCGAACTCTCTCTGGATGGCGGTCTCAAGGCAATCCGGGGAGCGCTTTCCATGGCCGTGGCGGCCAAAAAGGCGGGGCTGAAAGGCATCGTCCTGCCGGTTGAGAACGCCCCCGAGGCGGCGGTGGTTGAGGGGCTCGAGGTCATCGGCGCCACGACCCTCTCCCAGGTAGTGGAGTTTCTCTCCGGTCGTGAAGCGATCGCCCCCAGCCGCGTCGACCTGGAGGAGCTTTTTACCAGCAGTTGCGGGTATGGCGAGGATTTCAGCGAGGTCAAGGGGCAGGAACATGCCAAACGGGCCATGGAAGTTGCAGCCAGCGGCGGACATAATATCATCATGATCGGTCCTCCAGGATCGGGCAAGACCATGCTGGCCCGGCGCATACCGACCATCCTGCCGCGCATGTCATTCGATGAGGCCATCGAGACCACCAAGATCTTCAGCGTCAGCGGCCTGCTGGACAAGGAACGCGCCTTGTTGGCGGTGCGCCCCTTCCGTTCCCCCCATCACACCATCTCCGATGTAGGACTGATCGGCGGCGGCTCCACCCCCAAACCGGGTGAGGTCTCCCTGGCCCACAACGGTGTCCTGTTTCTGGACGAACTGCCGGAGTTCAAGAAAAACGTACTGGAAGTACTGCGACAACCACTGGAGGATGGTCGCGTGACCATCTCCCGTTCGCTGGTCTCCCTGACCTACCCTTCGCGGGTGATGCTGGTGGCGGCCATGAACCCCTGCCCCTGCGGCTATCTCTCCGACCCGATCCATGCCTGTAGTTGCACCCCCATTGCCATCCACCGCTACCGTTCGCGCATCTCCGGGCCGCTTCTGGACCGCATTGATATCCACATCGAAGTGCCGGCCGTCAAATACCGTGATCTGGCTGATCGGGAGGAAGCGGAAAGCTCCACGGAGGTTGCCCGGCGGGTCGAACGCTCGCGGGAGACCCAGCTTGAGCGCTACAAAGGCACCAAGATTCACTGCAACGCTCAGATGACGCCTCGCTTCATCAAGAAACATTGCGAACTTGACGACGCCGGCAACCGCATGCTGGAGTTGGTTACCGACCGCCTCGGCTTCTCGGCCCGTACTTACAACCGCATCCTCAAGGTTGCCCGTACCATCGCCGACCTGGGAGGCAGTGAGCATATCCGCGAGGAACACATCGCCGAAGCTATCCAGTACCGCAGCCTGGACCGGAAAACGATCTGAAATGAACGAGGAGAAATACCCGTGAAAAAACTCTACAAGGCCATGCTCGAACTCCTGCAACAGGGGGAGAGTTTTGCATTGGCTACCATTTTCGACAAATCGGGATCTGCTCCGCGCACCGAAGGCGCCAAAATGGTTGTGCGGGCTGATGGTTCAATTATCGGCACCATCGGAGGAGGACGTCTTGAAGCCAGTGCCATTGATCTTGCCAAGGAGATTATTCCGGCGCGGAAAACGGTTATTCAATCGTTTAACCTGACCAGCAAGGACGCAGCGGCCTCGGACATGATTTGCGGAGGCGCGGGTGAAATTCTGGTGGACTTTATTGATGCCGGTGATGACAACAACCTGAAAATCTATACAGAGGCCGCCGATATTACAGCCCATAACAAAAAAGGATGGCTGATTACCGTACTGGGCAAAACCACCAGAACCACTGGCATCAGCAGACAGCAATGCCTGGTCAAACCCGACAAGACGCTGATCGGCAACATAACCTGCACCCCGTACCTGCTGGAAAAACTGATCGCCGGTCCCGCGAAAATATCCCTCCATTCGGAAGCCTTTGATGAACATCGTTTCCTGGTGGAACCTTTGCGTCAGGGAGGCACGGTGTATATTTTCGGAGCAGGGCATGTTTCCCAGAAAATTGCTCCGCTCAGTGAAAGCGTCGGCTTCAGAACCGTTGTCATGGATGACCGGGCAGATTACGCCAGCCGGGAGCGGTTTCCTGAACCCATCGAAACCAGGGTGATCGACTCTTTCAAGAAACTGCCCGAACTCGGCATTGACGGAGATAGTTACCTGGTGATCGTTACCAGAGGGCATCTCTTTGACAAGGACGTGCTCGAACAGGTATTGAGAAGCAATGCCGCCTATATAGGCATGATCGGCAGTCGCGGCAAACGGGATCTGGTTTATGCGGAAATCATGAGCCACGGCTTTTCAAAAGAAGAGCTGGAGCGCGTTTATTCACCCATCGGAACGAATATCGGAGCGGAAACGCCCGAGGAGCTGGCACTCAGCATTGTCGGCGAGCTGGTGAAAGTCCGCTCGGAAAAGAATGAACATAAGAAAAAAGTCAAGGGTAGCGATTCCACGTCTTGCTGCCGGATTCAGGCTGTATAGCAAACGATACGTGGTTCGGTATCCAGCAAGGTTCCCGCCTGATGATGCATACGCCATCATTGAGCCCTATTGAAACTGTCTCCTGAAACGCCACATGCCAAGACCAAAGTTGATGCTGCCGATCAGCGCAATGGCAAGCACCGAATCCCAGAGAATCTCCAGCCCTGCCCCCTTGAGGAGGATGCCGAAACTGGCATCGAGAAAATAGTGGAGCGGCGAAATGTACATCAGGCCGCGCATCCAGGAAGTCATGGCTTCGGGAGGAGTCCAGGCGCCGGAGAGGAAGATCATGGGGAGAAAGATGAGAACCGTCAGCATCCCCACCTGGGCCATGTTGCGGGCTAAAGTAGCGATGAACATTCCCAGCCCGGCAGTGGTAAACACATAGAGAGTGGTAACGGCAAAGAAGAGGATCAGGCTCCCCTGAATTGGCACATGAAAAACGCCCTCCAGAACACCGAAAAGGGAGAACGCCGTGCCAGCCAGGATCACTGCGGTCATTGCCAGTATCTTGGGGAACATGATCTGGAAAGGAGAGAGGGGTGAGACGAGGAGTTGCTCCACGGTACCCCGCTCCTTCTCCCGCACCATGGCCGCGCCGGGAAGGAAAATGGCGAACAGGGTGATGTCGGTCAGGAGCTCCGAGATAGACATGAACCATGCGTCGTTCTGGTTTGGATTGAACCAGACCCGGTGGTCATCCTGAATTACCGGCAAGTTTTCCTGTTCGCCAGTGGCGACTCCTGTCTGCCGGAGGGCCGCTTCCAGACCAAACTCTCCGGCAATACGCGCGCCGTAGCCGGCTGCCAACAGTCCGAGCACAGAGTTGGTGCTGTCCACTTGCAGTTGCACGGCGGCCGGCTCTCCCCTGCCGAGATTTTCCTGGAAACGGGGCGGGATATAGAGCGCGAGCATCTCCGCTCCCTGGTCCAAGAGACGCACACCTTGTTCCATGTTGGCAATCTCGCCATCCAGTTTGAAGTAGGGGGGACGAAAACGGTAGATCAGTTCCCGCGAGGCAACACTGTGGTCGGCATCATGCACTACCGTGGCGGCGTTCTTCAGTTCCAGGCTGACTCCCGAACCGGCCAGATACACATCCATAGTGAAGACATAGACCATGAAGCAGAGCACCACGGTGTCCCGGAAGAGTTGCAGGAATTCCTTGACGGTCATCACCCTCATCCTGCGCCACCAGACGGACGCTCCAGCTAAAACAGTTTTTTTTGATTCCTCACCCCTCACCCCTCACCCCTCACCAGTTTCTACGAACTCGGCCGCTTGTGGAACAGGGAATACCCCAGGGTGAACAAGACTGTTGCATAGAGGACGAGCACCAGCGTATCCAGCCAGAGCACCTTCAGCCCGACACCCTTGAGGAAACACCCGACCACTATATTGGTGTAATACATGGCTGGCAGGCAATGGGCCATCATCTGAGCGGTTTTTGTCAGCGATGTGATCGGGATCAGTACGCCAGAATAGAGCACGGCCGGCATGAGGGTGACAATGGAGGTCACCATCATCGCCGCAATCTGGGTCCTGACCAGCACAGAAACGAGCAGGCCGATGCCTGTCGTGCAGATCAGATACAGGAAAGTGGAAACGAGGTAAAAGAGGAAATTCCCCTTGAACGGTGCGCCGAACAGCTGTGTTGCCAGCACCCAGAGTACCAGCGAATTAAAGGTCGATATGGCTATGTAGGGGGTAATCTTGCCGATCAGGAATTCCCCGCGACTGACGGTGGATGCGTAGATGTTGTAGATAGAGCCGCTCTCCTTTTCCCGCACCACCCCAAGAGCGGTAAGGAAAGGGGGTGAGACCATCAGGATCACCATGATCAGTTTGGGAGCGATCGACCAGATGCTCTTGACACTCTGGTTATAGAGAAATCGCACCTCCACATTGACCGGTTGCAGCAGCTGTTGCGCCTCTTTCAATGGCATGCCTCCCTTACGGGCCAGGTAGCCGGCCAGCAGTTCCTGGCTCGCGGCACTGTTGATAGCGATCACGTAGCCCTTGGTAATCATGGTCCGTGAGGGAAAGGTTCCATCGATCAGGGTCTGTACCCGTGCCGAGCGTTCGCTCAACAGCCGTTCCTGAAACTTTTCCGGGATGATAATGGCGGCGCGGATCTTGTTGCCGGTCAGGAGCCGGGCGAGCGCCCTCTCCTCGGACACGTACCCCTTGAATGAAAAATAGCGGGAACCGATGAAGCGGTAGGCGTAGTCACGGCTCAGAGCGCTCCTGTCGTAATCGACCACGGCAAAGGGGATATTTTCTACATCCAGCGAGAGGCCGTACCCCAGGAGGAGCATCATGGCAACCGGCACGATAAAGGAAAGGGAAAAAAACACCCGGTCGCGGACTATCTCCCGCCATTCCTTATGGGCAACCGCCACGATTCGTTTCATGTTCATGAAGCAACCTTCTCGTCTTCCTGATGCTGTAGCTGCTCAAGCGCCATAACGCGGTATACGAACACATCCTCCATGGAAAGCGGCCGTGGCACGGCGGAAGCCAGGCCAATCCTTGCCGCGGAGAGGACTTTTTGGATCTGCCTCGCGTCGGCTTCAGGCTCTCGTGACAAAATGTGGATCCTTTTGCCATACACCGCCGCCCCGGGAAATCCGTTCTGGAGCAATGTCCGCAGCGCCCGTAACGGCTGGTCGGTTTCCAGTTCCAGGAGACGTCCGGCCTCGGTCTCTACCTGGTGTTTCATCTCTGCCGGAGAGGCGTCCGCCACGACCCTGCCGGCAAACATGAGGGCCAGATGATCGCAATGTTCCGCCTCACTCATGTAGTGAGTAGTAACCAGTACCGTCATCCCCTCTTCCCGTGAGAGACGAAATATAGTCTCCCAAAGCCGGCGCCGCCCGACCGGATCGACGCCCGAGGTCGGCTCATCGAGAAACAGCACCCGTGGCCGATGCACAAGGGCGCATCCCAGCGCCAGACGTTGCCTGATCCCCATCGGGAGGCTCGCTGACAGGGCTGACTCAAAGCCTGCCAGTCCGGCCATGGCGATGATCCAGTTTGTGCGGTTCCTGGTTTCAGCTTTGTTCAGGCCGTAGATCCCGGCGTAAAGGCGGATATTTTCCAGAACGGTCAGGTCCTGATAGAGCGAGAAGGCCTGGGACATGTAGCCGATCCGCTCTTTTATGGTTTGTCCGGCCTGGCGCATGTCGGCACCGGCGACCCGTCCAGTCCCCTCGCTGGGGCGGATAATCCCGGTAAGCATTTTAATTACCGTGGTTTTCCCCGCACCGTTCGCCCCCAGAAGCCCGAATATTTCACCCTGTGGCACCCGGAAACTGACCCGGTCCACTGCCCGAAAAGCGCCGAAATCCCGCACCAGTTGGTCTGCCTCGATGGCAAGAACACCGGTTGTCGAGCGGGTTACAACTTCGGCCTCAGGTGTTTTTGAAACCTCGACGGGATCTCTCTTGGCGCTCCCCTGGCGACGCAACAGAGCGATAAAAACATCCTCCAGCTCGGGAGTAGCTGCATCGAGCCCATTCACCGTAAGCCCCTTGAGGATGTCTTCAACCTCGTGGAGTGCCGTTGATAGCTCGGCTTGTTCCACAAAAACATGAAGTTCCGAACCACTCGCTTCGACTTGGGGATAGTGGACATTCAGGCGGGCAAGCGCTTCCAGTTGAGGTTCCGCACGGAAGGAGACGAGGGAACCGGGAACCAGTGCGCGAATTTCGTCCGGGCTTCCCTTCGCCAGTACCTGTCCTTCATGAAGAAGTGAAATGCGGTGAAAGCGGTCTGCTTCATCCATATAGGCGGTGGAAACGAGGGCCGTCATCCCTTGTTCACGCAAAAGTTCGGCGAGTATCCCCCAGAAGTCCCGGCGGGAAACCGGATCAACGCCGGTGGTTGGTTCATCCAGGATAACCAGTTCAGGCTCGTGAATGAGTGAGCAGATCAACCCCAGTTTTTGCTTCATCCCTCCGGAAAGCTGCTTCATCGGCCGGTCGCGGAACCGGTCGAGCCTCGTCATTTCCAAAAGACGCTGTTTGCGCTGAGCCAGATCCTTCTCGGATACCAGTCGCAAACGGGCGAAGAAATCGATATTCTCCTGGATGGAAAGTTCCGGATACAGGTTGAGTCCTAAACCTTGAGGCATGAAACCGAGCCGTCCCTTGATCTGTTCCGCACTCCGCTCGGAGTTTATCCTTTGTCCGAAAACAGTTACTTCCCCCGCATCAAAGGTAAGCACACCAGCCAATGCTTTCATCAGGCTCGACTTTCCCGCCCCATCCGGACCGATTAGTCCGTAAATTTCTCCACGCTTGATTTCCAGGCCGATACCTCGCACGGCCTGAATCCGTCCGTAGTGTTTGCGGAAACCGGTTACCCGTATCACGGAAGAAAGTGGATCTACCAGCGTGGTTTGGCCCATGGCGTACCATCCTTCCAGCGGATTACCGCGTCGGCCGGCAGACCTGGTGACAAACGCCTGTCCTTGTTGGTATCGAGATACAGTTTGACCGCGTAGACCAGTTTAACCCGCTCATCCGTGGTCTGGACCTCCTTGGGGGTAAATTCTGCGCGGGAGGAAATGTATTTGACCGTGGCCGGAAAACCGATGCCGGGGAAAGCGTCGGTGTGTATTTGGGCGGGAAGGCCGAGGCGGAGCTTGCCGATATGCACCTCCGCCACGTATGCCTTCAGATAGAGCCGATCCATATCGATCAGGTCAAACAATGGCGAACCGGCCGCGACAACCTCGCCCACATCCTTCATGCGGGTCATGACGATACCGGAAGCCGGCGCACGTATGGTAAGGTCGTTCAGTACGCTGTCCGCTTCCGCCAGCACTCCGCGCGCTTGTTGGCGCTGGGCTGTCAACGCCGCCAATTCATCTTCTTTGGCCCTGATCCGTTGCGACCCGAGACGTGAGTCGGCCAGCTGCTTTCGGGAACGGACCAGCGCACCCCGAGCCGCCTCAAGATCGTTCCTGGTGGCAACCCAGGCCAGTTCAGCCTGTTCGCTCTTGTGCAGATCGACGCTGCCCCTCTCGGCCAGTTCCTTGAAGCGTCTGGCGTCCCGCCGGGCCTGTTCCTCATTTGCCGCAGCCTTGTTCACCACGGAGGATGCCTGGACCACTGCTGCTTCACTTTCCGCCACGCGGAGAGGTACTTCCTGGCGGAAGACCTCGAGGCTGGCCCTGCCAGCCTGGCTCCTGGCATCCAGCGAGGCCAGCGCCTCGTGGGCCTGGGTTGCCCGAGCGCGGGTCTGGGTGTCCTCAAGTACCGCCATAACCTGTCCGGCCTGAACCTGGGCGCCTTCGCGAACAAGCAAGGCTGCGATCCTGCCGGGAAATTTGCTGGCCACTGCGATCTGGTCTCCCTCGATCCGGCCATTTGCCTGAATCAGCCCGTCGGGAAATGGCGGATGGTGGAACCAGCGTTGATAAGACAGATAGGCCGCCATGCCGACAAGCGCACAGACAACAATATAGGATCCCTTCTTCACGAAAACGTTCATGCAAACCTCCTGTGTTCAGCACAAGTTGCAATTAATCGCCCCTGTGCTTTTCACAGATCTCCGACAGCCCGCCTCAGGCGAAACTGGGCAATGACCGAGTCGTAGACAGCATTGTCGTAATTGGCGCGTGACCGGCTGGAGAGCGCTTCGGCATCGAGGACTTCGGTGTTGGTGCCGATGCCGTTGCGGTAGCGGTCATTGGCGACGGCCAGATTTTCCCGCGCCTGTCCGACCGCTTCCCGCGCCACGATAATCCGCTGGCGGGTTTCTTCGACTTCAAGCCAAGCCTGCCTGATTTGGAGCGTTACCAGTGATCTCAAGTCGTTGACCTGGTTGGATACGGCAGCGGCTTTATATGACAGAGCCGCAGCCTGCTTGCGCAGAACACCACCGTCGAACAGGTCCCATTTGACGCCCAGCGACACCGACCAGAACTGGTCATGGATTAACTGGTGGTTTTCCAGATAGGTATAGCCGCCGCTCAACGCGATTTGAGGTCCGGTTGCAGCGCGGACGCCTGACGCCTGGTGACGGAAGACACTCTCCTGTTGCTTCAGACCAGCCAATTCGGGGCGATTCCTCAGCGCCATCTCGACCAACGATTCGTAACTATCCGTGGTAACCACGGGAACAATATCGTCCAAGGTCACCGATGCGGTAAGCATCCGGCCCATCAGGCGGTTGTAGGCTGAACGGGCAATGTCAAACCGGTTTTGGGCCTGCAACAAGCGTTGGCGCGCCTCGGACAGGACTACACGGGAAGCCAGCAGATCATTTTTTGCCACCAACCCCTGGCTATACAGATTTTCAACATCCCTGACATGGGCCGAGAGGCTGGACGCACTGCTTTCGGCCACTACTACACCGCGTTCAGCCCGCAACACGGCGACATAGTTTTCGGCCACATCCAGCTTGATCTCCTGGATAATACGGTGTTGATCGTATCCGGCAGCGCCGGCCATAGCCGCGGCAGCATCGATCCCGCTGGAAATCTTGCCATGGGTATAGAGCGGTATGGTCACCATGGCGCGGGAAAAAGCAAAGGCGTCATCCGCAATCGGCATCCCCATCTTCCCCAACTGCGGTACGCTCAGGGTAATGGACGGTGTCGAATCCAGAATGGTGTAGGCCGCCTCCACGGAAACGGTAGGCAGACGGTATCCACGTGCGGCGGACAGGCTCTGTTCGGCCGCAACACTCAGATTTTGCATGGCCTTTGCGCGCTGATCAACACCGAGTGCCACTTGCCAGGCATCCGGGAGCGATTCCCCATGGCATATACCGGCCAGAGTTGTCGCCAGCAGCAGCGTTATTAGCCGTAACGCTTTGGTAGTCATATCCAATTCACCGAATAACGGTCCCTGCCCAGACGGCTTCCAGGGGTTCCGCATACCCAGCAGATTATTGTTTTTATGCGTATCAGCATGCCTAATCACGTAATATCCATATAGAAATTGTACTTGTCGCGACAACTATGTCAAGCAGATGAGAAATATCATCCTTTTGTGCCGCTATTGCGCCATCCGCTTCAGAATCTGCTCCAACTTCCGCAATTCCTCGCCATAACCGGCCCAATCTCCCTGACGTTGCAGGTTGGTCGCCTTCTCATAGATACTCATCGCTTCCTTGGCCAGTGCGGCTGGTGATGCTTTCGAATCTGCCGTAACCGCTTTGGCGGCAACGGCAACATTTTTTTTGCCACCGAAGAGCCGCTGCAAGGCCAGTTCCAGGTTTTCCTCCATGACGACCTCATCTCCGAAAGCAACAATTACTCTCTTCAGTTCGGGCAGACCGTCTTTGTCGGCTGCAAGAAACAGCGGCTGGACATAGAGCAGCGACTTCTCGATCGGTATCACGAGCAGGCTTCCCCGGATGACCTCCGAGCCGCGCTGATTCCAGAGTGTCAACTGCTGGGATATGAAGGAATCCTGGTTGATGCGGGCGTCGATCTGCTTCGGGCCATAGATCAGTCGGTCGCGCGGAAAGGTGTAGGCCCGGATCTTGCCGTAATTCTGACCATCGCAACGGGCCGTGAGCCAGGCCGCCAGGTTGTCCCGCTTGGAGGGAGTAAACGGCAGCAGCAGGATGTACTCCTCCGCTTTTTCACCCGGCAGCTTCATGATCGTGTAGTAAGGTTCCATCGGTTTTTCGCCCAGCGCGGGAACCTGCCAGAGATTCTCCTTGTTGTAGAAAACCTTCGGATCGGTCATGTGATAGGCGGTAAACATGGCGGCCTGGAGCTGGAGGAACTGGTGCGGGTAGCGGACATGCTTGCGCAGGTCATCCGGCATGGCCGACATCGGTTTGAAGAGCTGCGGGAATATCCGGCTATAGACCTTTGCCAGAACATCATGTGGGTCGCTGATGTAAAAGCTGAGTGTACCGTCATAGGCATCTACAACAACCTTGACGGAATTCCTCATATAGTTGATGCCGCCTTTGAGCGGCTTTGAATAGGGGAGACGGTCCGAGAAGGTATAGGCATCGATAATCCATTTGAGTCCGCCGTTTTCCGTAACGACCATGTAGGGGTCGCCGTCGATGTGGAGGAAAGGCGCAATTGCCTTGACCCGTTCATTGATGTTGCGGTTGTAGATGATGCGGCTCTCTTTGGTGATGTCTGACGAGAGCAGGATTTTTTCTGTTTTGAACCAGGCTGCAAACAACATTTTTTTGAGCAGCGAATCCAGGGGCACCCCACCTTTGCCGTCATAGGTCGTGTTGATATTTCCGGTAGCGGTCGGATAGCCGAATTCCGGCACTTTGGTCTTGACGATCACATACTCATTGGACAGCTCGCCGTAATAGATTTCCGGCCTGGTTACCTTTATGTCGGCCAGGCTGACGGCGGGGATATCCTTGACGAAAAACTCGGGCAATCCCTCCTTGCTGATCCGGCTGACCGGACCGAAGGTAATGCCGTTACCGTGCGTAAAGATCAGCCGTTCATTGATCCAGTTCCTGCTGGGCAGGTCGCCGTAGGAGAGCTCGCGCGGGGAGAGCATGACCTGTGTGTACTGACCGTTCACCAGGTAGCGATCATTATCCACATCGAAAAACTTGTAATAGGTCCTGATCTGCTGCAACTGGCTGTATGTTTTGAGCAGCGGGGCATGATCCCAGAGCCGGATGTTCTTGATGGTTGCATCATTATTGGCGATATCAGCAGCGGAAAGCTTCGTATCAACATCGA
>WSSedB1CaDRAFT_10000362_pt1 | contig 20503 bp, 24 predicted proteins | sample WetSurSB1Cattail_FD_9460 | JGI IMG/M metagenome (IMG submission 9460)
TCTCAACAAGATTTCGGCAGGTTTACCGAAAAACCGTACCACCGCCGGGTTGACATAGGTGCGGCGGCAGTTCCGGTCATAACGGAAAATGAGATCCCTGGTGTTTTCCGCCAGACTACGGAAAGCCTGCTCACGGACATGCAGTTCTTCTTCTATCCGCCTGCGCTCAACAACCTCACGCTCAAGCTTGAGATTGCCAAGTCCGATTCTCGCCAAAACCCTTACAATATCGCACAGAAAAAGCATGTTGCTGCGGATATTTTTGCGACTGTAAATGGGAACACGTTCCAAGGCATTGAGATACTCTTCCAGATCAAAACCGAGCGTCTTGGCCTGATTGCGGAAGAAATCCGTATTGGGCAGGTCGTCTTCGTAGAAGAACTGGCCGGAAAAAAACGTAGCAACATGCTCTCCGTCTATGATGATCGGCATGGCGACGTCTATCATGCCGTTTTTGCAGCGATACTCAAGAAAGTCTCCCTCAAAGTCGAGCAGATGTATCTTGATATATGCGTCGCTTTCACGACAACTCGCACAACTGACCGGATTGACCCGATGGAACCGCGTGCAGATATCCTGCCATCCCACGGCAATAAGGATATTCTCATCGGTATCGAGGATGGCATAGGTCATCCCCGTAAGAGCATGGTGGGATTTCAACAGATTTCGCACTTGCTCGATATCGACAAGCTGATTAAACGCGTATTCGGTCATATGTTGCTCCAGACAAGTACTCTTAGATCAGGTATTGCATTTTATTTAATATAGAATCAATCGCCACTCGAGGGCAAATTATTTAATGAGAAAATAGCGGATGGATATCGGCGCCACCTGCTTATTTATAATGTGGGGGAGGCTGCAAAAAAGGTTATATGGCAGGTTACGCGGAAAGCAAAAAGGGCTAGCCTTGATTGGCTAACCCTCTGATTTTTTTGGAGGCGGCGAGCGGATTTGAACCGCTGAATAAAGGTTTTGCAGACCTCTGCCTTACCACTTGGCTACGCCGCCGTTCGATTTGAGAATACTGTTTATATAAAATTCCGCCATGTTCTGTCAATTCATTTTTTTGGTTTGTACGGCGTACATTGCTGTCAAACAGGGAATTAACGGGTTTTCTGCCGATCAGGGAGAAGCTATTTGAATCTGATGGCCACACCAGTGGCGCGGTATTCGGTGGACGGTATGACCAGATAGGTGATGCCGCGGCCGGTGACCTCGGGTAGAATAACAGCATCGGCGCCCATTTTGGCAGCTTCCGTGCGGATCGCGGTATATCCCCACTCGCGTATTTCCGACGTCAGAACGGTGTCGATTATGCCATAGACTTCGCGGGTGACCTGGATTCTGCCGATCATTACGTAGGGGCGGATCAATTCGTCCTGGGACAGGATCGGTGGAAGTTCACGGCCAACAGGGATGTTCGCTGTCAGCGAAGCGCATCCTCCGATGAACACAGTCAGAAACAGCAGGCAAGCGAGAATGAGCAGATTTCGTTGAGTAGCCATGGTGATACCCCCCTTTGAATGCCACATTTCCTTCTGGACAGCAGATAGCCGACATGCTAATATCTGCCACTTTTTGTGGCAATAAAAATACATTAAAATATATATTAGCACATAAATCTCAAGGGAGTGGAAAAGATGTCAGGTCATAATAAATGGAGCACGATCAAGCACAAAAAAGGCGCTGCCGATGCTAAGCGGGGCAAGGTTTTCACCAAGATCATCAAGGAAATTTCCGTGGCGGCCAAACTGGGCGGGGGAGATCCGGTGGCGAATCCGCGGTTGCGGACCGCGATAGATAAGGCCAAGGCTGAGAACATGCCCAAGGATAATATCGAGCGGGCGATCAAGAAGGGCGCCGGCGGAATGGAAGGCGTTACCTACGAGGAGATCGTTTACGAGGGATATGGGCCCGGTGGGGCGGCTGTGTTGGTTGAGGTGATGACTGATAATCGTAATCGCTCTGTTTCCGATATACGCAGCATCTTTACCAAGGCCAACGGAAACATGGGCGAGGCAGGTTGCGTTTCCTGGATGTTTAGTAAGAAGGGGTTGATTACCTTTGAAAAGGGGGTCGATTTTGAGCAGCTTTTCGAGGCTGCCCTTGAGGCCGGAGCCGAGGATGTGACCGAAGAAGATGAACAGTTTGAGGTGATGACTGATCCGTCGAGTTTTATCGAGGTACGCGAGGCGCTGGTGGCAAAAGGTTTTGCGTTTGCCAATGCGGAAATTACCATGATCCCTCAGACCATGGTTGCCCTGGAGGGCAAGCAGGCCGAGAGCATGCTCAAGCTGATGGATAAACTGGAGGACAACGATGATGTCCAAAACGTGTATTCCAACTTCGACATATCAGCCGATGACATGGAAAAGATGATGTAAGGGAAACGGAAAGGGAGCGTAAGGCTCCCTTTTCTGGTTTGGGGGTATGGATATATGTCGGAAGCTGCCGGTTTTAAATGAGAGTACTCGGGATTGACCCAGGTTCGCGTATTACGGGTTATGGTATTGTGGAGCAGGCGGGGAGCCGGCTTGTTCATGTGGATAACGGAGCCATCTTCACCGACAGCGCGCAGGATTTCCCCGGACGGTTGAAGGCAATTTTCGACGGGCTGACGGCGGTGATCGCCGAGTATGAACCGGATGAGGTTGCGGTGGAAAATGTTTTCTTCTCAAACAATCCCCAGAGTGCCCTGAAGTTGGGACAGGCGCGCGGAGCAGCCATTGTGGCTGCTGTTCATGCCGGGCTGCTGGTGGCGGAATACTCTGCCTTGCAGGTGAAGCAGGCCGTTGTGGGGCGCGGAAAGGCCGAAAAAGGACAGGTTCAGAAGATGCTCACAGCGCTTTTGGGGCTGCCCGAGGTTGCCCAGGCCGATGCCTCCGACGCTCTGGCGGTGGCTGTCTGTCATATACATTCCCATGGACTTGCCCGGAAATCCGGGCTCGTCACATCCCGGCGACGGGTAACCTCGTGGAGGAACTTCAAGCCATGATAGCTTTGCTGACAGGCCAGATCGCGCACAAATCACCTGATCACATTATTCTTGATGTGAATGGTGTCGGTTATCGGGTCCAAATCCCGTTTTCCACCTATTACGAGCTCCCCGAAGAGGGAACGGTCAGCCTGCATATACACACCAGCGTACGCGAAGATGCCATCCAGCTGTACGGTTTTCGAACGCGCCTGGAGAAAGCGTTTTTTCAGCTGCTGATTGCCGTCTCTGGTATCGGACCCCGCCTGGCGCGGGATATACTGTCCCATATTCAGCCCGGCCCGCTGGCCCAGGCCCTTCGCCAGGGTGACATACGCATACTGTCGGCAATACCCGGTATCGGTAAAAAAACGGCCGAACGCCTGATTCTTGAGCTGAAGGAAAAGGTGGGGAAACTGGACCTGTCATCCGTGGTTGAACCGGAGCCGCGGCATATTCCCGAGGATGAAATCCTTGATGATGTGATTTCTGCTTTGCTGAATCTGGGATATAAGGAGCCGCAGGTACGCAAGGTGATTGCCGGACTGAATCCCTCGCCGGATGCCTCACTGGAGGAACTGCTTAAACAGGCTTTGAAGCTTTTGATGAAGTAACCGAATACTGCCGTATCGGTTTGTTGTACTCAACTCTCAAGAAATATCCAGTTCAAATGCTCCCATGCCGAAGGCGGCATTTTTCCCCGCATGGAGATACCTTCCCAGCATGAAAAAGGGGAGTAGCCCGCCGATGTTCCCGGAGAAACATCCATATCCGTTTATGCCGGCTGTTTTCCAACTCCCGCCTCGAGTTGTCCCAAAATGATCTTCCCTGCACATTACTTTATGCGCCAGATTTGACAGCTCCTTGAAGTTGCAGTCGAATTCATATCTGCCATAGTAGTATGCCATCGATGAAATCCGTCGCATAAGCGAGAGTGCAAAAAGACTGAAATCGAAGCGATTGAGTAGGCGCCCATGAGCAACAAGTCTGAGCGGAGACAACAGCTGAACCGTAAGATTCCCGCACTCCCAGGGGCATTTGCCAAGAATATCTTCTGCCGATATGACCGCCAGGTTTTCGGGATGCGAAAGAGTTTCACTGCTTCCCAACGGAAAGACGTTTCCCTGACAGTCACGCGAGGATGCGACAAGTAACTTGTTGTGTAATGAATCGTTTTTTGCTGCCAGAAGGACACTGAAACCTCTTAATAACATGTCAAGGCACGTGATTGCACGACCAACAACAATCATTCCACATTCCAGAACCCCCGCCTGATTATCCCGATTGTCAAGTATTGGAACGGAAAAGACAAATGGCAACGGAGGCTTTTGGTAACGTCGGAGCGCTTCCGGATCAGTGCTTAGCTGCTGGCCAAAAACGAGTTGCCAGTCACACGTATTGCGTGCAGAGCAGTGTGCGCAATGGCGAAGAGGGAAGCAACATACTGCCTGTTTGCATGCCTCGGCGAATTCTTCACCGGCGAGCAACAACTGTTGGCTGAGTGTGGTTTTGCTGGATGTCTGAATATCCAGTGTCAGGTCGATGAGGTTTAGTTCCATACAAGCAAAACCAGCGTTTGGAAGAGATAGGGAAGGTCACTATCGAAAAGGTTGGCTATATACATGCCAACCTTTTCGATTTTGTCCAGGATGAAAACGCGGAGTTAGTTGCTGGCTGCAGAGGCTGTACCGTCGAGGCGCAGTCTCCCTATTTCGTAGGCTTTAAGATGGATATGGGCGATTCGGAGCAGGGAGTTTTGCTTCAGATTCTCCGGAGCGCGCAGCAGAAGATCGCCAATGATGTGGTCAATTTCGATCGGGCCGCCCCTCTCGATATCGCGCAGCATGGATGCCGTGAGTGAAGACTCTTTTGACTTCATCATTGCGCTGATTCGATCAATAAACTTTGGGCTGGGTGCGTAGCCTGCATGTTCTGCGATGGAGCAGCACTCTTCGAAGAGTCCGAGGGAAATCCCGGATCCATCCGCCGAAGCAATGTCACCCAAAGAGGCACGCATGAGGCAGGTAATAGCGGCAACAGGTGCCAGAAAAACCCATTTTTCCCACATGTCGTGCATAATTTTTTCGCTTGCCCGCGACTTGAACTTGGCAGCGGCCATCAGTGCTGCAATGGCGTCAATCCGTGGCGTACGTACGCCGTTGCGCTCTCCGAAAACAACCACGTGAGAATCGTTAAAGTGGAGAATTGCACCACTGTCATCAAGGGTAGCAACAATCTGACACAGTCCACCAAGAACCTTGTCGGAACCGAAGCGGGCGTCGAGCAGCTCAAGATGGTGCATGCCATTCAAAACCGGTAGAATGACGGTTTGCGGTCCCACTGCCGGGGCAAGTGAGTCAATTGCCGATTCCAGATCATATGCCTTGCAGCTCAACAGCACGATATCGTAAAACTCGTTGAGTTTATCGGCGCTTATGGTTTTGGGGTGCAGTACGGCATCACCGAAGCAGCTTTTGATGACCAGTCCGGTCTCGGCAAGTTGCGCTGCTCGTCGCGCCCTGACAAGAAACGTGACATCACAGCCTGCCTCAGCCAATCTTCCCCCAAAGTATCCGCCGACAGCCCCGGCTCCAACCACGAGAATCCGCATATACAACCTCCTTTATGAATGAAACACACACAACAGCGGCACGGGACGTATTGAATTCTGATCTCCCGATGTCGCCGAATCCTGATGGGATGCACTATAGTACCAAACGCGGCAGGATTCCAAGATGAAATGATATTGAGCTGTTTGTTAACAACGGTTTCATGGCTTTGATATCGTTTGCCCGAGACATGTTAATGCCCGAAAATGCCATGTACTTCCTGCATGTGGGGTGTACACTAATAAAAAAACGGACATATGTGATAGCTACTGAAAGGAGTATTCGTCATGAAAGCAATCCGAGTCAATAATGTCGGTCCTCCGGAAGTAATGACGCTGGAAGACATTCCCGACCTGGCTCCTGCAGCCGGACAGGTGCTGGTAACGGTAAAAGCTACCGGCGTCAATCCCGTTGATACCTATATACGTTCCGGCCAATACCGATCAGAGACGAAGTTGCCGTACACGCCGGGTCTGGACGCGGCCGGTGTGATATCCGCAGTTGGGCCGGATGTGAAGCATCGCAAGGTGGGACAAAGGGTGTATGTCGCTTGGTCAATCACCGGGACTTATGCAGAGCAGGTGCTTTGCATGGAGTTTCAGACTCACCCGTTACCGGAAGGGATCAGCTTCAGTCAGGGCGCAGCCATCGGGGTGCCGTACGGGGCGGCCTATCGTGCCTTGTTCCAAAGGGCACATGCCAGGGCAGGGGAGACAGTACTGGTTCACGGCGCAAGCGGTGGCGTCGGAATCGCTGCAGTGCAGCTGGCCAGGGCAGCCGGTTTAAGAGTGATCGGGACGGCTGGTTCCGAGGGGGGGCGGGCGTTGGTCAAGGCCCAGGGAGCGCATCATGCGCTCAACCACCATGAACCAGGGTATCTGGACATGCTGGCAGATGTAACCTGTCGTCGTGGTGCAGATGTGATTCTTGAGATGCTGGCCAATGTAAATCTTAACAACGATCTTTGCTCACTTGCAAAAGGTGGGCGGGTAGTGGTTATCGGCAGCCGCGGCAGGGTTGAGATTGATCCGCGCGATGCCATGGCGCGGGAAGCCTCAATTCTTGGGATGACACTCTACAGCGCATCCGAGGAAGAACTGGCATCCATGCATGCCGCGTTTGTAGCCGGTTTGGAAAACGGTGCGCTGCGGCCGGTAGTGAGCCGGGAACTGCCGCTTGGCGAGGCGGCAATTGCCCATCATGCTGTTCTGGAGAGCAGTACTTTGGGCAAGATTGTGCTGATTCCCTGAGAGGGAAGGAATTGTATATGAAAGGCGGCATGGCTATGGGATATGGAGCTTTTTTTTTTGATGCCGCAAGGAGGTAGTCAAGCAAAGGGTGGAAAAGGGAAGGGAGGGCCAGCTTAACTTTTCGCGCGCAGGGCGCTATGGATTGAGAGAGTAGTTATGGTAATAACGATGACGGATAGCCCTGTCAGTAAACCAGTCAGAGAAAAATAACCGGATACCAACAGAAGATAGAGAGCAATTGCCATTACGGTCATGCGCGCCACGAACCACATAACGGCGTATCGGCCCGGGTTGGCCGGGAGAATTCCGAGTATTCTCTTGAGTGTGGTGCGCATCCAGAGAAAATTGGCTATTCCGAGGGTGCCGCCTGCGAGAACACCCAAAGCGGCTTTTGTGGAAAAGAATGCAAGCCCGGAAAGAGAAAATAACAGAAGCAGTACCACGCCACCCTTGATGATAGCGGCAAAGAGATTGTCCTCATGAATTGCTGTCGTCATCCCTGTGAATCTCCCTGCTCGCAATTACATAGATGTTCTTGAAGCCGGCAGCGATGCCGATAAAAAGAAAAATAAAAAAGAACCAGGGTTTTGTGCCGAACCAGCGATCAAGTGTCAGGCCAAAGAATACACCGATGCCAATTGCCAGAACTACCGAGATGCCGATGCTGGAAAGCGTCGCCAGATTGCGATACATACTTACCTTGTCACGTTTCATGTCGTTAGCGTTGTGTCAATGCGCGGATGTGTGCCGACCAGTTCCGGTGACATCGAAAACCTCATCGGTTACGCAATCAGCTTGAAACATTTGCCGGCAGCGCGGATGGTGGCCTCTATGTCGGCAGTGTTGTGTGCAGCCGAGACAAAAGCCGTCTCGAACTGGGACGGCGCCAGATAGATGCCCTCCTGCAGCATTGCCCGGAAATATTTTGCAAAAGCCGTGGTATCGCAACGGGCTGCGCTGGGCCAGTCATGGACTTCATTAGCTGAAAAGAAGGCGCAAAACATGCTTCCCACGCGGGTTGCATACAGGGGATATCCCGCCTTCCGGGCGGCAGCGGAAATGCCCTCGGCAACCTGTCGGCTTTTCTCTTCAAGGTTTTCGTAGAATCCCGGTTGCTTCAGCAATGAAAGGGTAGCGATTCCGGCGCTCATGGCTAGGGGGTTGCCCGAAAGGGTGCCTGCCTGATAAATGCCACCGGCCGGAGAGAGCATTTCCATGATCTCGCGTTTGCCTCCAAAAGCGCCCACTGGAAGGCCGCCGCCGATGATCTTGCCCAGGGTGGTCATGTCAGGGGTGACTCCATAGAGTTCCTGCGCTCCGCCGTAGGCGACACGAAAACCGGTCATGACCTCGTCGAAGATCAGGATAATTCCCTCGTTGGTACAGATTTCACGAAGGCCTTCCAGAAATCCTTCCCGTGGGGGAACGGTACCCATGTTGCCTGCTATCGGTTCGACGATGATGCAGGCGATGCTGCCGGGGTTGTCTGCCACGAGCCGTCTAACCGATTCAAGCGAATTGAATTCTGCTGTCAGGGTATGTTTGGCGAAGTCAGCCGGAACTCCGGGAGAATCGGGAACACCGAAGGTTGCAGCGCCCGAGCCTGCTTTAACGAGCAGGGAATCGGCATGACCGTGGTAACAGCCGGAAAACTTGATGATATTGTCATGGCCGGTATACCCTCGCGCCAGCCTGATGGCGCTCATGGTGGCTTCCGTACCCGAGCTGACCATGCGAACCATCTCAATGGAAGGAACCGCCTCGATTACCATGTTGGCCAGTGTTGTCTCTCGCTCCGTCGGAGCGCCAAAGCTGGCGCCGCTATCAACGGCCCGTTTGACCGCCTCAATCACCTGCGGGTGGCAGTGCCCCACGATCATCGGCCCCCAGGAACCGACATAATCGATAAATGCATTGCCGTCCTCGTCCGTAATCCGGCAACCGGAAGCTGCTTTTATGAAGAGCGGGTCGGCTCCCACGGACTTGAATGCCCTGACCGGACTGTTCACGCCACCGGGGATTGACTGCTTGGCTTGCTGAAAGAGCTTGCTGGAGCGTTCCTGGTTCATAATGTTCAAATACCTTTTATGTGTGGCTTTCCCACGCCATTGTTGAATTTATTGATGCTTTTCGGGGGTGAATGTTAGCATGCCGGATAGCATTGTCAAGGATGATGCGTTTTGGACATTACGGTTGATCCGGCCCGTGCGGCATCAGTGATAAACCGGGGTTCGTTCCTGAATGAGCACATAGGGACTGACAATCAGCATGGAGAAGCGCTTGTGCTCGTCAGCGTCCCACATACGCAGTTGAGAAAGGTTCGGTTTGCCGAGTTTGCCTTCATCAACCAGGTGTTGAATGATTTCGGTGTTGTCATTGGCCACTTTCAGGGCGGTTTCGGCCAGGTCAAGGCTGTCATCCACAAGGATCACCCCGCCACGGTCCAGGTGCATCCTCAGCCAACTCCACTCTGCTTCGCTGATTGAAAGGGCCAGTTCCTCTTTCTTTGGTATCACTTCAATCTCCTACCGTACGTTCCAGCGTCCGCAAAAGCGCGGACCAGGTATTTTTTTGTGTCATTCAAGATGGTTGTCAAGACTTTTTACCACAATTTCATATACATCGCGGGGCAGCTGGGGAATCTTCCCGATTCTCTCCAGTTGTTGCAGCATAAGCTGCTGCCTGTCCACATCGAAGCGTTGCCAGGTGGTCAGCGGGCCCAGCAGGCGGGCAGATACTTGGGGGTTGAGCGGTATCAGGCGCATCAACTGTTCGGTGACAAAGCTGTACCCTGCTCCATCCGGGGCATGAAATTGAGCCTGGTTCTGGCTGAATGCACCCACCAGCGAGCGGAAGCGGTTCGGATTGGTCAGCTCGAAGTCGGGGTGGCAGACGAGTTCTCTGACGTTGTCAATAGTCCTTGGAAGCCTGGATGCTGCCTGAATAGCGAACCATTTGTCAATGACCTGACGGTCATGTTTCCAGCGATGGTAGAATTCGACCAGTACTTCGCTTCGCTCGGGACAGTCGCAGGAGGCGAGCGGTACAAGCGCCCCCATGGTGTCAGTCATGTTGGCAGCCCCGCGATACTGGCTGAGGCAGAGGTCAATGTACGGCTGCTCGCCGAGAGTCATCAGATAGGAAAGACAGATGTTTGCCAGACGCCGGTGTCCTGTTTTTCCGTCATTCACGGCATAGGGGCTGCCTGAACGGCAAGAATGGTAGAGCTTGAGAAAGTCGTCCCGCAGTTCAGCGGCCAGACTGCGCATGACAAACTGACGTGCCGCATGTATGGCTCCGGGATCGATGATCGTCATCAACTCGCCAAGGTATTTTTCCGACGGTGGGGTGAGTGTCTCTGCCAGAAATGCCCGATCCAGAATGTTGCTGGTGAGCAGAGTTTTGAATGCATTCACTAAATCCGGGTCAATGGCGAGTTCTCTCTGGTTTTGCAGATCCTCGACAAGCTTGAGAAGCAATTGCGCGGTCAGCGATTGTCCCGCTTCCCAACGGCAAAATGGGTCCGGCTCATGGGCCATGAGCACGGCGTAGTCATCTTTGCTGTAGGGGTAGTCAAGCTTGACCGGCGCCGAGAAATTACGCAGCAGGGCCGGCACCGGGGCTGCCGAAAGCCCGCTGAACCGAAACAACTCTTCTTCTGTTTGCAGTAGCAGTACACGGGTGGTTGGTCCCGGCTCCTGTTCGCCGACAAATGTGACAGGTAACTGGGCGCCGTTTCGGTCCAACAGGCCCATTGATAGTGGAATCAGAAATGGTTTTTTATCAGCTTGCCCGGCGGTTGACGGACATGACTGGCGGGTACGCAGGGTGAAGATTCCTGTGGTACGCTCGAATTCCCCTGTTGCCTCAATCCTCGGTGTGCCTGACTGGCTATACCAGCGATGGATCAAGTCAAGATCGATACCTCCGGCATCTGCCATGGCTGCAACAAAATCGTCCACTGTTGCAGCCTGTCCGTCGTGGCGGGTGAAGTAGATGTCCATGCCTGTGCGAAAGCGGTCTGGTCCCAGGAGGGTGCGAATCATGCGGATGATTTCGGCTCCTTTGTTATAGACCGTCACGGTATAGAAGTTGTTGATCTCCATATACGCATCCGGCCTGACTGGGTGGGACAGAGGACCGGCATCTTCGGCAAACTGGGCGGTGCGGAGCAGCCGCACATCCGCGATACGCTTGACACCGCGAGACTGCATATCGGAGGAAAACTCCTGATCACGGAAGATGGTCAGCCCCTCTTTTAGTGACAGCTGAAACCAGTCACGGCAGGTAATCCTGTTTCCGCTCCAGTTGTGAAAATACTCATGTCCGATTACCTCCTCGATGGCCTGAAAGTCGTCGTCCGTGGCTGTTTCCGGGGTGGCGAGGACGTAGCGCGAGTTGAATATATTGAGTCCCTTGTTTTCCATGGCGCCCATGTTAAAATCATCCACGGCCACTATCATGTAAATATCGAGATCATACTCCCTGCCGAATGTTTCCTCGTCCCAGCGCATGGCCTTTTTCAGGGAATTGATTGCGTGGGCGCATTTATCGAGATTTTTCGCGTTCACAAAAACCTGTAGCTTCACGTCGCGGCCGGAGCAGGTGATGAAGCGGTCATTTATGCAGGCAAGGTCGCCTGCCACAAGTGCGAACAGGTAACTTGGTTTTCTGAATGGATCGTGCCAGGTAGCGAAATGCCGTCCATCCGGCAACTCGCCTTTTTCTTGTAGATTGCCGTTGGAGAGGAGCACTGGGTATCGTGATTGATCCGCGACTATGGTCGTTGTAAAAACGGCCAGCACATCCGGGCGGTCGGGATAGTAGGTGATGGACCGGAACCCCTGTGCCTCGCACTGGGTGCAGAACATGCCTGCCGAGCGGTACAGTCCTTCAAGGAATGTATTGTCCTGGGGACGCAGTTCTGTTTCAACTTCGAGCGTGAAAGCCGCTGGAACGACAGGGATGGTCAGCTGTTCCTTTGTCTGCGTGAACTGCTCCGGCTGGAGCGGCGTACCGTCAATCCGAATGCTGCGTAGCGTGAAGCGGTGTCCATCCAAAATCAGAGGGCGCAGTCCTGCTGCTGCATCAAAATTTGCCCGTACGGTAAGGCGGGATAAAACAATGGTTGTCTCTTCGTTCAGATTAAATTTGAGCAGGACCGTGTCCACAAGATAGTCCGGCGGCGTGTAATCTTTGCGATGAATTATTGCGTGTTCACACGTTGCCATGGCTTGTTCCTCGAATAAAACCATAAAAAACGGGAGGCCCGGACAGGGTCCCCCGATTCGTCGGATTTATTTTTTTCCGCCCAGATCTTTCAATTCTTTTCCAGGGCTGAACTTGCCGGAAGTTTTTGCGGCAATGTGCAGCTCCTGCCCTGTTGCTGGGTTCCGACCGGTTCTGGCGGCCCTCGTTGCTGCGCTGAATGTGCCGAAGCCGGTAAGTGTAATCTTGTCGCCGGCCTTGATTGTTTCCGTCACCGCGTCGATGAAGCCACCAAGAGCTTTCTCTGCTGCGACTTTGCTGATGCCGGCGCTTTCTGCCATTTTTGCCACGAGTTCTGCCTTTGTCATGATTCCTCCAGTATTATGTAGTTGACTGTATATACCGCATAACAACGGACAGTCACAAGCCAAAGTTGAGAATAGTTCGCGGCATCGGATAAATGCAACACTGTTCTGTATTTGTAAAAAAAACTTGACAACTCAATATCTTTATTTTATCCCTATTGTTAATAGATATGATATCAAAGAAAACAAAATACGCTCTTAAAGCGCTCATTAATCTTGCCGGTCAGCCAGTTGGAAGCCCGGTTTTGATTGCAGAACTTGCCCGAAGCGAGAATATTCCGAAAAAGTTTCTGGAGTTTATTCTTCTTTCACTTCGCAAGGGAGGAATTCTACAGAGCAGGATCGGAAAGGGGGGAGGGTATTATCTTTCGCTGCCCCCTTCAAAAATAAGCATCGGCATGGTTGTACGGATTCTGGAGGGCGATCTGGCGCCGGTTCAGTGTCTCAGTGTGACAAATTATGCGCACTGTGAAGAGTGCCAGGATGAGATGACCTGCGGCATCAGGCTGGTGATGGTCGATGTGAACAAAGCGCTTACCGATGTTCTCGATAGCCTGACCCTGGCGGATATGGTTGAGCGCAGTATTACTGCAAGTAATAAACGTGAAAAAATAGTGGATTATAGTATCTGATTTTTTTTGTCAGTTAAAGCTAGTCTTTCTATAGATATAAAATGTATGTGAATTTAAGCTGGTCATCTTGGGTACTTCAGTGTCACTCCTCTCCGCTGTGCCGGTGGTGGTCCCTCTGTTTGCGAGCCTTGTGTTCTTCAACCATCTTTTTAAAAATCTCCTGCTGATTCGGACGCAATAGCGCAGTGATGCGTATCTGACTATCTGTCAACAGTGCTTCTATCTCCGGGCGAGCTTTCTGGCGAATTTGATGTATCTTACCACGGGTTTCGTGGATTATGGATTTGATTTGCTCTTGCTGCTGACCATCCAGACCAAGTTGTGTTGTAAGCCGTTTTATCAGCGCTTCTTCCTTCATGTGCTGACCGCCACCCGAAAAGGTTTCGAAATGAGCTCGTGCAACCATATAGGTCGTCAGGGAACCGCTGGCAGCTCCAAGTATGAAGACCAGAATTAGGCCAAAGACCGGTTTGATTGATTTCAATTTCATCCTATTCTCCAATCAGATAGCTTGAGCTTACCATCTCATCCTGATCAGCGTTAAGGGCCGCAAGCAGGTCGTTTGAGTGTGTGGGGGCAAAAGTGAATGTAGTAATAGCAATTGTCGCGGCTACTACGGCAAAAGCCGGCACCATTCGCCAAGCCAGAGCGTACCAGGGGATCGACTCGGAGCGCTGTTCACGGATTCGAGCCAGCAGGCGTGTTTCGAAGTACTCTTCCAGGGCAGCCGTATCAATTCGTTCTGCTCTGACAGCTGCAAAAAGGTGGTCAAGCCGTTCATCTGCCTTATCTCGCATTGTGTTCCTCCAGTATCCGTTTTAGTGCCTGGCGTGCTCGATGTGCCCTGACTTTCACGTTTGCCTCGCTCCAATCGGTGAGTGCCGCGGTTTCCTTCACCGTCAATCCTTCCAGTTCCATCAAGGTGATTACAAGCCGTTCGTTCGGAGAAAGTAGTGACAAGGCAAACTTGAGAGTCTCCCGGGCCTGGCGTGCCTCATCGCGGGCTTTTTCTGCATTGTCCTGAATCTCGAATGCCCGATCTTCGAGCCGCACGTTGTTTTTTTCGTGACGTCTGCTGCGAAGTGCATCGTGGCATGTCCGTACGGCAACCCGTGTCAACCAGTGCTCAAAAGGGGCATCATTTCGAAAAGATGGCAAGTGTTCGTACACCTTGATAAATACATTCTGGCAGATGTCGTCCAAATCGTCATTATCGCGGGCAAAACGGGCGGCAAGTCCGAAAACCCGCCGCTTGTATTTACCCACCAATTGAGCAAAAGCCGCATCATTTCCCGTGCGAATGGCACTGATAAGGCTATCGTCGGATATGTCACTCGCCGAACAATCCATGTATTCCGTTAGTTGCCCCGTTTGTGGTGTCTGTCGTATCCGGAATCTACTATGCAGACGGAGGTGTCTGAAAAAAGGTTACAATATAATCAAATCATTTGTTGAGCCGTGTCAAGGAATACCACCTTTTTGGCATGTATTGTCGGTTGAAATAAATGGCATATCATTAAACCCATATTTTGCGCCATACTTTTGCTTGACAACTTTATACGATAATTGTATTTTGCTCTTCCTTGGTCATTACAGGGCACATAATGCGCTTGTAGCTCAGCTGGATAGAGCAACGGACTACGAATCCGTAGGTCGGGAGTTCGAATCTCTCCAAGCGCGCCATAATAAAAACAGGCACTTACAAGAGATTGTGAGTGCCTTTTATATTATGGCAATCTGAACATTCATACTTTATTCATACTTTGTAATTCCACTAGGGGTGAAATGATATGAAAAAACCGGGTTCCCTGTTATGGGTTCCCGGTTTTTTGTTTATTGTTTATTCTGCTATTTCTATAGAACTATTATTTATATCTATTTGTAGATTATTTTGATGCTTGTCATGAACATTAAAATCATTGTAGTATGTTTTGTTGGTGCTAATGTCCTAAAAAACGTTGGGCAAAAGGAGGGGTTATGAAATGGATGATTGTGGTTGCAATCTTATCGTGGTCTTCTGTGGCCTATTCGGAATGTAGGATTATTGAGTATCCAGATCATAATGAGGCGGTGTGTGATGGAGATTCACCCCGAGGCGACATAGCTCAAAAAACAACCTCAAAAAACGAGTCAACACATCGCATGAGAATCAAAAGCGAACAAGCTGAAAGAGCATTAAATTCAACTGGCAGGCTTTTGTCCAAGTGCTTACATGGCATCCCTTACAAGGATTTTAAGTCACTTTACCCCGATACCGCCTTTGAAATTAATCTTATCAAAAATAGGTTGGCTCCAAATGAAAAGCAATTTTACGAATCAATATCTGAAATAAATGATGAACTTTTTTACGCCTCTACTTTGTGGGATTGGAAATTTAGATTCGAAAAAGTGACCGACTGCATTTACTCAGGACAGCCAATATATGCGGATTTCATAAAGCTATACGGAGAATCCAGTCACTTCAGTCCTTCTGTTATAGCTAACGACCCACTAAGAGAAAAGCAGCTTGCCGACATTGAGCGTAGACAGATTTTGACTGGAGAGGTGGTTGGTTTTAGCGGCTCTAACCCGAATCGCGGCCAATGTCTTATTATTAACCTAGCGGTAGAAGTTGTGTTCTCAAGCGCTTACGAAAAATATGAAAAACTCGCTTCTTCGACTGAGTTCATAAAGTAACACCATGAGTATCCGCAAGCACCAGTAAATATCCCGGCCAATGAATAACAAACAAATGGGCTTTTTACCGATTGCCTGAAAATAACAAGCTCCGTATTTGCCCCACAAAGCCCGATCTCAACCAAAGCCATATTATCCCCTTGCCCACAAATAGAAAAGGCCGCTCTCCTGAAGAGGTAGCGGCCTTGTTATTGGTTGCGGTAAGCGTCATGCTGCTTTTTTCAATCTTTGCAATTCTTCAACTCTAGCCCTTTCTTTGTCAGTATGTGGGTACTCTAGCCCCAACATTTCAAATGAATTTACATGCTTTTCCGTTTTTCCCCACAAAAACATTTCTTCCGTTCCGGTTAAGTCTGTATCCTTTCTATTTCTCGGAGTTCGCTTTCTATTCGTTGCCATAATTATTTATCTCCCTGAAGGTCTACCCGGCCTATCGTTTAAGGGTTCCAAATCCAAGTTCAAATTTTTAAGCGCTTGCATCATGGCGCTTCTTGAATCGCGTTCTGTTATTGTTAAAGGGTGTGCTTTTTTTTGAAAAAATCGATCTTCAACCTGCATTCCTTCAGTTTTAATTATTGCTTGTGCTTCTCGCATTCTATCAAAAGCTTCCATTGCAGTTTGCAGTATTAAAAGACCGGCCTCGTCTTCGATGGAATATTCAGTTAAAAGTTTATCCCAAAGGTTTTGGGCTTCTTTTGAAAGATGTTTTGGTTTCTTCGGTTTACTATTCTGTTTCATTTTTAATCTCCAAAAATTTATTAAAGGAAAAACTTAGTAACGTGCGTCTCAAGGGGGACACTCGGTCTTGAGTGAATGAACTTCAGACATGCAAGCATGGGGTAGTATATAAATATATAAATGACATAAATAATAGATATACAATTAACAATATCAATGTGGTTGTGACTGCGCTTGTGATTGAGCTTGTCGTTTGATGAGTGCGGCTTTCTCAACAAGCAATGCAGCACCAATTAATAGAGCACCAACAGCAACCATAGTTACTGCCCACGATATAAAACAACAACCTGTTATAATAAGAGCTATTGCAACAATCAACATCAAGTCCGACAAATCAATCTTCAACATAATATATTCCTTTATAGTTTATATTGAAAAAGGGACGGCGTTTAAACCGTCCCTTTAGTTTAAACTATGCTCTTAGGATTCAGGTATAATACCATCAATAACCGTGAAGAAGTTGGAATGAGTCAATGCTGTATCGCAACGAAGATAAGCTCTAATCCAGATTTGTGATTGAGTGAATGCGCTACCTGTTGAATCAGCAGCTACCTTGCTTACTTCAAGATTAAGTCCCGTTCTCATACCAATCAACAGACGTTGAAAGTCACCAACATATGCTTCACTGGTATTGTTAGCGGAACCTTTAACCAAATTAGTAGGAACTTGATTTGTGATGAACTTATTAAGCTTATCCCACGAAGGATAGGGTTTAAGCGGTTGGCCGGTTCCATCAAGCATTCTGTCCAGGTCTCCCGCAGTGCGGGGCGCGTAAATAACGCTCAAGCCTTCGGAAGGGCCGTTGACTTCGGCTATTTTCTGCACAGCACGTGAGAACGTATTGTATCCGTCAAGCTCGCCACCGTTGCCAGTGCCTAGGGTAATCTTTTGAACGCCGGTATATCCACGGATGCCAAGCGGTTTTCCTACGCCGTCACCCATGAGGGCGCAACGGTCAACCTCAAGAGCAAGGGCCGAAGCAATCGCCTGCTGTACCAGCATGTCAATGTTGGCGGCGTCCTCAACGATTTCAATGGAGAGCTTGCAGAGCGCAACGAGCTTGTGTGAGTGAAGCTCAACCATGCCGAATCCAAGGTCAGAAAAGGTGCCTGCTGCATGCTCTGGCGTCCAGTACCCCTGCACATCTGTTAGAACTTTTGCAATTTTCAGAGAAGAGGAAGTCATAGGCACGGTCAGCGCTCCGGCCTGGATTACCCTTGTTTGATTTCTCGCAAGATTAATTACATCTAGGGACAACGGTTCCGGGACTAAATATCCGCCTAAAACGTCGCTATTTCCGCCCATTGCGCGGCGCTCGGCTTCTGCTCCGCTCCAATTGCCTGTAACAATTCCACGAAACCAGCGGCCCAAATTCAAATCTTCAGCCCTGATACCATCAGGCAAGTTACAAGTCTGAATGTCAGTAAGACGTTCATCTTTACGATATGCCCGTACTTCACCATCTTTATTTGAAACAAGCCCCGGATTATTCATATTTTTCAACCCCTCTTCTGCTATATTTTTTTCATCTCTTGAATCAAATTCGTTTTTAACCAATCCAAGCCTTCTGATTACTGCATTTGAAGCTAAGGATTCATCTTTGGACAACGAACGCTTTTCGGTTTCAGCCTTGTCAAACATTGATCTTATTTCAGCAACTTCAGCCCTAAGAAGCTTTCGATATTCGTGCAATTCTTTCCATTCCAGCTGATTCAGACTTTTGTTGTCCTTCAGTTCAGGAATTGACCTCATAAAGACTTTTCTATATGCAAAGTCTTCAGCTTCATAGTTATGGTCTCCGGTATATCCTTCTAATTCTTGCGTCATTTTTATTACTCCTTGTTGTTACCGCTTTTGCCACAAAAAAAGGACAAAAGTCGGCCTTGTGGTGATATTACCCATCAAAACGTGCTTTTGCCCTTGAGATACTCGGCCTCTGGCTCTGGCTTCTCCTGTTATCGGTGGCGCTGATACTCGGCCAACGAACCTATAACAGGAGATTGATTTGTAGGATATATTGCTAATGAATTTTTGTCAACACTGAAAAACTAGTTATCGGCATCCGCATTTAGGCTGCAAAGGGCGAACGTTTGCCGGTGCATGGGTTAGCCTGTCTCTTGTGCTGTTGTGTCCGTGGCGGCTCTCCTGCTTTGCCGTGATGCTGTCCAGCATGTATTGAGCAAAAGCTTTATCTGCTTCAGTAAGTGGATAAGGTAAATCCACTAACAGTTTCATTTATTTTCACCATTCAACATTAAATGAATATCTTCTACACTTTCAACAACATGTATCTTTTCAAAATCGCTGTACCATATTGTTGACTTGCTTCCATATAGGTAATTGAAATAGCCAAAAGCTAAACCAATATTTATTTCAGATATATCAAAGGGGGTTATTTCTTTTACAAATAACGTGTTCACAAGTATAACTTCAGTATTCATGTTGTTAAGTATTTCGTTATGAGTAAAATTTTTTTTATGATGTTTAGAGTTGAGTTTGATTAACATTTTGCAGTTCCTTGTATTTCCAAAGATGGTTCATTTTTAAATTGATGATAAGTTTTGACAACTAACTTTAAAACTTTGAATTTTAAATGTTCATCTTGCATTTCAATTATATTTGTAATTATTGCTTTACCCGTTTTCTTAGATATAAACTTTTGACATGGCATATCCCAATAAAAATTCATGTTAGTTTTACTTCTAAATAATTTACAATTCTTTATTTTAATGTAATCAAGTTGCAAATCAAAGAATGCAACATTTTCGCCTTTGTTAAACTTGACCTTTTGAAAGTTTGATATTTCCATTTCATATTCCTTGTTTAAACTTGGATTTAAATTAAAAGTTGATTGATTCGTGATTATCTACCTTTTTATCATTACTCTTGCGCGGTAAGCGTGAAAAGCGTGGTAAGTCTGTAATCGACTTTTTACTCTTACCGCGCATAACGCGCTTACCGCGCTAAGCTGATTTCAAAATTACAACTTGGCGAGGTGCGCCCCCGGTCTGCTCAATAATAATCTCGATAAGTTGTTCTTTCACCAGTTCGTTCAATATGTTAGTGAGTGCATCAGAAGTGATATGCTTTTGAAAAATCTGCTCTCTGATTTCGTTTCGTGTTAGGCGCGGTTGCGTTTTAAGCACGGTAAGTATTTTGGCTTTACGCCGGTCGGTCTGCTCACCTCCAAAAATATACAAGGCTGAATCCTGACAGTATGACCAGAAAGCAATCGCCGCCTGAAGGTCGCCCCGTTCGATCTGGGTATGTAGTGACAGAATGGCGAAAATTAAAGCCAGCCTGATAACCTGCGCTTCTGCGCGGTTAACGGTCTCAATGCTCTTAATTGCCCCGGCAATTGCCTGTAATACCCTGCGGTCGATACGATCATCCGGTGAATGTTGTAAACTCATAGTGTTCTCCTTTCAGAAGCGTGAGTCATATATTTCCATGGCTTTGCATTCATTCTGGTGATGGCAGCGGTTATCTTCCATCATGGCGTCTGGACATCCTTCACAGGGATAGTGTCCATCCCATGCATGCAATGTCTGATTGAGGCCAAAGGGAAGATGATTGACAGCATGATTTACCAGATCCTTCCAGTTCAGATGAGATAGCTGTTTTCTGACAATGAAGAATATTTCTCTGAGTTCGTGGTTTGTGACGGTCTCCAGATCAACACCCTCTGCGATGGCAGAGAAAAGCTGATTGTTGGTTACGCTGAATGCGTTGATATCGGTATTGATCCCCAGTTCATTAGCTCTCGGATGTGTGTTAAGCATGGCGGTCTCCTTAATTAATTAGTGAGCTGATAGTTGTACCTACCCCAAAGCGCGATAACCCTTCACAGGGCTAATTTGGGGCTTCTAGCTAGGTTTAATTAGCGTTAGGCAAGATTATTTCTGGATTTGGCTGATCTAGTGGGGGTTGCAGATTGGTGGGGTACTACTCGAAAGGGTCCTGTAAAGGATTTTGTGTAAATGACTTTTCGGTTTTATAGGTTTGGCATTCTTTCTTCAAACATGATGGTGAACTGATTCAAGGCTGATTT
>WSSedB1CaDRAFT_10000363_pt1 | contig 20501 bp, 22 predicted proteins | sample WetSurSB1Cattail_FD_9460 | JGI IMG/M metagenome (IMG submission 9460)
CGGGCAAGGCTGCCATTTCTTCCACAATCTGGGCTTTTTCACGAGCCATTTTTCCGGCCAGCAGGGTGACCCCCGACAGCAACAGAAAAGCAAAATGAGGCAGACCGGGTATCATTGCAAACAAAAACATGACGCCCGAGGTGACATAGAATGCCTTGGGGTAATTCAGAAACTGACCGGTTATTTCGTTTCCGAAGTTATCCTCGTCGGCCGAGCGAGTTACGATAATGCCTGCGGCGGTGGAGATGATCAGCGCCGGGATTTGCGCAACAAGGCCTTCGCCGATAGTAAGCAGCGTATAGTTTGTCAGGGCAACCTGGATCGCCATCCCCTGCTGAAAGACGCCGATGATCAGGCCTCCAAATATATTGACCAGCACAATCAGGATACCCGCCATGGCATCGCCGCGCACAAACTTGCTGGCGCCGTCCATGGAACCGTAGAAATCAGCCTCGCGGGAGATCCTGACGCGGCGCGCTCTGGCATCCTTCTCGGTTATCATCCCGGCGGAAAGGTCGGCGTCGATAGCCATTTGCTTGCCAGGCATGGCATCCAGGGTAAAACGGGCGGTAACCTCGGCCACTCGTCCGGCACCTTTCGTGATAACCACGAAATTGATAATCACCAAAATCAGAAAGATAACCGCACCGACAACATAGTTGCCGCCAACCACGAACTGGCCAAAGGCCTTGATAACCGCGCCCGCCGCTTCGACACCTTCGCTTCCGTGCAACAGGATCAAGCGCGTTGAGGCGATATTGAGCGCCAGACGAAAGAGCGTCGTGACCAGCAGAACCGAGGGAAACACGGAAAAATCCAGCGGATGTTTGGTGTAGAGACAGACCAGCAGAATACAAAGAGCAATGGTAATGTTGGAAGCAAGAAATACATCAAGTAGAAAGGACGGCAAGGGAATTATCATCAGTGACAAAACCCCGATCAGTGCTATGGCCACGTAAATATCGGAGTTTTTTCGCATACCGCTTAACTCTATTGCTTTGGCTGTTCCGTTTGCCATTTCAATTCCATGTCATTTTTTCTTTCTGTATCTGCAAGGTAGCGATATTTGCAATTACCATACCACACAACACAGACCTACAGCACATTCGACAGACACCGGTCAAGGACGCACCGCCCCCTGCTTGACGCCGCTTGACTTATAACTCTTGCTCTCGCCGCGACAGATGAATCTGTCAAGCAATTGAATGTTGTCAACGATTTGACTTGTTCGAGAGGGAAATTCCGTTTGCAGGTTACACTTTTCCCTTGAGGCGATAAACATACGCCAGCACTTCTGCCACCGCGGCGTAAAGCGATTCGGGAACAGCTTCATTCTCGTCAACCTGAGCATAAAGCTCACGGGCCAAAAACCGGTTTTCCACAAGCACCACCTTGCTCTCCTGCGCAATTTTCTTTATGGCCTGGGCCATGATATCGACACCTTTGGCCACAACCACGGGAGCGATCATGCGTTGACGGTCGTATTTGAGCGCCACGGCGTAGTGGGTAGGATTGGTAATGACAACATCGGCCGTGGGAATGATTTTGGTCATGCGGCGCCTTGCCACCTGATACTGCATTTTCTTGATCTGACCCTTTATTTCTGGGTTTTCCTGCTCTTTGTGCTCGTCCTTAACCTCCTGCTTGGTCATTTTGAGATCCTGAATATAGTTCCACTTGACATACATCAGATCAAGAATCGAGATGATCAGCATAATACCGCAGGTATGTACCACAATCTTGAACGCGACATGTCCCATATAGGCGATAATTGTGACCATGTCCGCCTCAGCCAGAAGGGTGATGTTCTGAACTTCGTCGGCAAGAACCCGGTAGGCAACCCAGCCGATAACCACCAGTTTGAGGAAGGATTTTAGTATCTCAACCAGGGCGGTTTTGTTGAATATTCGACCGAACCCGTTGAGAGGACTCAACTTGCTGAAGTCAAAGGTCAAACGCTCCCACCGAAAGTCCAATCTCCCTCCATCCTGCACAACCTGAGAGATAACGGAGGTCGTCACAATCGTCACGATAAGCGGGGCCAGCACCACTACCATGAGGAAAAACAGCCTGAGAACCAGCATATAGACGTTCTTCTCGGTCAGCTCGAAGCTTCCGACTCCGCCCAGGATTTCCGCACCCTGCTTCGAGATCCTGGCCACCATAAAACTGCCGAACACATAAAGGCAGATAATGCCCGCCAGTAGCGTAAAGCTTGAGGTCATTAGAGTGCTTGTCGGTGGAGAGCCATTCTCCCGCGCTTTTTCAAGCTTTTTTCCTGTGGGCTGTTCGGTTTTGGAATGTTTGTCTTCATCTCCTCCCAAAGGTCACCCCCCCTTTGCCATCAGACGAAAAAGTGTTTCGATCTCTCCCCCGGCAGAACCGAACGACACCTGTAGGACATGGAAAAAAATCGCCAGCGTCAAACCGAGTATGATAAACCCGATTCCGATCTGCAGGGGAAAGCTCAGCATAAAAACGTTCATCTGGGGAAATGCGCGGGCCATGATGCCGAGGGTAACACTGGTAAGGAGCAGGGCAACCATTACCGGAGCGGCCAGACGAACGCCGAGTACAAAAATTTCCGTCGTTGCACTGGTGAGGAATGAAATGATTTCCGCGTTAATGTGCCAACCCCCGAGGGGAATAATGTGAAAACTCTCCACAACGGCACGGATGAACACGTGGTGAATATTCAGGGACAGGAACATCAGGGTGGCCAGCAGGGTTTGCATCACCGCCATAATCTGGGTCTGATTGCCGTTGGTCGGGTCGATGATCGATGAAATGGTGAAACCCATCTGCATGCCAACGATCTGGCCGCTGAATTCAACCGCGGCAAAAATGATCTGCATAACAAACGACAGGGTCACTCCGATTATGACTTCGCGTAGCGCAAGCAACCCCAGTGACAATGTGTCGTCGGGCATGGAGGGCGGAGCAAGCGAGAGGATGGGAAAGCAAACCAGAGTAATCGCTATCACGGTAACGACTCTGATACGAAGCGGCAAGCGCTTTCCGCCGAAGACCGGCAAAGCGCTGAACATTCCCGCAACCCGGCTGACAACGAGGGCAAAGAGAATCACCTCCCGTGGAGAAGGGAAGGGAAGCAGGGGAAACATAACGTCAGCGCCTCATAATTGCGATGAAGGAGTATATCTCTCGGGTAAAATCACACATATAGGTCATCATCCAGGGAAAAAAGATGATCATGGCAACCATCACGGCAACGATCTTTGGAGCAAAGGCCAAGGTAGCCTCGTTGATGGATGTCACAGCCTGAAATATGCTGATCAGTAGTCCGACTACCAGGCTAAAGAGCAATAACGGCGCGGACAACAGCAAGGCAGCCTCAAAGCTGCGACGCGCAAGCTGTATAACCAGTTCAGGTGTCATGGCAAAGACCTCGTGTCAGGGGTGGTGGAACGCTATCCGAAACTTTTGACAAGGGAGCTGATAACCAGGCCCCATCCATCCACAAGCACAAAAAGCAGGATCTTGAACGGCAGCGAGATCATAACCGGCGGCAGCATCATCATTCCCATGGACATAAGTACCGACGCCACCACCATATCAACCACGATAAAGGGGATGTAAATGAGAAAACCTATCTGGAAAGCGGTGCGCAGTTCCGAAATCATAAATGCCGGGATAATTGTAAGGGTCGGGATGTCGTTGGCGTTTTTGGGCTGCGGCATCTTGGAGAGACTGACAAACAGCGCCAAGTCCTTCTCCCTGACTTGTGAAAGCATGAATTTTCGTAGAGGCATGATAGCCCGGTCCACGGCCAGTTCCTGGGAAATTTGCTGAGCCTTCCAGGGTTGATAGGCTTCCTTGTTGATCTGCTGCCAGACTGGATTCATAATGTAGAAGGTCAAAAACATGGAGAGCGCCAGAATGATCTGATTGGAAGGCGCCCCCTGGGTACCCATTGCCGTGCGCAGAAACGACAAGACCACCACGATCCGGGTAAATGACGTGGTCATGATAAGTAGGCCAGGTGCCAGCGAGAGGATGGTCAACAACAAGAAAATCTGGATCGTGGTCGCCACTTCACCCGGCTTAGAGGCTGTACCTACGCCGATGTTCAGCGATGGAAGCGGCATCGGCGCCGCCTGAGCCAAGCCAGCCACAATCAGCAGTATCACCAAAGGCACAATTCCGAATATCAGCCATCTGTAACCGGCAAACTTCCGCATATCAGCTTCTCCGTTTTCCCGCAAACCCGCGGAGCCGTCCGAACAACTCCTGCCGAGCGTTGCCACTTTCCTCAAGCACTTCAATCTCCTCAAGCACGTGCACCTGTTTAAGTAGGTTCAGACTGTTTTCTGTGCTGGCCAGCAAGAGGTATTCGCCTCCCACCTCAACCAGAACAAGCGTTTTTTTGGGGGAAATCGCACGAGTCTCCACCACACGGATATGGTGTAAACCAAACCGGTCAACAACACCGCCTTTTAATAATTTTCCGGAAAAGTGCCTGGTGAGCAAGATCAGCCCAATCACAATGGACAGGGCCGCTGTCATCTGAATGAAACTGGAGATAAAACTGTATTCCTGACTGGGGAGTCCTTCGGCGCGGGCTAGTGAGGGCAGGGTAAGAAGCAGTGCGGTGAACGCACCTTTCACAAAATTTTCTCCACTCGTTCGTTGGGACTGACGATATCGACCAGACGTACGCCGAATTTCTCGTTTACCACCACAGCTTCACCACGCGCCACCAATTTGGAGTTGACAAAGATATCCAGAGGCTCGCCGGCCAGCTTGGAGAGCTCCACAACCGCGCCCTGGTTCAGCTGCAGAACATCTTTGACAAGCAGCTTGGTTCTTCCCAGCTCCACGGTCACCTGCAGGGGTATATCGAGAATAAAATCGAGGTTCTTCCTGTCCAGTTCTGTCTCGTTTGCTTCTGGCTTGTCACTCACCTCTGCCCCCTTTGTCGCTTATCGCGCTAATCTGTATCGCCCTGTTTCCATGACGGATGCCGGGAATGCCAACGTATTTTGTTGCGCCCTCGATCTTGACCTGCAATTCGCTGGAGCAGGGCTTGTCAAGCATGATCGTGTCGCCTGCCGCCAGATCAAGAAGTTCCCGGAGCGTGATACCAGCGTTACCCATCTCAACAACGATTTCGAGGGGAGCTTCCATGAGCTCGGACGCAAGGCGGGAGGACCACTGGGGATCAATGGCCATCAGGTCAAATTGCATTCCTGCCTTGAGCTTGTCCCGGATAGGGTCAATCGTCATGTAGGGAATGGCAAAAACCATGTTGCCAGAAATGTCCTCGATCTGGATCTTGAGCGACATGGTTACGATCTGGTACTCGGGCGGCACAATGTTAATCAACCGGGGATTCATCTCCATGCGCAACAGGCTCATGTGAGTTGCATAGAGCGGAGCCCAGGCCTTCTCCAGGTCCTGAAGGATATCTTTGACAATCTTCTCCATCAGCCGCAGCTCAATGGAGGTAAACATCCGGTTGGCCAAGGAAACATTGCTTGTGCCGGTTCCCCCCAGAAGACTGTCCACCAGTGACATCACCAAGGTGCTATCAAGGGAAATCAACGCAGCTCCCTTAAGCGGATCAATCTTGAAAATAGCCATGCAGACCGGCGAGGGAAGTGTTTGAATAAAATCGTCGAATTTGTACGAGCGTGCGCCGATCTTCTTGATCTCAACAACCTTGCGCAGGCGATTGGAAAGATTGACCCGGTTATACCGGATATAACTGTCGTAGATGATATCCAGGTTGGGGACAAAACCCTTATGCGCCTCGGTATTGAAAAGGTCGTAAGTAACCACGCTCCCTTCTGCCTTGGCCAGCTCCTTTTCAGGCTCTATGCGGCCATCGAATACGGCATTGAGGAGCGCTTCGATTTCTGCTTTGGTAAGGATTTTTTCCATACTGATCCGGGAGCGTTCCTACTGGACAACAAAATCGGTAAAATAGACCTTGGCTATCTTGGCCGGTGTTATAATCTTGTTGATCGCAACCAGGATTTCCTCCTTGAGCTGGTTCTTACCCTGAAGGTCCTGGAGATCCTGCAAGGTTTTGGAACTCAGCAGCACCAGTATGGCGTCACGCATCGGCGCAAGCCGCGCATCCAGATCGCCCTTGACCGCACCGGCCATTTCCATCTCAACCTTGACCTTCAGATAACGCAGTTCCTGTCCATCGTAAATATTGACGATGAATGGTTCCAGCGGATAGATATTGGATGCGGCAGCGGCGCCCTCCTTGCCTCCGCCCTCCTTGCCACCTTCGGCTTTTGCCTCGGTCTTGGCTTCTTCCTTGCCCTTTTCTTTTTTATCGCCCTTACCCATCAGCATGAATGCCACGACACCCAAAACCACGGCCACGGCCACGGCAGCGCCGATAATGATGAACATCTTTTTTTTGCCGCCACCACCTTCTGCTTCTTCCGGCGCCACTTCGTCCTTGGCCATATCGTTCCTCCATGGATGGTAATAAATTCACTGATATTGTCCACAGCAAACTTTGTATAACGATTTCAGCAATTTTGCAATTAATTAAACAGATGCGGAGGTGCACCCTTGATAATCGTGGAACACCTCCGCTCCTACTGCCTGCCGTTTTAAGTACTACCGTTTCAGATTCAAAACTTCCTGGGTCATCTCATCCGCCGTGGTGATGGTTTTGGAGTTGGCGGAATAAGCCCTCTGGGTAATGATCATTTTGACAAACTCGCTGGCCATGTCCACATTGCTCTGCTCAAGTGAGTCTGAAGTAATCTCGTTGTTTGCCGTCGCGGCAGCCACGGTTACAGCTCCTGATTCCGATGAAGCGCTGTAAAGGGTATCACCCACTTGTTTGAGCCCCCCGGGATTTGCGCATGTTGCCATGCCAATCTTCGTCGCTAATGTAGCTGTCGTACCCGAAGAATTGGCCCACGTTACTGTACCATCAGTATCGATCTGCGTAATTTTAGAAAAGTCCGTACAACCGCTGAAATCCAATGCCGCCCCGCCTGCACCCACCAGACGCATGCCATCGGAGTTGACGAGATATTGACCATTGGCATCCATACTAAAAGCGCCAGCGCGGGTGTAGTACGTTGTCGTGCCGTCAGTAACCGCAAACAAACCGTCCCCTTGTATGGCAAGGTCGGTAACATTTGAAGTGGTTTCAAAGGAACCTTGAGTATAGAGCGTGCTGACTTTCTGAATCTGCGTACCGCGGCCGACCTCGGAATTATTACCGATGTTTGAGTAGAGCATGTCGGAAAACAGCGTGCGGCTGCTTTTAAAGCCCGTGGTATTTGCATTCGCAAGATTATTGCCTATGACGTTGATGGCGTCCGCGTTGGCCAAAAGGCCGCTGACACCGGTGAACATTGCTGATGTAATACTCATATCTTGCCTCCTTGAGTGTGAGAACTTTAGGTATTGTGAAACGCGTCAATCGATCGGCGTTTCGAGGGCTTCCTCTCAGAGGGCCAGCCCTGCTGATGTTTCAAATAATTATTGCTGAATCAATGTTAGTAAAAACATTACCCTTCAATTGCGACTTATCCATGGCGGTTACCACGGTACGATTTTTGACACTTACCACAAGCGCCGCATCTCCCATCAATACCAGAGATTCCTTGCCCCCTTTTTGGGCCACACTGTTGACGGCTCCCTCCAGAGTGGCAAGTTCATTGGCGGAAAAAGATATATTGCGGGCCTTTAGACGATCCTGCGCATGCTGTGAAAATTTCACCCCCCGGGTTGGAAGTTTGGAATCAAGAACTGCGGCAAAAGACGCCCCGGTTACCTGATCCGCGCCACTCTTTTTTGGCGTTTGCGCCCGGTCGGTTGTGGCCGGCTGTACAGGATTGGGTAAAAAAATCTGATCAACCATATAATTTACGTTCCTGAGACACTGATGACATCCGTTAACGGCACTTGAATTGAGCCAATGGTAAGATAAGGAGTATCTCCGGAATAATTAACGCCATCAACAACACCTGTTGAATAGGTCGTCCCTGTTACACTGGTACCGCTTGTGGACGTTCCCGATACGGAAAAGGTATATGCTCCGGCGGATACTGTTGTACCGCTGTCATTACAACCATCCCAGGAATAGCTAAGATCCCCTGATGACTGGGCGTCAAGAGTAATGGTTCTGACGGTTTCCCCGGAAGAGTTTTTGATGGTAATGGTAGTTCCCGAAGTAGCCGCTGAAAGATTGTACTGTAACGAAACCGCTGTGCTTCCATCAAAAGTCAAATCGTCACCATTCGCCTTGATTGTTTTACCAATGAAAGACACCGAGGACGTGGACAACGAATTGTTCTGAGCCGTCAAGAGGTTATTCAGCGCTGTGTTGGTGTTGTACGATTGCTCCACCAACGTTATCTGGGCAAGCTGATCCAGCATTGCGCTTGCGTCCTGCGGACTCAAGGGATCCTGGTACTGCAGTTGGGTAACAAACAGCTTCAGGAAATCGTTTGAATCCATGCCAAAAGTCGTCTTCATCGTACTAGACGTAGATGTTGAGTCGGTTGTCGAAGTTACGCTGGAGATCATCTGTAATCACCTTCCTTTCTAGAAATGGACATCTAACATGGAATGCTCAGATGGAGCCTGATATATCGGGCTTTGCGCATTTTCCAATGAATCACCGGCACGGTAGCCTCCGGAAAAATTCCAGGCCATATTTTGTTGCTGCTGTCGCGCCAATTCCCGCCAATCTCCCTTGCCGTATGACGTTGAGCCATTTCCGTTACTTCCCGTCGAAACATCGAATGTTTCCATGGATATATTCTGACGGGCCAATGTATCTTTAAGCGTATCGGAATGTTTGATCAATGCATCGCGGACCGTACTGTTCTCCGCCACGATCTCAACTTTTAAGCACTGGTTTTCCATCCGCAAGTTCAGCTTCAATTCGCCCAGGTTTTCAGGAGAGAGGCGTATTGTAATCTGCTCGACGCCGCTCTTGATCTCACGCCCAGCCAAATGTTCCCTGACTTGACTAATGACCTGTTCCATTACATTTGTACGAACCGGTTCGCTTGTCGATGATCCGGATGTACCGGCCGCCACTGGTGCACTTTCAACCTTCAGTTGATGCAATAGCGTCATATTGTCCTGTGCTCCCGTTTTTTGGTCGGAAGCACCTTTTCCATCCTGGCCGAATGACTCTCCGGAAGCCGGTGCCATCACATTTTTTATTGCAGCTGCTACTACATTTCCACTACGTGATTCCGCACTATTGACAGTATCTGCCGCATCCGGTTTTGAAGACTGTGCATCTTGTACTACTAGAAGACCATTACGCTTAGCATCTACCAGAGTACGGCCTGCCAGGGTCGCGTCGGTATCATGTGTTACTGCATCCACAATCGGCAGCGGACTCATTTCTTGTCCCGCTGGCGCGGTACTTGCCATGCTGTTGTTTGATGGAGCGACCGATGTCTGAAAATATGCATCCAGAGTTGGGCGGGCCAAACTCCTCGCCGGCACCGCTTCGGTTTGCCTTGAAACAGAATCTACAAACGTATTCGCCGGTTCCGCCATGACGCTCTGTTCAGGCTCAAGCGATGCGGAGACAACATTAAACGATGCGACTGGCGTTTCCTGCAAGACATTTCGAACCTGGTCCGGCCCTGTAGCATCCTGCTGGATGGCGGGAGTCGGTGCGTTATACAAATCAGCCGAAATTCCGGCCATTTCCGGCATCACAACCGCTTGCCCCCTGAATAATTCTCCTGCCGCCGCTGTTCCGGCGGTCTGTGCTGCACCTGCCTTTTCGTCAGCAGCATGTATTACCGCTGAGTCCGGCATTCTACCGTTGATCTGCTGCGCCGGTACAACTTGAATTCCGTCCGCCGACAACACCACATTCTGTGGAGTAGCCTGTTCCTGTTGCCCGGAGCTTGGTTCGTCAACTGCCGGTGACGCCGACGCCACCTCTTTTCCAACGTCCACCATGGCCAAAAGCGTTGCCATAATATCCGGCGGTGTGTCAGCTTGCGCCGAGGCAGGTTCTGTTCCCATCGCATCGGAATCCCCTGCCTGTGATGTTTTTGCCGCACAAGCACCAACCATCGGCTTGGTGGTAACATGCGCTGACATACCGCGCAAAAGCCCCGCAAATGGGTTCGCTTCCTGTCCATCCACCGGTAGTGATGTTACCGGTGAAGCCACCGTCATGACTGCGGCTGATGGTGTACCAACCAACATTTGTGCTATTATCTGTCCTTCACTCATTGTATCTCACCTCCTTTCCGCATAAATTTTTTATGGACCTGGACAGAACCTCCGTCCATAAAATTTGTACAAAATCTATTCTCAATCGGAAACCACTTGTCGAGACAACAGCGTTGACTCGTAAAGGATCTGTTTTTATGTGCCTTTAAGGTTTTCCTCAATCCACTTGAGTACCCTGGGCTGTTTCAAGTATGGAATCAGTTTTATCACCGTCTTGGTATCCATCTGATTAAGCAGGGAAATAACCTTCACCTCTCCAAGTTTGTCCATCAATTGCCCGGCCTGCTCGGGGCGCATTTTTTTGAAGAGTCCGATCATTTTCTTCTGTTTTTCGTCGCGAAGCTTTTTCTGAGTCTTGAACGAATCATCCAGGCGCTTCTTGGAATCATCCAACGACTTTATTTGCGAGTCGAGTTTTGCGCCTAGTTTCTTCAACTCTTGCTCTTTTGCTGCAAGAGCCGCTTCCCTTTCCGCCAGTTGCTGCCGGCGGGCATCCTGGATTGCCTTTTCCTCGCGGGCAGCGCGAGAGGCGCTCAGGGGTTGTTCGCTTCCATCCTTTTGGGGGGCAACACCCCCGGATGTTGCCGCCAAAATCAGCCTGTCGGGAGAGGCCGACGGAAGCAGGCAGGCAGCAATGACAGCAATGGCCATACATAGAGCACGGAGCATCAGACTATCTCTTCTTTTTTCTGGATAGAAATTTCATCCATGAAAGCCTGCTCTTTCTTATCCATTTCCAGCCTGTATTCATGTGCTCTTTTCTCTTTGAGCGACTCCAAAACTTTTTTATCCTTGGTGGCATCCAAGAGAGTGGCACGGTGCTCATTCAAGACATGGCCAAGATGATCAACGCGTTTTTTCTGCGTTTTGATTTCTTCGCGCTTACGGGCGAAAAACTCGGAATACCTGCGTATTTCTTCAATGCTGACAAATTCGCCTTGGCGCTGGAAAAAATCCTGTGAGAGGTTACGCACTTGGGCCTCCTCCTGCTTCAGACGTTCATGGGCATGTTCAAAACCCTGCTTTGCGGTCGCGAACTCCTGCTTGCGAAGGCGCTCGACATCCAGGCGATATCTGAGAACTTGTTCCAGTTCAAACTGTTTACTCACTGCCACGCACATCAACCCCTTTCTTCATAGAGCTGCTTCAATCCGGAAAAAGAACCTTCAAGTCATCTATGGACTCCTGAAGAGTCGCCGGGTCGCGAACAGCCTGTTTTAGATACGACATCATTCCTTCGATTTTTGAAATGGCATAATCTATTCCGGGATTGCTGCCGTCCTTGTATGCTCCAATGTTTATGAGGTCCTCGGATTGACGATACGTGGCCATTGTCTCCTTGAACTTGCCAGCCAGCCCCTGGTGATTGGCCATGGCCACATCGTTCATAACCCTGCTGGCGCTGGCCATTACATCAATGGGAGGATAAATGTTGCGAGCAGCCAGACTTCGGGTCAAGACGATATGCCCATCCAGAATGCTGCGCATTGCGTCGGAGATCGGCTCGTTAAAATCGTCTCCTTCAACAAGCACCGTATACAAACCGGTAATACTGCCATCCGAAAAGTTGCCGGCGCGTTCAAGCAGCTTTGGCAACGCCGCGAAAACCGATGGAGTGTACCCCTTGGTGGTAGGCGGTTCACCGATGGCCAACCCCACCTCGCGCATTGCCATGGCAAAACGGGTAGCCGAGTCCATCATCAACAATACTTTTTTACCCTGCTTCTGAAAGTATTCGGCTATTGTTGTGGCAATATAGGCTCCGCGCATACGCACCAGCGGCGGCTGATCGGAAGTGGCAACCACCACCACCGACTTTTTCAACCCGGCCTCTTGGAGATCCTTTTCAATGAACTCCCGCAGCTCGCGTCCGCGTTCACCGATCAAGGCAATCACACTGACATCCGCCTCGGTATAACGGGCAATCATGCCGAGCAGTGTCGATTTCCCGACACCCGAACCTGCCATAATGCCAACGCGCTGTCCCTGTCCGCAGGTCAATAATCCGTTGATGCTCCTGATCCCCAAATCCAACGGCTTGCGAATGGGGGGGCGCGTCATGGGGTTAACCGGTGAGGCGTAAATCGGATACTCCTCCTCGACGTGCAACGGACCTTTATCATCTATGGGATTTCCAAGCCCGTCAATCACCCGGCCAAGCATGAGCGGGCCAACTCCCATGGTAGCCTTTTCCCTTCTGACGGTAATCAGGCTGTCCAGTCCGACCCCCCTGAGTTCTCCCAACGGCATCAGCAGCGTCTTGTTGTTGCGAAACCCAACCACCTCGGCCGGAATCGGCTCACCCGCCTGGGGCCGAATCTCGCAAATGGCGCCGACCGAGGTGTCCGGACAGTATCCCTCGATAACCAGTCCTACCACCTGGGTGACCTTGCCATGCAGCCTGATCGGTTTAGCAGTCTCCACGGCATTGCGGTATTTCGACAAATTGAGAGAGGATTTACGCACGAAACGAACTCCCTATGCTATTCGTCATTATCTGTCGACAAAGCCCGCTGCTCCAGTAATCGTCGAAAAATTTCATCCAACTGGCCATCAATTCCGGCATCAAGGGTACCCATCTCCGAGTCGATCTGGCAACTCCCCTGGAGCACAACGGGATCCGACTTGAGTCGCATCCTTTCCGTCAGCAGTTCCTTGCGGAATGAATCGTCAGGGCTATTGGTTACCAGCATGTAATCGTCAGGGTTGAGGCGAATGGTTATTTCGCACCGCTCGGAAAGAGCTGCTATGGCCGCCTGAACGACACTGGACAGTATCCCCCGTTCCAGGGAGACTTCCCGCAGAATTACCTTGCGTGCCACCATCATGATCAGATCGAGCAGGTCGTCCTCGGATTCCCGCATGACCTTTTCACGCAAGGACTGTACACCTTCCGCTGCAATCCTGAGCGAGCGGAATACGTTCACCAGTCCTCGTTCAGCCAGATTCTTCCCCTCGATCAAGCCATTTTCAAAGGACTCCGAAAGACGCCGTTGGAGTTCCTCGTCGGTCAGGGTGACACCGGGTGGTTCGTCATGGTCTTTCTGTTCCTCGCGGGCGTCCGCGTTGGCGCTGTTCAGTCCCGAAGTGTCGAAAATTCCCATCGGCACGAAGCCGGTGGATGACTCGTCGGCACTCCTGCTTGGTACGGGCTGGTTGAGCGATTGGAACGTAAACGCCCCGACACTGCCGTTACCAAGCTGCGCGACTTTGATAATCCTAGACGAGGACATCGTCTCCACCACGTCCGGCCAGAACAATCTTACCCTCTTCCTCCATCTTGCGGACGATCTTGATGATCTCGCTCTGGGCCTTCTCCACATCCGAAAGACGCACCGGCCCCATGACTTCCAGGTCTTCCTTAATCATCTCGGCGGCGCGACTGGAAATGTTCCTGAAAATCTTGTCCTTGACCTCATCAGCAGAAGTCTTCATTGCCAATGTCAGGGTATCGTTACTGATTTCCCGCATGACAGACTGAATGCTGCGGTCGTCAAGCTGAAAAACATCCTCAAAGGTAAAGAGGTGCTTGCGGATGATCTCGGCCAAGGGCGGACTCAACACATCCAACTTGTCGAGAATCTGCTTTTCCTTGCTGCGATCAAAGTGGTTGAACATATCCACAACTTTGTCTACACCGCCAACCTTGTAACGTTGCGTGCCTCCCATGGACTTGATTTCTTTCTTCATAACCTCATCTATCTCACGGAGAATCTCCGGTGAGACCTGCTCGACATCGGCGATGCGCAGCACCACCTCGGCTTGCAGCTCTTGGGGAAGAAGGCTGATAATCTCGCTGGTCTGTTTTGATTTGAGCTTTGCCAGAATCACCGCAACCGTCTGCGGATGTTCCTGTGAAAGAAAGTTAGCAATACTCTTGGCATCCATGTTGGCCAAAATATCCACCAAATCGCCATAACTGGATGCCGCCAGCTCTTCCATGAGTATATCGGCCTTGACCGGACCGAGGGCTTTCTCCAGGATCTTGCGCACAAACTCATCTCCCTGGGCAAAGAGGCCGGATTCAGGGTTTATGACGCTAGTGAAGTTTTCAACCACCTCCATGATAGTGTCGCGGGAAATATGGCCGAGTTTCGCCATGCTCTTGCTGATTTTCTTTATTTCGTCGTCATCCATATGCTCGAACACCTTGCTGGTAACTTCGTTACCCAGGTACAGGAGCAGAATGGCAGCTTTATCCGAACCTGTCATTAGTATCCTTGTTTACAGAGGCCTGCATGCATTATTTATTATCCTCGCCGATCCAGTTCTGGAGAATCTGGGCAACTTGGTAAGGGTCGTTTTTTGCCGCTTCTATCAAGTTCTGCTGTTCCGCCATCTGCATGGAAATTTGGTTGCGCTCTGTCGAGGTCAGCTTGTCGGAAATCTCGTGGATCGACTCGATTGAAGCAAGCGCGGCGGGTCGCACAATCTTGAGCGAAATCAGCAGTGGACGGATTACAAAAAACACCAGAGCCAGAAAGCCGAGACCGATCAGCAGATTCTTGAACAGAGACATGAAAAATGGAGATTTCCACCACTGCTGAGACTCAATGCTGCCCGCATCACCCGTATCCTGAAAGGGGATATTCTGGATTGCTAACTGATCACCCCGTTCAGCGTTGAACCCAACCGCGCTCTTAACCAATGCTTCTATTTTCTGCAACTCCTCGGGAGAACGGGGAACGTATTTCGGTTTAGCTGTCTGGCCATCCTTGACCGCAACGGGCTGTTCATATTTGCCATCGACCAGCACGGCAACAGAAATCTTGCTGAGTGCTCCCACTGGCTCGATGATCTTGGCTGTTGACCTGCTGACCTCGTAATTGAGTGTTTCGTCGTTTTTGGCTCCACCACCGGTGGACGTTGCGCCGGTCGGCGCTGCTTTTCCAAGGTTGGTCTGCACGCCGGGAACACCCGCATTGGCGGTTGTCGAGGCGCCCTTTTCCTCGGTACGTTGTTCACTTCTGACCGCAATGGTTTCGGGATCGAATTTTTCCTCGACCCGCTCAACCTGTTTGAAATCAAACGCTGCAGAAACCCGTGCCACTGTTTTGCCGGAGCCGACAATCGGGTCTAATAAAGACTGGATACGCTCCTCAACATTTTTTTCATAGATCCGCTGAGTCTCCTGCATGGCGGTCGTGGCCTTGGTTGAAGGATCGGAAGAACCATTGCCCTTGTTGAGAACCTTGCCGTGGCTGTCAAGGACCGTGACATGGTCCGCATCCATACCTTCGATGGATGAAGAGACCAAATGAACAATTCCCTGTACTTCATTTTCCCGCAGAGATCGATCCGATTTCATTTTGAGAACAACCGAGGCGGTCGACGGTTTCTCGTTTTCCTTAAAGAGCGATTTTTCAGGAATGACAAGATGAATTCGAGCCTGCTCAACACCGTTTATCTGCGAAATGGTTCGTGAAAGCTCGCCCTGGAGAGCTCGTTGATAATTGATTTTCTGGACAAATTCCGTCATACCGAAATTTTTTCGGTCAAAGATTTCAAAACCGACACCACCACCTTGCGGCAATCCCTCGGATGCCAGGGTAAGGCGCTGTTCGTAGACCTTATCCGCCGGCACCAAAATGCCCTTGCCATCGGGAGTGATCTGATAGGGTATTTTGGCTTCCTTCAATTTTTTGACGATTTCACCCGCATCCTCGGCACTCAGGTTTGTAAACAAAGGCCGGTAGTCGGTCCGATTCGTCACCAGTATCAGCACAGCGAAGGCAACAACCGAAAGGAGCGCCACACCGGCAACCAGCATCCGCTTGCCGGGCGAAAGCGCCATGAACGGTTCTATAAGTCTCTGTAATCCTTCAGGCATTGCGTGTCGTGTAATCCTTTCTTGATAAGAGGGGTCAAAAACAGAACGAAACATCTGTTTTTCAACAGAAGCAAAAAACTGCTGATATTACATCTGCATCCGCATCACTTCCTGATAAGCCTCAATGGCCTTGTTACGAACCTGAGACATAAAGAGAAAGGAAACGCTGGCTTTTTCCATGGAGATCATAACTTCATGGAGGTTCTTATTTTCACCGCTGGCAAGACCTTGAATAGCCTGGTCCGATTGGGTCTGAAGATCATTCACCTTGGAAACAAGTTCACTGAAAAATTTGCCGGCGCCCTCAACCGCTGAAGACTGTTTGGCGTTGTCGATTGAAGGAAAAGCCTTGCTGATTCCAAACCCGCTTTCGATGCCGTTCAGTTGCATATTAAATACTCCTCCATCCATTACGTACAAATAGTTAACCGTGAACCGTCTACTTGCCGATCTCCAGGGTTTTCAAAGCCATGCTTTTGGCTGCCTGCACAGCTGCCACATTCGCCTCATAGGTGCGACTGGAACTGATCATGTCCGCCATTTCTTCAATAACATTCACATTGGGCATGGCCACGTACCCTTGGGCGTTTGCATCGGGATGACTGGGATCATATTGCATGCGCGGCTGACTCTGGTCTTCAACCAGTTTTTGTATCTCGACCTGGCGGGCCTCCTTGCCGGCTGCCCCGTCCAGCGCCCTGGAAAAACGGCTCTCAACCGGGGTTGCGGCAAAAACGGCGTCCTTACGTTTGTAGGGGCCGCCCTCAGGAGTTCGCGTTGTATTGGCATTTGCCAGATTGCTGGAAATCAGATTCATCCGTGTCCGCTCGGCGGACAACGCCGAAGCACTAATATTCATCGCACTAAAAAAATCCATTTATTGCCCCTTGATAGCTGTACGCAGTCCTTCGAATTTCTTCGCCAGAAGCTGCACCGAAGCATTATACATGATCTGGTTTTCCGTCATCCTGCCCATCTCGCCTTCAAGCTCGACCGCGTTACCATCCTTGCCCGGTGTTTTAGCGGGAGTCTCGATAACCCGCCCGGCTACTGACTGAATTCGGCTGTTCGCCCCTTTAAAAGGGAGATGACGGGGATTGGTCTGTACCTGCACACCAGTATTGGTTCCTTTGATCGCACCCTGAAACTCTTCCTCAAACGATAGCGTTTTGGGAACATAGTTGGGAGTTTCGGCATTAGCAATATTGGAAGAGATCATGTTCTGCTGCTTTGTGCGCAGATCAATACTCTTTCCTAGAATGTCCACGGTTTTATTAAAGAGACCATCTATCGGCATGGGTTACCTCCTGACGCGCCTTATTGATATGCAAAATATGTGCCTCTTATGCCCTTTACGTCCGGCATCTGAAATCACGACACGCGCCTCTCAGGTAACGACCAAGCGGTAAAGAAACGCAAAAAACCCGTCAAAATAATGACAAAGTCGCAATTTTGACAGATATCCGTCGACAAGAATTTATCTGGTGGATTCTGTTACGGCCTTCGTATCAAGCGATTCCATGGCTTGGCGGGCAAGTTTCTGCCAGTCAGGATCCTTTCCGCTTTTCGCAACCTTTTCAAAAAAATTCCGAGCAAGTTGTTTCCTGCCTTCATACAGGTTAAGTTCGCCGGCCTTATAAAGCAACTCTTCTCTCCCTGCCAAATCCGGTTTTTTGAGTCCTGACTCAATGAGCCGCAAGGCTCCCTTACGATCACCCGCCGCCTCGCGCGCAGAGGCGGCCACATAATAGGCATCGGGAAGCAATCTGGCTGCCTTGTCTCCCTGACTGACTCCCCGAGACAGATAACGTTCCATCGAGCGACAGGCGGGAGCAAACTGTTTGAGCTCCCAGAGGGAGCGTCCAAGATAGTAATAGCTTTCCGCCATACGCGCCTGCTCTCCCTTGTTCAGCAACCACAAAAGCGTGTCTTTAACCTCCTGGTATTTTCCTTCGGTATACAGCAGGCCGCCGAGACGTTCCAGCACCATGCGAGCCCGGGGATGGGATGGGAACTTGCGGAGAAAGGTCCGCAAACTCTTTTCCGCCATTGCGTTATCGCCCAGAAGCTCGGCATTTTCCGCCACAACCTCGTACATAAACGGCGCGCCGACGGAAGCCCATTGACGGTCAAGCAGATAACTGATCAATTTGACCAACTCAATGGGCCTGCCCGCCTCTTCATAGGCTTTCACCACTTTCGGTAAAAAGTCGGGCTGTTCCATGCAACCGGCCAGATAATCCTGATGTTCCTCAACAAATCGGATCAGGCCGGAAGGATCCCTGCTCCACTCGGATTGCCGGTAGTCCTGCGCAACCAGAACCTCGCGCATGTTTCTGCACACCGCCGCGTAGACTCCCCGCGGAAACTTCTTCTGGAACAGAACAATCTGCCTAAGCGCATCGGGAGCTTCACCATAAAGAGACTCCAGAAGCACAAATTTGAAAAATGACTCTTCGCGCAAATCAACATCATTGCTCCGCCGGGAAACATCCTGGTACACATCCGCCAACGCGCGAAAATTCCAAGGAGACACTCGAAAGAAATCCCGATCTTTCAGTTTGAGAAGCGCCATCCAGGTGGCTTTGTTGTCGTGAAAATTCTCGGATACCGTGCGATACACGCCAAGCGCCTCCTGGTCGTGCCCCTGACGAGACAGTATGTCCGCCAGCCGGACAAGAAGCACCGGCGCGAATTTTTTCTCGGCCAGCCGGGCGATCAAGCGGGAAAGCAAACCGCGGGCAGCAACAAGATCGCCACCCCGGGCAATACTGTCTCCATAATAAAAAGTCACTCCCGGGTTGAAGTTGAGGTATGCCGGCCAAAGCTTTTCCGCATCACGGAAGGCAGCCAGAGCCTGGGGATATTTCTGAAGCTTGTAATAGGTTTCGCCAAGCCTGTAGAGGGCCAGGGACCTGATCGCTGTCTGCTGGGTGGAAAACTGGGTAAAAGCCTCCTCGGCCTCTGCAAGATTGCCCTTGTAAAGGGCTGCCTCGGCCATGATAAAGACCTCTTGAGCGTTTTTATCGAGCAGGCCTTTGAGGATCCGGGGATCTGTAGGAAGGAAGGGAAACTCCGACTTGAGCGGCGGATCGAAATCACGCACGAGTTTTTCAACACCGTTCCAGATTTTCTCTCGTCCGGGACGGTATGCAAGCGGTTGCGGTGTACCAAACCGTTTGCCGACATCGAGAGTAATGGCGCTGATGCCATCCAGACTGACATTACGCCAGCCGCGACCCGCTGCAATCTGAAACGTCAACAGCAGGTCATCGCCACGACGGGAGATTACAATGCCTCCCATGTTTGTGTCGGAATAGCGCCGGAATTTCCTCAACAGAGAACCACCGGTGTCAGTAAGACCGATTCGCAACCTGTTTCCGGGCAAACTGGACACGGTATATCGCGGCTGGTTTTCGAAGCTGAGCATAATGCGGGTAAAACCGTTATTGGACCGAATTGCCACACGTTGAAGATTATTGGAAGGTAGTGATGCGCGGGCAGTCGACAGCATAATCACGGACAGCAGGCTTGCCAATAGCGTAACGAATAACAGCTCCGACAGGGAAAAACGTTTCATCCTGCTGCGTATGTCGGAAACGCTGTTCATAGACAAAACCATTCGCGGACGTTGCGGAGACGTTACTCCTGCAATTTGCAAAATCTTCGCACCTTTGCCGCCAGTTCTTCTTCGCTGCAGGGGGTAATAACAATATCCCGCGCTCCATATTTCAGCGCCTTGAGAGCGGCTGTCCGTGTCCAGCGCTGGGCGCTCATCATGATCGGCGGAGGCGAATCCTGACGCATGGCCATGACCTTTATACAGACCGACAACTCGCGGTCATCCGCATCCACCGAGCCGATAATAACCAGGCGCACGTTCCGCCCGGCAAAAAGCTCTTTTATATTGTCGTCAAGGGTTCCCTCAACCACGTTAAAACCGGTAAACGTCATGGCGTCAACAATCAGGCGGCGTCCGTCATCGTCATCCTGCAGCACGACGATGCTGTCAACCCCCTCCTCTCTAGAGGCAGTGGAAATCGCCCCCTCACCGATAACAGCCGCTCCCGCTGAAACCGGAGCAGCATCTTCCGCACCAGCCGTAACCGTATCGACGGCTCCACCGGCATCACCAACAGTCTCTTCCGCTACCGGTTCCTGAGTTTCCTGGGGAGGATCGAACTGGTTACCGAGTTGCACCGGTATCAGTACATCAAGGTAATTCATTTCCTGACCCGCCAACTCCAAACGAGAGCGGAACATCAGATAGTTCCCTTCGGGAATCGGTTCTTCTTCGGACAGTTGGTCTATGTCGGGAATGAATTTTTTGGGCGGGAGGACCTTCAGGTGGACCTTGTTCGGCAGGCTTTCCTGAAAGACCGTATTGAACGATCCGTTGATCATATTCCCGATCTCGGAGAAGGCGTCAATATCATCATTCTCGATGATGGCAAGA
>WSSedB1CaDRAFT_10000364_pt1 | contig 20497 bp, 17 predicted proteins | sample WetSurSB1Cattail_FD_9460 | JGI IMG/M metagenome (IMG submission 9460)
GGAATGTGTCAAAATTTTCAAACACTTCCTTTGTAATGTTATATACAACTGTATCCGACATCTTGTCTGTCGTAAGGAAGCAGGCTCTTACACCAAATGTTGGGACATCTTCTGAGTTATCAAATCCGGAGTAAAGACTAACCGGTATGGATGTCTTGCTGTAAAAAGGGTTTTTCAAAAGGAGCGCTTCTACATCATGAAATGGGATAAATCGAACTTTTGTTCCGCCGGCTGCCGCCTCCTTTAAAGAGCCGTTAGGGTGGCCCACTGTGTAAAAAAATGCGTCGAGACGACCATCCTGGAGTAACGCTGCGGCTTCTACAGGCTTTATACTTTCCGCCTGGGCCAGGTCATCGAACTTCAGCCCACAAGTTGAAAGCGCATCCTGGGCATTCTGCCGCGTTCCTGAGCCTGGATTACCCACGCCGACTATTTTGCCTTTCAAATCCGAACATGTTTTTATCCCGCTGTTGACAGAGGCAATAAGACACACGGTTTCCGAGTTCAGACAGAACACCCCCCTGAGTTCCTTTCTAGGGCCCTTTTCTGTCCATTCCTCCTGACCAGCCCATGCATGGGAAGCCTTATCGGACTGGGATAACCCAAAATCGAGGTCCCCTACTACGAGAGCGTTAATGTTAAAAACTGATCCTCCAGTTGCTTCAGCAGTTACTTTGAAGCCGTAAATACTCTTCTTTTCATTCATCAATTTGCTGATGGCGTTCCCCGTGGGATAGTAGACCCCGGTCACTCCGCCTGTGCCGATGGTGAGGAACTTGGTGGCGGCAACCCCATACGCCATGGCTAAAAACGTCAATAAGCATAGGGTTATTAGTTTGTAAAGCCGTTTCATATTGCCTCCTGCACTGGTCTGGTTTATTTTGACTACTGAATGAGATTTGTAAACGGCTAGCTGGTCGTTCACGCTGTTACCCGACACTTCCAAAGTAATAAAGTAGACCTCATCCAAGGTTCTTCCGTCAAGCCCTTAGCGCTCTTGAATGAGGGGTTGCAGAATACAGTTCTCTATTGACCACTAACTGACTAGGAGAACATGAGGCCAATTATGCCATAAAGCATGATTAACTTACTCGGACATATTGTTTATTTAATCTTGATAAATAAAGTACACATGATAGGTTGCGACTGCCTTTTGGTGATGATAAAATTGAGGGAATAACGGCCGCGGGGTGGTTTGTTCCCTGAGCATTTGTAAGTTAGGAGGCAGTCAGACTGCAAAGCCGTATTATTGTTCTACAATGCGAATTAGGAAAGGAATGTAAATGAAAAGAAGGTCACTTTTGGCTATTGCAGCCACGTTGATATTCTGCGCGGGTACGCTTCTTCCGGCTTTTGGCCAGGAGATGAAGGTAATTCAACTACCTGAGCCTAAGTTGAGCGAAAGCAAGTCTTTAGTCCAAGCGCTTAAAGACAGAAAAACCACGCGGGCTTACGCTCTTGACAACCTTTCAGAGCAGACACTTTCAAACCTGCTCTGGGCAGCCTTCGGAATAAATCGCCCCGATTCAGGGAGACGTACGGCTCCGTCGGCCAAAAATTGGCAAGAAATTGAAATATATGTCGCCACCACTACGGGAATTTATCTTTATGATCCCAAGGGAAACGCTTTAGTCCAGATTGTTCCGGGTGACGTCCGTTCGCTGACCTATACACAGACTCCTTTCAAAGATGCTCCCGTCAATCTTGTTTTTGTCGCTGATCTTGAGAAAATGGGCGCGGGGGAAGAGGGTAGCCAACTGGTTCTTGCCGGAATGGATACGGGCTTTGTAGCTGAGAACGTCTATCTGTATTGCGCATCTGAGGGCCTAGACACTGGATTCCGCGTATCTATAGACAAGGCCAAATTAACTCAGGCGCTGCATTTGAAACCGACTCAAAGGATAATGGCCGCTCAGAGTGTTGGGCTCCCGAAGTCCAAATAGTTAGAGCAATAAACATGCTTCTCCANGATTCTTTCGGTCATGGCTGCTCCTCAATGGTCACGTTATCAGGGCTCAGATCTGACATCTGAGCCCATCCATTGCAATAATTGGTTTCACACTCCGGACAAGAATCTGGAATGGTCGATCTGCTTGTAAACGGGGGGAAAATTTGTTTGAACTATCGCCAAAAAATAGGCTATTCCTCGAATACCTGAGAGAGCTGTTCCATCAAGCAGGAAAGAGAGCCTACCTTGCCATTGCGGTTTTAATCGGCATGGGCCTTACACAGGGGATCGGACTGCTGATGTTGATCCCATTCCTGCAATTGATCGGAATAGGCGATTCCGCTCCTCAAGGTATTGTGGCGGTAATCGGCAGGATATGGCGTTTTACAGGACTCCCTCTCAGCCTTCCTATGGTACTGGTAGTGTATGTCGTGATCGTCTCCTTATACGCCGTGATACAAAGATGGTCCACCATACTCAACTCAAAGCTGGCTCATGCATTCACTCGCAAGCTCCGCGATGATCTGTTTAGATCCATGGCGCGGGTTCAATGGCTCAGTTTCATTCAAATCAGGGGATCGGACATTAATCATGTTATGACGTCAAATCTCGCGACTATAGATAACGGAACGTATGGACTTTTTGCGCTGATCAGCACGGTGTTCGTTGTCTTTGTGCATATTGGCCTGGCCATGATGTTGTCTTTTCCTCTCACGTGCGTGGCGATTCTCAGTTCTGGATTATTGCTTCTGGTCCTCAGGCCGCTCAATCGCAGATCCTATGAGCTTGGTGAGGACTGGCGTCAAACCATGGCCGCCTTATTTGGTGTTTTAATGGACCATCTGGCTGGAATGAAGGTTGCCAAGAGTTTTGGAGCCGAAGATCGGCACATTCGGAGTTTCTGCGCATTGAGCGGAAACCTTGAGCAACAGGCCAATCGGTTTGCAGGGATTCTTTCTTCTACTGGGATGTATTACGAAATCGGTGGCGTAATTGTAGTGAGCGTATTTTTTCTCGCTGGAGTGCAAATACTTCAAATCCCAGTGTCAAGACTGCTGATCATGCTTTTCCTCTTTGCCAGCCTTGTGCCCATGTTTTCGTGGATGCAGCGGACATGGCAAGGTACGCTCAATATGTTGCCCGCGTATAAAGCAGCTCGGGATATGGCCGAGAAGTTTCGTGCTGCGGAGGAACCGCAGATAAACGGTCCAGTGAACCCGATAGAACTCGAAACCGGCGTAGAGTTTCGAGACGTTTCTTTCAAATATGACAAGGAAGACGGAAACTTTGTCCTCGACCACATTGATCTGTTTATCCGAGCCCGAGAGACGACGGTCATTCTTGGACCGTCTGGCGGTGGCAAGAGCACGTTCGCAGACCTTCTAATCGGCTTGTTGACTCCCGATAATGGCCAAATCTTTATTGACGGCAAGCCACTTGAAGGAAGCGTGTTACATTCCTGGCGCAAATCGGTAGGCTATGTTCCTCAGGAGAGTTTGTTATTCCATGAGACGTTGAAAGAGAACATGCGGTGGGCCTCGCCCGAGAGTTCAGAAGAAGATATCTGGAACGCTCTGACAATGGCCTCGGCAGCGGACTTTGTCAAGGCATTCCCCGACGGGCTTATGACAGTCGTGGGGGATCGTGGAGTGAGACTCTCAGGGGGGCAGCGGCAGAGGATCTCTCTGGCAAGGGCACTATTACGCAAGCCTACTTTGCTTCTGTTGGACGAAGCGACTAGCAATCTGGACTCAAAAAATGAACAACGGATCATTCAGGCCATGCAAGACCTGCGGGGTAAGATGACGGTGGTATTCATCTCACACCGAAAGTCGGTGGTAGATTGCTCAGACAGGGTCGTGGTAATCGAAGGAGGTCGGGCGCTGGATCAACCTGAATACTTTTAGCACAGAGCCTTTCCGATAATTTACAGCCTCAGGATTGTTCACGGGACGAGACGCAAAAAGCACGCCTCCTGGAACACTGATACTATGAAATTCTAGCACCTTTCCCGGCACAGTCGACGAGCAGCCTCAGCCGCAGACAAACAGGCTGGCAAGGCATCCCCCGCATTGGCGTAGCACCATGCTTCTGCGTTTTTAGCGGCTACGTCGCAGGCTAGCTTGCATAAATCTTTCATAAGGTCTGTCGGCGAGAGATGCGTCTTTTCATCAAGTGGAGGAATACTAGGGTCGCCGACTATACGATCACCGACTCTGAGCGCTCCGCTTGCCCGCAGTCCCTTGGTAATGTTCTTCTGAACTTCCTCAGAGAGACCGTCCCATTGTCGCTGATTGATTTTGATGTCCGCCATTTCATTTTCCTCCTTAGGTGTGATTACGAGACAGGCTTTAAATCTTTTTTACCAGTCAGAAATGCCGTAGCAGGGACGCTGTGTCGAAAAAACGTCCCTTAGATATTATATACAACAGGAGCAGCCGATGAAAAGTCCTACATTTGTTGTAGGACGCATGCCCATGTCATACAGACGGGTAACGCAAATAAGCCTGACCATGATAATGTGGTCAAATAGGACGGAACCCTTGAATAACGCTCTATATGGCTTATTGGGCAGGTTTATGATTTTATTTCTCACCTGTTTAGCGCATATTCTGCCAACCCCACAAGGTTTTACCCCCCACAGATATTGGCATTCAGGGAAAAAGGCGGAGACTGTAAGCCGGTTGGGAAGTTCTAGGTGTTTTTCAGGTCGATGTTCTACCCTAAGAAGCAGAAAGCTCCTTTTTTATGGGTAAACTGGTATTATACTAAAAACAAAGTAAAGGGGACGACATGCGATATGGAGCTATGAATTTCCCAGTGAGGCCGGTGCTTCAAGAATTGAAAGAGATTGCCGCCCTGGGTTTTGATTATGTTGAGTTGGCTATGGATCCACCTCAATCACACCACTCTTTACTGAAACAACAGCAAAGAGAACTGTTGAATGCCCTGCAAGAGAGTCGAATGGATGTGATCTGTCATCTACCAACTTTCGTAAGTACGGCTGATCTGACTGAAAGCATTCGGCTTGCATCGCTCCAAGAAGTTCTGGACTCCCTTGAGGTTGCCGCCGAGTTTAGTCCTTTGAAGGTTGTTTTACATCCTCCCTATCTCACCGGACTCGGGATGTTTGTTTACGACCAAGCCAAACATTACGGATTGGAAAGCCTTACCGCCATTGTCAGAAAAGCTGAAGATCTTGGATTGACGCTGTGTATCGAAAATATGTTCGCCAAGACTCATATGTTAGTTGAGCCAGATGATTTCGAGGAAATTTTCAGGCGTTTTCCCAGCTTGAAGTTAACACTGGACACGGGGCATGCGAACATCAAGAATGGCAGTGGAAAAAGAATATTTGAGTTAATTTCCCGGTTCTCAGGCCAATTGGGCCACGTTCACGTTAGTGACAATTTCGGTAAAGAAGATAACCACTTGCCACTAGGAACCGGAACCGTGGATTTTTCACGAGTTGCGCAAGCTCTCAAAAATATCGGTTATGACGATACCGTTACTTTTGAAATATTCTCGAGGGATCGAAATTACCTTAAAATAAGCCGTCACCAATTTCAATCAATGTTGGAGCGGACAACCGTCTCGACAATCACCATTTGAACCCCACCATAGCCTCTACAGGGCATCTCTGCCCTGAGCGAAATCGACCGAAACCAAGAGGCCCAATCATTTATGAAAACGCTTATGGCAAGGTTCGGTGAAGTTGCCCCTATCGCTCTGACACCGATTGGCTTGAAGCTGAAGGAAACGCGAGCGATTCGATCAAAACGTAGGCTGCCTGTAGCGCCTCTGTAGGGCAAAGGGGAAAACATTCCTTGCAGTTCCAGCACTCTTTGGAGGCTATCTCCGGAATGAAACTTATCTCTTTCCTTATTCCCCTATCGACAAATCCGACAGCGTTCTTTTTCTTGACCTCAGCGCAGTATCTCACACAAAGACCACAATGAATGCAAAAGGAGGGCTCTTTTTCAAAGCGGTTTCTGTCTGCTCCATACTCTTTAGCCAGATCCTGCAATACGAATGAATCAGGAGCATGAGCCAGTTGGAGTTCCAGGATCATTTTGCGAATTCTATCTATCTTCTCCGATCTGGTTGTTACGATTATATTTTTCTCCACAGGGTAAACACAGGAAACAACCATTCTTTTTGAGCCACGACTTTCCACTTCCACTATACAAAGTCGACAGCCTCCATAGGGTTCCAGTTTGTCGTGGTGGCATAGAGTGGGGATAGATATTCCCGCGCTTCGGGCTGCCTCTAAAAGAGTCATGTCCTGCTTCGCCCTGACTTCTTTTCCATCGATTGTTAACAGGATTTCGCTCATTTTTCTTTTTTCTTTCTAACTATGGTTCGAGCTTCTTCGGGGATCGGGGGCGGAACAGGCTCGCCGGAGATTTTTCTCACCGCACGAAAACGGGGAGGGCACACTTCAAAGCAGGTTCCGCACTTTGTGCATTTCTCCTGGTCCACAATATGAATCATGCTCTTGCCACCTATGATCGCCTCTGAAGGGCATTTTTTCGCGCAAGTCCCGCAACCCTGACACTTCTCGGGATCAATATAGAAATTGATCAGCTCCTTGCACGAGAGGGCCGGGCATCGCTTCTCCTTGACGTGCGCGTCATATTCACTTCTAAAGTGTTGCAGCGTGCTCAAAAAGGGGTTAGGAGAACTCTTACCCAAAGCGCAAAGGGCCGCTTCTTTGGCTGTCTCCGCTAGCTGCTCCAAAAGCTCGATATCACCCTCTTTTCCTTTTCCTTTGGTGATGTTTGTCAGAATTTTAAGCATCTGTCTCATACCCTCACGGCACGGGACACATTTGCCACATGACTCGTCAGTAAGAAACTCCATGAAGTACCTGGCTACATCTACCATACACGTGTCTTCATCCATTATGATCATCCCACCTGAGCCCATCATTGACCCGGCCTTGGTGAGTTCATCAAAACCAACCGGTAAATCCAGCATTTCCTCAGGGAGACATCCGCCGGACGGTCCTCCTGTCTGCACCGCTTTGAACTTCTTGCCTCCAGGGATTCCGCCGCCGATTTTATAGATAATATCCTTCAAAGGTGTCCCCATAGGTACTTCCACGAGGCCCGTGTTGGTTATTTTACCGACTAGCGAGAAAATCTTCGTGCCCTTGCTGCTTTCCGTTCCAAATTGGGTAAACCAGTCGGCTCCATTATTGATGATGAGCGGCACATTGGCCCATGTCTCGACATTGTTCAAAACGCTGGGGCTGCCCCAGAGGCCCACGACGTTGGAGCGGATGTACTTGGGTCTGGGCTCTCCTGCCCGGCCTTCCAAAGCCGTCATAAGAGCGGTTGATTCGCCGCACACGAAAGCGCCGGCTCCTCTGTGCACCTTGACAACGAAATTAAAGCCTGAACCTAGGATGTTTTTCCCGAGAAGGCCATACTCCTCAGCCTGTTCAATTGCGATGTTCACATTCTGAACCGCTAAAGGGTATTCCTGCCGGACGTAGATATATCCCTCGTGTGAGCCTATGGTATAGGCGCCAATGGCCAACCCCTCGAGGACTGAGTGCGGATTCCCCTCGAGAAGGCTTCTGTCCATATACGCACCGGGGTCCCCCTCGTCCGCATTGACGATCACATACTTTGTATCGCCGGGGGCATTACGGGATCCTTCCCACTTATTTCCTGCGGGAAAACCGCCACCACCCCTTCCTCTGAGGTTTGCTTTCTTGACTTCCTGTAATACCTGGTCGGGGGTCATCCCGGAAAGAACCTTGGCCAGAGCGGAATAGCCGCCAATCGCCAGATAGTCGTCGATATTCTTGGGATCAACACTGACGTTGGAACCGAAAACAATACGGCCCTGGTTCTTGTAGAAGGGGATGTCGGATTCGTGAATTATCTTTTCATTGGTAACAGGGTCGGTGTAGAGCAAACGCTCTATGATCTTCTTCTCTTTTATGGTTTCAGAGATAATTTCAGGAACATCTTCAGGCTTTATCTGGAAATAGCATATTTCATCGGGGCGAATAACGATAATGGGACCCCGCTCACAAAAGCCGTGGCAGCCTGTCCTCCTGAATTCAACCTCAGCGCCTAAGCCCTGTTTTTCTATTTCCGCCAGGATGCTGTCAGCCACCTCCCGACTTGCTGAAGCATGGCAAGCGGATCCGGAACAGAGCGTAATACAGGTTTTATTGGGATCTCTTTCCGAGAGGAGGCTACTTCTGAATGCTTCCAATTCAGCAGGTGAATTTATCCGAGGCATAGTCTTTCCTTAATCATAGTTTTTTAACACGTCTGCGGTCTTGGCCGGAGCCATCTTACCGTGAGTCTTTCCATCGATCTCCACCACTGGTCCTAAAGCGCAGCAACCAAGGCAGTTGACGGTTTCCAGGCTGAATTTAAGATCCAGATCTGTTTCGCCCGGTTCGATTCCCGTCAGGCCTTGCACCGTGTCGAGCACACGCGACGCGCCCCGGACATGGCAGGCCGTTCCGACACAAACGTGAACTTGATGGCGTCCCTTGGGGACCAAACTAAAGGCTTTATAGAAGGTAGCGATATGTTGTATCCGGGTCATGGGAACTTGCAATCTTTCAGCCACCCTCTCCAACGCCTCTTTAGGAAGCCAGTTATTTTCCGACTGAATGTCCAGTAACACCTGAATGAGATAACTGGGATCACAGTTGTATTTTTCGATTATCTGGTCGATTCTTTCTTTGTCCATAGCCTCTGTCCTGATCTTCTTCTTTCTTTTGACCCAACGCCTGCTCTTGCGACTCAGGCGAGGGCAAAGCGCTTTTGGCTTTCATCGTATCGGACCAATCTTTGCTTCGATGAGGCATTAAGGTATTTTGAAACCTTAGACGGGGTCAGGCCTAAATTCCTTGCAATTTCAGCGGTTGACAGGGGCCCTTCCCGCAGGAGCGACACAATTTGGGTTATTGCCAATTTGTCTCCGACTGTTTCTTCAAATAACCGGTTCAGTTCATCACTGTCGAAGTATTTGCGGTATTCTTCTTCCGGCATTGCGGGAAGCCGCAGTCTTTCCCTTTCCACCAGTCTGATGTACGGGATAAGCTGGGTGACAGATTTCAGTCTGAACTTCAATTCCTTATCGTTCAGGCCTTCCCCTCGGCCAAGGGGTCCTAATTCCTTCACCTTCCTGACGAAACCATTAACCCCTTCGACAAAAAGGTTGGATTCACTACCGGACATAAATTCGATCTTCAATCTCTCCGGGTTCAGCCCTATGCGTTCCAGCAATTTCCTGGCCAGGCTCACCATGGTCAATGCATGGTAATTCCCATGAGTAATATAGTTACATTCATTTAAGTGGCAGGCGCCAAGGAAGACTCCATCCGCTCCCTTTGAAAAAGCCCGGAACACATGCGCCATATCGACTCGACCGGAGCACATGACGCGAATAAGTCTCATTTCAGTTGTATATTGACTTCTGGAAACTCCAGCTAAGTCGGCTGCGCCGTACGCTCACCAATGGCACACAAACCCTAAGACCTTTGGTTTGAATTCAAGTCCTGCGCTCATACGTTCTCACCTCGTAATTGGTAATCCAGGCTCTGTTCATAAGTGTTTTCCTACACATCTCCAACAGCGGCGTCCATCGGCCTCATAGCGTCTGCCTCTGGAAAGGCGGCGTCAATTGCGCTAAAGACCTCTTCATCAGTGTAGTGCTTCAGTTGTATGGCATTGGTTGCGCATTTAGTGTTGCACAGCCCGTCTCCCTTACAAAGGACAGGGTTAACCCTGGCCTTTCTGCCCTGCGGCGTTTCGTAAAACTGTATGGCGCCATAGGTACATGCGGTTATGCACGCTCCGCAGGAAACGCATCTACTCTCATCGACCCGCGCCACAGAGCCGGACGCAACGACGGTATCGCGGGTGAGCAGCGTTAGAACCCGGCCTGCGGCTCCATAAGCCTGGTTGACCGTTTCCTGTATGAACTTGGGATAATGAGCCAATCCGCAGAGATAAACGCCGTCTGTCCCAAACTCCACAGGCCTTAACTTGACATGGGCTTCTTTGAAAAAGCCATCAGGATTCAAGGTTACCTTGAATAACCCGGCGATTTCCTTTGTCGCCTCCGAGGGAATTATAGCAGCGGCCAGAGCGACAATGTCCGCGTCCAGTAACAGCTTCTTACCCAAAACGAAGTCGGTCACCGCGACCTTTAGGACAGGCCGACCCTCGTCCGACTCTCCGGCTTCAACTTCAGGTTTGTCCTCCGGTTCATAGCGGATGAACTTTATGTCCTTTTCTGAAGCCTCACGGTAATAATCCTCATTGAACCCATAAGTTCGCATATCTCGAAATAGGATGTAGATGTCCATCTCGGGATTTATCTCTTTCAGCTTCAAAGCGTTCTTTACAGACTCACTGCAACATAACCGGCTGCAGTAATCTCTCTCTTCATTTCTACAGCCAACGCATTGGATCATCACGAGACTTTGCGCATTAGCTATTTTTTCATCTGCTTTGGAGATCCGCTCCTCCAATTCGAGGTGGGTCATTACCCTGTCATCTTCCCCGTAAAGGTATTCGGAAGGAGTATATAGATCAGCGCCTATAGCAAGGACGGCAGCCCCATGTTTTATCTCCGTGAACCCTTTTTCAGAATTCACATCGGTCGTGAAATTCCCAACATAACCTTTAACGTCCGTGATTGTCGCATCATGATAGACATGAATTAAAGGGTGCTGATACACCTTTGTTGTCAGATCTTTCAGGTAATTCTGAACATCCAGCCCATCCAGTGTTGAATGAATCCTTCGCGTTACTCCTCCAAGCTCTGAATTCTTTTCCACCAAGTGCACATTATGCCCCTGATTGGCAATGGAGATAGCGCAATTCATGCCNGCCACGCCCCCACCTACAACGAGAGCGGCCTTGTTCACCGGCAGATCAAATTCCTGTAATGGCTCCAACCTGCAAGCCCGCGCTTCCGACATGCGGATGATGTCTTTTGCCTTCTGAGTGGCCGCCTCTTTTTCTTTCGAGTGGACCCAGGAGTTATGCTCCCTGATATTAGCCATTTCGAGATAATACTGATTAATTCCCGCCTCCCGAAGAGTGTCCCGGAAGAGCGGCTCAAGGGTCCTGGGACTGCATGCCGCGACAATCACCCGGTTGAGCCCCTTTTCCTTCGTAATGTCGGTTATTTCTTTGGCGGAGTTAGTAGCGCATGAAAATAGCTGTTCCTGCGCATGGACAACATTCGGTAGCGTTTTGCAATACTCGACTGTTTCAGGAACATTGACTATCCTTCCAATATTGGCCCCACAATGACATACAAAGATCCCTATCCTTGGCTCCTCACTGGAGACATCCCTTTCAGGCGGATATAACCTTTCCTTGGCAAGATTTCCTCGCCTGAAATTGAGGAGTTCACCGATTTGTGAGCCCGCTCCGCTGGCGCTGAAGACCGATTCAGGGATATCAACAGGCCCCTGTAAACCTCCGCTAACAAAAATCCCGGGTATATTCGTAGTCATGGGATTGACAGGGTTGATCTTGCAAAAGTCATGAGAGCTTAGTTCTATACCGTAAGTGTTTGCAATGGACTTCACATTTGCGGGAGGATTCAATCCGACGGACAACACCACCATGTCGAATTCTTCTTCCTTTACACCGTCTTCGTATGTGGAGTATCTCAGCGTGACATTTTTGGTCTCAGGATCCTCTCTCACTATTGATGTGTAGCTTCTGATGAATCGAACCCCTGGGAGTTTCTCCGTTCTTTCGTAGTAGCGCTCGAAATCCTTCCCATAGGCCCGGACATCGTTATGGAAGATTGTGCAGTCCACATCCGCGTCGTGATCCTTTGTTATAATCACCTGTTTCTGGGTATAGGTGCAGCATACGGCTGAACAATAGCTGTTATCGCCCGGAGTAACCCGTCTGGAGCCGATGCATTGAATCCAGGCTACCTTATGGGGATGCTTCATGTCGGAAGCTCGTAGTATCTCACCTTGGTAAGGCCCTGTTGAGCATAACAACCGCTCATAGTCCATGCTGGTTACTACGTTGGCGAAATCCCCGTAGTGGTATTCCTTCTTCACCTTCGGATCAAATGGCTCAAGCCCCTGAGACAGAATGATAGCGCCTACCTGTATTTCTTTTTTCTCCGCCGTCTGGTTCAAATCTATTGCGTTATTCTTGCATACTCCTTCGCAAATACGGCATTTATTCTCCTTAAGGTAAAGGCAGCTTTCATCAATATACGCAATAAGGGGAATCGCCTGAGCGAAGTATATATGCACGGCCTTATTCATGGATATTTCCTGATTATATTGATCAGGATATTTGGCGGGGCAATATTCTACACACGTGGTGCAACCCGTGCATTTATCCTCAAGGATATACCTCGGCTTTTTGGTAAGGCTTACCTTGAAGTTTCCTACTTCCCCTTCTACACTGTTTACTTCAGTATAGGTGAGGATCTCTATATTTGGATGCCGGCCGACCTCGACCAGCTTTGGTGAGAGTATTCACATGGAGCAGTCATTGGTCGGAAAGGTCTTGTCCAACTGAGCCATATGACCGCCAATGCTTGGCCCTTTTTCGATCAGGTAGACCTTGAACCCGGCCGTGGCGAGATCAAGAGAGGCCTGAATGCCGCTGATTCCGCCACCAACAACCATTACGTCTCCAAAATTATTGTCTCGGAAACTCATCTGTTCCACAACTTGTTCTTTTTCCACTATATATCACCTCGTCAGGGTCTTTCAGTCCCCTAAATCGATTCCTGGATAATCTCCGTGATGTCCTTCACTTCAATCTTTTCAGCGAGATTCATGGTTGTCCTGCTGTCTTCAAGCATGGTAATGCAATAAGGGCAGGAAGTAGCGAGCACTTCGGCCCCGGCCNCGAGAGCCTGTTCTATCCTTAGATCAGAAAATCTCTCACCCTTTTGGGTTTCCATCCAAACCCTGCCGCCTCCGCCTCCGCAGCAGAGACTATCTGAGCGGGACTCAATCATCTCGATGAACTCTAAACCCGGTATCTTTTTTAAAACCTCTCGCGGCTCATCATACACACCGTTGTGTCGGCCAAGGTAACAAGGGTCGTGATACGTTACCTTCTTCGGATAATCTTTCTTGAGTTGAAGCCTACCTTCGTTCACCAACTCGAACAGATACTGTGAGATATGAACCACCTCAAAGTTTACCCTGAATTCAGGATACTCGTTCTTGAAGGTATGGTAGCAATGAGGTGACGAAACGAGGATTTTCTTGACCCCATTATCAATAAAGGTTTTGATGTTTTCTCTGGCCAGGCGCTTGAATAATTCCTCGTCGCCCGTCTTGCGGATGCTTTCTCCGCAGCAATTTTCCTGGGATCCAAGTATACCGAAATCTACTCCCGCCAGATTGAGAATATTCGCTGTGGCTTTAGCCACCTTTTTCAACCTTGGGTCATAGCAGAGGTAGCAGCCGGGAAAATAGAGAATTTCCATCCCTTCGGCGAATGGTTTTACAGAAAGGCCCTCAGCCCAAGCCCCTCTGTTTTCCCGATCCTCACCGAATGGGTTTCCTTGACCAACAAGGCCTGCGTTTATCGTACGGACTGTCTTAACAGGGGCAGGGTAAACCCCATATTCGTTGGCAATCCGTCGTAAGGCTATTCCCGATTCTATCTGTTTTACATCCCTGGGGCACTGCTGGGGGCATCTTCCGCAGGTCGTGCAACGCCAGATATCTTCACTTTCGATCTCGGTCAAACCAAACGTCGCTTCTCGGACCAGCTTGCGCATGCTGAAAGTTGTGAATCTGTTCCAGGGACAAACAGTATCGCATAATCCGCACTGGAAGCATCTTTTGAATGCTTCCCCGCCGCTCGCTTTGATGACGTCGATGATTTCTTTATAGGGGGTTACAGTCTCCACTGTTTTCGTTCCTCTTTTTTGGCCTAATGTTTCAGCCCTTCTTTGACGCTGACATCCGGGAAACAGTATCCATGATCTTCTCCCAGCCATACTTGTCGATCATGGATTCCAGACCTATCTCTACGTCCTCCAGCTTGGCTTCTTCTTCTACTTCCTCTTCCCTTTCTTCATAAGTCAGGGCGTCGGCCAGGCACCACTGAACACACAGGGGTTTTTCCAGCGTCGGATCGTCCTGGCACATATCGCATTTGAGAGGGAGTTTGGAATCGGGTTCCTTGAAAATATCCCTTGACGGACAGGAAGCCCTGCAGAAAGCGCATTCTTCGTATTCCTTGCCATCAATCACGTATTTGTCTCTGCCCATGCATTCGGCTGGAGCATATTCACCCGCGTATACAGGAATATATATGTCTCTCAGTGGTTCCCGAATCACCCGAATACGAGACCTGGCCGGATTATTGCCGCTGTACTTCGGTGTGGCGTGGAATGCGGAGCACGCAACCTCACAGGCCCGACAACCGTTACACTTATCAACGTCTACCTTTATTGTCTTAACGATTTTCTTTTTTTTCTCAGCCATGACGGTTACTACACCTTCACTTTAGTTGTTCTTTTCTTCCGGCAGAATCTCACTGGAAGGATTATCTTCAGTCTCTGAGTAGATCCCTCTTTTTTCAAAGTCTTCAGCTACGTAATCCAAACCCAGTTCATGCAAAGATTCTTTGGTGGGAATACCCTGCTCGTTCCATCCCTTGAATTTGTAATATGTATCCAGGAGTTCCTTTTCCAGCTCCGGAAATCTTTTCTTCCAATGATTCTGTGGAGGAGCGTCATCTTTCCTCCTCATGCCTCTTCTTATATTATTGGCTCTTACCAAAGTCCGGTATCTCCTGGCCGCCTGAGTCAGTTTGTCTTCATCCATATCGATTCCGGCGCCCGCTGAGATGAATTTAGGGTAGTTATGTATATGGTACGGGGGCTTTAAGGGAAATGAGGATAAACCGGCGCACATCCCGAGTGCGTCATCAATGTAGTGCATTCTTTCTTGCCAGTCGACAATGTCGCAACACATTTGAACGGTCGGGAAAAATGGCATGGACTTTTCTCCCCGTGGCTCCCATTCCATTACGATTTGCTTGAACTTGTCATCTGGAACCTGGAACCAATCCTTCACGAAGTCTTCTCTCTCTTCCATTGTGAAAAAAGGCGCCTGAGGGAATTGCCCTTCAATCTGGGTAATGTTAATCTTCTCGCCGGTGGAATACATAAGGAAATAGATGGGATTAAGCATTGATAGTTTTAGAGGAAGTTGCTCATGTTTCTTGATGTTATTATGAGCATAGGCCTCTGCGCCCTTACCAATCTGTTTGGCTGCCCAGTAAGTCCCATTGGCCAACACATCTCCTATTCCTTCTCGACGGACGATTCTATCCAGCAACCAGTAAAATCTTCCCTCGTTGTCCGATGGCATTCCTGGGAAGTCATCGTCAGTCAATATCCCGTTTTCATAAAGCTCAAGGGCAAAGGCCATGACTTGCGGGGTTGAGAATCCGTCCACCCCGTATTCGGTCGCGCTCTGAGCGATGCCCAGACCAAACTCAAGGTCTGAAAAGGCCGCCATGGTATAAGTGAGCTTCGAGAAGCATTTCATCATGTAGGTTGGCTGTCCCGGGGGAGAGATTGTCGCCCCGCATGTCATCGGGCAATTGTAGCAACTGATCAGCCTCGTCCGCATAGTATCCAGAGTGTCTGCCCACTGTCTTGCGATTTCGTCATTCCAGAAATCTTTTCGTCGGACGCGTGAATTTCCCCACATAAAATTTTCAGTGTGCCACTTTTCGTCATGGACCTTCATCTCCTGGGGCGACCCAAGCCCCGCTAAAATGGGCATCACACCCGGAATCGGATTTTCATTCCGCAATTTTATATATTTCAGGACTTCGTTGCAGAGCGCCATAAACTCAGCCGGTTCGGCGACATTAATATCCTTGGTGCCACGCACAACGATCGCCTTTACCCCCTTGTCTCCCATAACTGCGCCGATCCCCTGCCGACTGGCGCTGGACCTACCCTGCTCAATCGAAGCAAAATAGACCCTGTTTTCTCCGGCAAGGCCGATGGCGGCTACTTGAGCTTTCGGCTCCTCTAACTCCTTTCGGAGGAGTTCCGCCGTTTCAACAGCGCCTTTGCCTTTCAAATGAGAAGCGTCACGAAGCTCAACTTTGTCATTGTTTATCCATAAGTACACCAGATTTGGGGACTTGCCGCGAAGGATCACCTTATCGTAACCAGCATATTTCAACTCCGGCGCCCAGAATCCACCCATCATCGAAAAAGCCATTAACCTGGTTTGCGGAGAGATTGTAGAAACAATTGTACGATTGCAGCCAGTGGCAGGTGTTCCGCACAAAAGACCGGCGCTGAATATCAAGAGGTTGTCGGGAGAAAAGGGGTCTGTCTCTGGGGGAACCCTATCCCACAATATCTTGGCGTTAGTGCCCAGCCCTCCCAGGTAAAGCTCGGTATCTCTTGGGTCGGTTGCCACCCTGTCGATGCTTCCCCGAGTTAAATCGATTTCCAAATTAAATCCTGTCTCTGCGTACCTCATCTTGTTAACCTCGTATAGTCCTGCCTTTACTGAATGGCCTCGGAACCCAATAACTCAATAGGATTAAGAACCTGCTACATCTGCGCTCTGAAGTCTATATTGACCGAGATTAGGCAACATCTCTAATAACGAATATAACTTATATATAAACTGTGTCAAGATTTTTGCCATCAGACTTTTTGCATTTTACAAAGAAATTTTCTACTGATGCAGAACTGGATTTCCGCCGCTGATTATTGATCAGTCAAACAGTCTCCTCAGCGCTGCCTAATATTATCAGACAAATAATTAATGACCGTTTGCTTAGCCATGAAATATCATTCTACCATACTTTCCAAAGGATGTGCCCAAGATAGTTCTTGACCCACTATCATATGAATGGTATTCGGTTTTTAACTAAGATCTAATGATCATTGTATTCGCTTCCCGGAGTTTATAATGAATTATACCGGATCGCCTGGAAGCAGTATAAAAAAGGCGCCATCCACAAAACGAAGAACCCCTTCGGCAGATAGCAAACGCCAACTTATAATAGAATCCGCCGAGCGTCTCTTTGCCTCTCGCGGTTTTCACGACACGACTATCGCTGATATTTCTAATGACTCCGGGGTACATGAAGCTTCCATATTTCAATATTTCAGAACCAAGGAAAACCTTATCGTTACAGTTCCGGAAAGACATCTTAAAGAGACTCTGGCGGGTATAACTGAACATTTTCAGGGAATGAAGGGGGCCGAACCCAAGATTAGGAAGTTATTATGGCACCAACTCAGGGATCTGTCGGTAAATGAGAACTACACCTCAATTCTGCTACGCGAACTCCGGACATTACCTGCTTTTTACGAATCCCCGGCATATGAAATGATTCGGAAATACAGCGCCTTCGCAGTTGAGGCTATCAGAGAGGGCATACAGGACCACGAAGTGGAGCCTGAGATAGAAGTCATTCTAGTCCTTGAGATGATTTTTGGCGCGATCGACAGCATTGTTTTACGATCACTCTTTTTTGGTGATCCCTATGATCCTAATGATGCTGCGGATGCTCTGTGCTCATTAATAAAAGCCGCTATATGGAGGCGCGAGCAGTCGGTCGGAAATGAAAATGGCGACGAACCGAGCCGAGGAGAACTCAGGCGCCGTAGTATAACGGAAGTCGCCTCGGAAGTATTCGGCAAAAAGGGTTACGGTGGGGCGACTATCTCCGAAATAGCCGGAAAAGTGGGCATAGCCGAAGCTTCCATTTATCAATATTTCAAGAGCAAAGAGCAACTACTTCTCTCAGTTTTGGGTACCTGGTTCATCGAATTGGCCGATGAGTTGGAGCGCGTTTTCTCCGGGGCATTAAATCCGTATGAACGCCTCTTATATTTGCTGAGAAGGTGGGCTCTGGATTATCAGATTCGAGAATGGGAGACTCGTGTTCTCATACTGGAATTGTACAGGAATCCTAAGTTTTATGAATCCCAAGAATATCTGAACACCCAGCGATTCTGGGAACTGATAAGGTCTACCGTGGATGCCGGACAGCATAGCGGCCATTTTCGGAAGGATTTTGAAATCAGCTACTACCTACATCTCGTTCAAGGGGCATTCGAACATGAGGCGCTCGCTCGTATGATGCTCTCCAAAAAACAACCCACCATCGCTAGTACGGAACAAATGATCAACCTTCTCCTCAGGGCTATAAAGGCTTGATGGAATAGGTTGAAAAACCTGAGGGGTCCGAAAGAATCCACTTTTCTGGAGGGACTCCTGATGTTTAGAGATCGAAATGCAGAGCCTCGTGGGGAAGCTACCCAATGAGTGAAAAATCGTCTGTCTACAGCCCCTTCAATCTAAAAATCTTATGTGTCCTTTCGCTGGGGCATTTGGCGACAGATGTTTGTCAAAGCGCTTTGCCTGCTATTCTGCCTTTCCTGAAAGCCAAATTATTGTTGTCTTACGCTATGTCCGGCGCAATCATGATGGCCTCCAATATCACTTCCTCTGTGATTCAGCCGCTTTTCGGTTATCTCTCGGACCAGAAAGAGAAACCGTTTCTGCTGCCGATGGGATGTCTTTGCGCTGGTCTTGGTTTGTCCTTTATAGCCGTTCCTGACAGCTACTGGCTAGTCTTGCTGTTGGTAATCGTGAGTGGACTTGGAATAGCCTGTTACCATCCGGAAGGATTCAAGACGGCCAGTTTCTCGACTGGAAGCAGGATGGCTACCGGAATGGCGGTATTTACAATTGGCGGAAATATTGGTCTAGCATTAGGTCCGATAGCGCCAACCTTTATAATCGCTCATTTCGGTCTCGATCATCTCCCCCTGATGTTGGTGTTTCCAATGATTTTTCTCGTCTGTTTGACCTTTGTCTGGGGGGCTATTGGGCGCTCCAGACCGATTAAAATATCAAAGACCACGGCTCAGGGAAGTATCCAGAAGGGAACATATATCTCTCTCGGCTTAACAATTGCCGCTGTCATAATGCGATCATGGACTCATTTTGGTGTTATGGCGTATATCCCATTTTACTACATAGATTATGAAAAAGGGGACCCACTTTACGCAGGGACACTGGTATCCACGTTTCTGTTCGGCGGAGCGATTGGAACGCTGATCGGCGCTCCCTTGGCCGATAGGTTCGGGCACAAACGATACTTCATGTTTTCGCTTGCTCTAACCAGTATGTTGTTTCCACTAATTTTGGTGACACATGGAGTAATGTTATTTTTGAGTCTTGGTATAGTCGGTATGGCTCTGATTTCGAGTTTTACCGTTACCATCGTTATGGCCCAAGCGCTTCTTCCTGACAACTTAGGTGTAGCTTCTGGACTCATGGCCGGTTTTGCGATCGGAACAGGTGGGATAGGGGTGACTCTCCTGGGTGTTTTAGCGGATCACTTCGGTGTGCCTACAGCTTTGAAATCCATAATGTTACTTCCTGTGATGGGCCTTTTGATCAGTTGTTTCATACGTTACCCTTCCAGTTTCAGAAGATGACCCATCGACAAGTACCTGAATATACCTTATAGATCGCTAATCGTTATCAAGGGGTCTTGAATCGTCGGGCGGCGTCCTCCCATGAGAGTGGAATATCATTACCCCTTACTGCCCATTTCATAAACTTCGTCGAACCCATATCATTGCGCAGCAGTTTCATGACATTTTTGTGAAAGCCTTTAAAGGCAAAGTCTCGGAGCGCTGATTCATCTTTCCACGCCGATAAAGTCCAGAAGCTGTCCTTGAACAAATATGCCCGAAGCGAGAAGCCAACCAAGCCTTTTGATTGGCTCAGTTGGACCAGGATTTTGGCCGTGTAAAACAGAAAGCGTGGCGCCGTTCGATAGCGCTTCAGCGGTAGGTAGGTTAAGAATGCCACATAAGTCCGATTCGGGTCAGGGACGGTGTATTTCTTCCATGGAGTTGTGGGCATCGTTTGTTTCCTATATGCTTTGGCGAGCGATATCCATTTCTTTTAATGTCAACCGCATCATTTTCAGAGCTCTACTTCGGGCTAATTTTCCTGCTTTCAGCCTGTCCTTTAATCCAGCAGCGAATTGATTTCTTCGAGAAGACGGGACTGCGTGATAGGCTTCTGTAATACCTTGTCTACTCCTTTAAGTATTTTGGCGTCGGAAGCCTCCGGGTGTACATCCCAACCAGTCAGGAGAACGAATTTAGGTTTAACTACACCTTTTTCCCTAGAAATGTCTTCTACACGGTTGGCCATCTGAATCCCGCTAAAGCCAGGCATACCCAGATCGCATAATATGAGGTCGATCCGCTTTGAATTAAAGATTTCAATTCCTTCATGACCTGAATTTGCGGTCAGGATATTCCCGAACGACTCTGAGAGCATTTCTTTAAGGCTGTCCGTTACTGGCTCCAAATCATCTATTAAGAGGACATTGAGGTGATGGGTTTTCAATTCTGGTTCTACGGACTGTGTTTCCTGTAATTTCCCGGTAAACTGCGGGAAGCTTATTACAACAGATGTTCCGTTCCCATATTGGCTGGTAATGTTTATCGTCCCCTGGTGCCTTTGGACGATGCCAT
>WSSedB1CaDRAFT_10000365_pt1 | contig 20473 bp, 15 predicted proteins | sample WetSurSB1Cattail_FD_9460 | JGI IMG/M metagenome (IMG submission 9460)
ACCCCACCCGCCGCTTTTTCTCCACGCCAGCCAACGCGGGCACCGTGATCGCCTCCAGCGCCGCCCTGCTGATTTACCTCGGCGTGCGCCGCTCGCGCTATTTCGGCAACACGGCTCCGCTGCTGTGCGTGGTGGCATTGTTTCCACTCATTACAACAGGTGTTCCAGGCGCCCCCTGGCTTTGGGCCCTCCCCTTCCTGCTTACCTTCATTGGCGGCGTTTTTGCGGACGCCTACGAGAGCCCCCGCTCCCGCCTGGCCCTGGCCGCTGGCGGTGCCATCGTTCTGTTGCAGGCCGCTTTCTGCCTGCTCAGCTTGCCCGGCCTGCTTTGAGTGCGGCAGCTGTTCAGTGGGCGAAATGCGGCCCAATTCCGGGCCCATTTTGCGTCCAACGCAGCACCCCGTCCTACGCCCAGTTTTATTTCCTATAAAATCAATAAAAACAAAGACTTATTGACCTCTCGCTGCCTTGTGTTCGCCCCCTCGACGCGGTAAAATAGAGTTTCAGCCCGCGGCCTTCGGCCTGCATCTTTTTTAGCCCATCTTTGCCGCTCACCGCCGGGCTTCAAGACACCTATGGCAGACGATCAGAACCCCCAGCTTCCTCTGGACGGTGGTACGCCGCCCAGCAATCCGAGCCACATCCCCATCAACATCGAAGAGGAGATGCGGCGGTCGTATCTCGACTACTCGATGTCGGTCATCATCGGCCGCGCGCTGCCCGATGCCCGCGACGGGCTCAAGCCCGTACATCGCCGCGTGCTCTACACCATGAGCGAGATGGGCCTGGAGCACAACAAGAAATACAGCAAGTGCGCCAAGATCGTGGGCCAGTGCATGGGCGTCTATCACCCCCACGGCGACTCGTCCATCTACTACACGCTGGTGCGTCTGGCGCAGCCCTTCTCCATGCGCTACCCGATGGTGGACGGGCAGGGAAACTTTGGCTCCGTCGACGGCGATCCACCCGCTGCCATGCGTTACACCGAGTGCCGTCTGCTGCGCATCGCCGGCGAACTGCTCGCCGACATCGACATGGAAACCGTGGACTTCGTGCCGAACTACGACGAAACCACGCTCGAGCCTTCGGTGCTCCCCACGCGAATTCCCAACCTGATCGTCAACGGCTCCAGCGGCATCGCGGTCGGCATGGCCACCAACATTCCGCCGCACAATTTAACTGAAGTTATCAACGCCACGATCGCGCTGTTGCGCAACCCTCACGGCGGCCTGCTTGAAGTGCTCAAGCACGTGCAGGGACCAGACTTCCCCACCGGCGGCTTCATCTACGGCAAGGGCGGCATCGTCCAGGCGTACAAGACTGGCCGTGGCCGCTTCATGATGCGCGCCAAGGTGGCCACAGAGAACCTGACCAAGGAAAAGCAGGCGATCATCGTCACCGAAATTCCTTACCAGGTCAACAAGTCCGTGCTGATTCAGCGCATCGCCGAACTGGTGAACGACAAAACCATCGACGACATCAGCGACGTGCGCGACGAGAGCGATCGCGACGGCATGCGCATCGTCATCGAGCTCAAGCGCACTGCCCAGCCTGAGATTGTTCTCAACCAGCTCTACAAGCACACGCAGATGCAGGAGAGCTTCTCCATGATCTTCCTGGCCGTGCTCAATGGCCAGCCCAGGGAACTCTCGCTCGATCAGGCCATCCAGGCTTTCATCGATCATCGCGTCGACGTGGTCCAGCGCCGCACCGTCTTCCTGCTGCGCAAGGCCCGCGAGCGCGAGCACATTTTGGAAGGCTACAAGATAGCGCTCGACAATCTCGACACGGTTATTCGCATCATCCGTGGTTCAGGCTCGCGTGCTGAGGCTCGCGAAAACCTCTACGCCTGGGGTAAGGGTGTGGATGTCATCATCAACCTCGACCGCGTGCGCCTGCCTCACGAAGAGAAGGGCCTCACGCTGCGTCAGGTCGACGCCATACTCGAATTGCAGCTCTATCGCCTCACCCAGCTTTCGGTCGACGAAATTCTCAACGAACTCGCTGAGATCCGCAAGAAGATCGCCGAGTACGAAGAGATCCTCGCCAGCGACAAGAAGCTGCGCGCCGTCATCGTCAAGGAACTCGAAGAGGTGCGTGACAAGTACGGCGACGCGCGTCGCTCGCAGATCATCGATGAGTCCGCCGAACTCCAGCTTGAGGACCTCATCGCCGACGAGCAGGTGGCCGTCACCGTCAGTCACCAGGGCTACCTCAAGCGCACGCCCATCAGCATCTATCGCCAGCAGCGCCGCGGTGGTACCGGCCGCACCGGCATGAAGACGCGCGAAGAAGACTTTGTCTCACAGCTCATCGTCGACTCCACGCACGCTTATCTGCTCTGCTTCACTAACACCGGTCGTGTCTACTGGCTCAAGGTCTACGAGATTCCCGACGTAGGTGCAGCGGGCAAGGGCAAGTCCATGCAGAGTCTGCTCAACCTGCAGCCCGGCGAGAACGTCCGCACCATCCTGCCCGTGCGCGACCTCGAGGAAGAAGGCAAGTACATCTTCTTCGTCACGCGCAACGGCATTGTGAAGAAGACGCCGCTCAAGGACTTCTCCAACGTCATGGCGCGCGGCATCATCGCCATCGCCATCGACAAGGAGGACGACCTCGTCACGGCCGGCCTTACCAACGGCAAGCAGAACATATTCATCGCCACCCGGGAGGGCATGGCTATCCGCTTCCAGGAGGAGTACGACCCTGAGCGGAGTGGCATCGGCCTGCGCCCCATGGGCCGCAACGCTGCCGGCAACAAGGGCATCTCGCTCAAGCGCGGCGACTACGTCATCGGTGCGGCCATCACGGACTCCGACGAGACCCGTGACAGGGAGCGCGACGAGTGCGCAGCCGCGCGGAATCTCACCGACAAGCTCACGGCGATGCGCAAGGCCTATTCCGACTCCAAGGACGCCCTGCAGAAGGCTCGCGAAGACCGCCGCAATGGCGCGCCCGACGACGAAGCCCTCAAGGCTGCCGACAAGGCCGCGGAGAAGGCTGTCGAAGATGCAGAGAAGGCGCTCAAGCATCTCGACGAAAAGCTCTGTGTTACGCAGTCGCTCATTCTGACCGTCACTGAGAACGGCTTCGGTAAGCGCACTGACGTGGATGAGTATCGCCTTACCGCACGCGGAGCGCAGGGCGTGAACAATCTGAAGGCTACGCCCAAGGTTGGTAAGACTGCGTCCATCCTGCTCGTGAACGAAACGTCAGAGCTGATGGTTATCAGCCAGTGGGGCAAAATCATCCGCATCGACACCAAGCAGGTTCGTGCCGCCGGCCGCGCCACACAGGGCGTCCGTCTGCTCAACCTCGAGGATGACGATAAAGTCGCAGCCGCGGTCATCATCCCGCCCGAGGAAGCTGTCAAGGACGACGAACCGATGCTGCTGCAGTAGCCCTCGAACAGCACAAAGAAGGGCGTCCCGCGGGACGCCCTTTTCGTTTGCTTCCATGCAGTTTCGCTACTGCTTTGCGAGTTTCGCCTCCAGGTCCGGCACATAGTTCCGCTGCGCGTCCGGCTCCAGCTGCTTCGCCGCGTTAAGTGCCGCCTGCCAGGCGATGCGCGCCTCGTCCTTCTGCCCTGCGACCGCAGCCGTGTCGCCCCGCGCCGTCTGGCTGATGATTTCTTCCGGATCGATTGCCACGGCCTCGCGCGCCAGTGCCAGTGCCTCGGCAGCCTGCCCCTTGCCGAGCAGGGCATAGGCATTCTGTGCGCGGCTCAGCGCGGCGGCTTGCTGCATCTGGAAAGTCCCCCGAAATACCATCACGCCGTAGTCAATCATCTCGTCCGGTTCCCGCGCCTGGAATGACCGGTACGGATTCATTGTGCCGCTGGGCCACTCGCATCCGCTCAGATCGCCCGCGCTCAGCAGCACATTGCCGTGCACCACTGCAGGTGTAACCTCTGCACCGCCCATCCAGAATGTATCGATCGTTGGCAGATGATGGCAGCTGATGCCATATATTGCTGGGTCAATCTCCGGATGCGCGAAATACGCAAACCAGCACTCCTCGCCCGGATGTCGATCCTGCCAAGCCTTCACTTGGTACAGTTGCTGCGCCCAGTCCACGTTGGCATCGCTCAGCAGGTTGTGCACATTCTTCGGCCCGCCCCACACCTCGTTTGCATAGGCAATGTAATTCGGAAACACCGTCAGCGCCGACACCGCGTGCGCCGCAATCAGGCCCAGCCTCACCCACTTCCAGTTGGCGCTCTTTTCGGCGAGCGCCGCACAGCCCGCGCCTGCCAACACAAACGTGAGCGTGTACACCGGCAGCATGTGCCGCGCGCCAATGTCCATTCCTGCCCACACCGCCACGCCAAAGTACACAGCCGCAGGCAACAATAGAAATGCCAGTTCGCGCCCCTTGCGTAGCTTGCCAGTCACAATCGCAAACACCGCCAGTGCCGTCAACGCCAGCAGCCCAAGCGTCGTTTTGATCAGCAGAGCAACAGGGAAGTACCACCAAACCCCGTGCGCATATACTTTGCCCAGCACGAACGTAGGATAAAACTGAGCCATCCCTTTCACATCCACCAAGCCGATGAGGTAGGACTCCGGCAGCAGGTGCAGATGCGCGATCCCCAGAATTGCCGAGGCCTGAAACGGTGTGAGCGCCTTCACCATTTCCTCCAGGTGCACGCTCATGGGCAACCCTGCCGGCCGAGCTGCATAGCGATAGCCGTAGAACACCCACAGCACCAGAACGCCGAGTACGACGATCGCTGCAAATGCGCCCGTTAGCCGAGCTGCAACCCGCACACGCGTCCCCTTCGCGGCCGTGGCCACCTCCCACACGATCAACGCCGCCAGCATCGGTGCCAGCAGTATTCCCGAGTGCTTAGTCGCCAGCAGCAGGCCTGCGGCTACGCCTGCCAGCGCTAGCCGTGCGATTGTTGGCCGCTGCACATAGCGGTAAAACGCGTACAGGCTCGCAAGGAAGAACAGCGACACACCGATGTCCGTCGTTACCAGAGCCGAGTGGCCAATCACATTCGGATCAAAGCTGACCAGGGCCAGTGCCGCCAGGCCGGCCCAAGGGCCGAACCACGCTCGTGCAGCGCAGAAGACCATCAACGAGAGCCCCAGCGCCAGCAGCCCCGCTGCCAGCCGCATCTTCAGCACCATGCGTCCGCTCGCGCCATCGTTTCGGGCCAGCCAGTCGCGCCCGTCCAGATAGGCTTCCACCTTGAAGTACCGCCCCTGCTCCGGCGGCAGCCAGTACGACTGTCCCAGCAGCGGCAGAGCCGCCAGCAGCTTCACCAGCGGTGGATGCTCGGGGTTCAATCCGAAGTCGCCGGCGTGCGTCATCATGTAGCCGGCAAACATGTGGTCGCCTTCATCAAACGTCAGCGACTCCCGCTGCACCACGTAAACCGTCTGCGCCGCCTGCAAGGCGAGCAGCACCGCCACAATGAGCCAAGTCCACTTCTTGTCGTTCACTACGAAAGACCTTTGCCCTTTCAGGAATGCCGGCAATTATAGTTACTCACTGGAGTTGTCTGCTGTGCGTTCTTGCCCTGGCGCCGTACCAGCATGAGCGGCGCAGATTATCAGACAAATCCGCACCTCTTCAGGTACTCGATTCGACGTCTCCCGCGTCTTACACTAAAGATGCTCACGATTCTCCGCAGTCTCCCAACGATGCGGACAGCTGTTCTCGCAGTCATATTGGCTTTATTCTTTACCGGCTCAAGCACCTGCCTTGCTGCGTCGCGCCCCCATGCGCATCGCCAGGTCGCATCTGCATCGCACGCGAAGGCCAAGACCCATGCCAGGTCCCCGCGCGCCGGAAAGCAGACTGCTGCAGGGCCTGTGCGCAAATCCGCGCGTGCCTCCACCCACGAATCTGTCGCGATTCGTGCCAGCAAGAAGCGAGGTGCCACGCTGTGCCATCAGGTCAGCCTTACGCGTGCTCGTGGAACGCGCCGCGTCGAAGCGCAACCGGCGCCGGCGTCCCCCGCACCTGCGCGTAGCAGTCTCGCCTCGCAAGAGCAAACAGCGGAGGCACCAATCGCTCCTGCTCCAGCGTCAGCCCCGGCAGCAGTGCCGCCTGCCGCTGAGCCGCAGCCTTCTTCCACGACCGCCGCGGTCAGTTCCATCCCGCTCCATACCCCCATCGTCGCCATGGCGCCCCTCCGCGGATCCATGGAGTCGCTTGTGCGCCAGAACGAGAAGACCGACGCAGATAACCTGGAGCGCATCGAGAACGACATTGATCTTGAAGACCGCATTGCCCACGGCGTGCTGGTGCCGGTGCCCATCTCTCAGGCGCTTGTGGTGAACCCCAACCTGCCGCAGAATCGCCGCTACTGCCGTCCCTGGACCGCCAGTTTCCTCGCGGATCTTGCGCGGGCCCACCAGGCCGAGTTCCACCGGTCCTTCACCGTCAGTTCGGCCGTACGCACCGTCGAATACCAGAAGCGGCTCATGCGCACCAACGGCAACGCAGCGGCTGCCGAGGGCGACGTGGCCAGCCCGCACCTCACCGGCGCCACCATCGACATCGCCAAGAGTGGACTCTCCCGCAGCGAAATCTACTGGATGCGTAACCGCCTCAACGCTCTCCAGGAAGACGGAAAGATCGACGTCGAGGAAGAGTTCCACCAGGCCTGCTTCCACATCACGGTCTACAAGAGCTACATTGGTGCTGGCCCGCTGCACAAGCCGCACCACGCCGCGCCGTCGGACAACGCCGACAGCCCTGTATCCGCTCCCACCGAAGGCCAGTAAGCCGCCCGCTTCCTTCGCTGTCTGTCCCAGGTCTCGTCCGGTGCAGCGGATGAGACCTGGGAATGCGCCCTGCCTGCTACGTCAGCACATCCTCCAAAAATCTCCATGCCCATATCCGCGTTCAACGGTACAATCGCGGCGAAGTAAATTTCTCTCAACGCATACAGCTGACGGGCCGCATCCGGCGTACAGTGGTTCGAAGCTCCTCGCGTCGGTTGTGAGGGCTCCTGGGCTCAAGAGCGTGGAGGGGTTACTTCTGCGCATTCATTCGGCATTTTTCAGAGAGGCGGAATCATGAGCGATCCTGAAGTGCAGTCCGTAGAAACGCAGTCGGCAGGCCTTTCCCAGCTGCAGCGCGTGGTCAACACCTTCACCGCACCATCGAAAACCTTCGAAGATATCAAGCGCGGCCACAAGAGCTGGTGGCTGCCGTTCGTCCTCATGGCGGTTGTCGGCTACATCCTCTTTGCCGCTGTCTCCATGAAGATCGGCATGCAGCAGGTTGTCGACAATCAGATCCACCTCAACCCGGCGCAGGAAGAAAAGCTCGCCCAGGCTTCTCCCGAGCAGCGCGCACTCTCGGCGAAGATTTCGTTCTACGTCACTGAGGGCGTCTTCATCGCGAATCCCGCACTGGTACTGGCCATTGTGGCGCTTGGCTCGCTCGCCTGATGGGCACCATTAACTTCGTCTTCGGCGGCAAGGCGCAATTTGGCAGCATCTTTGCCGTGTGGATGTTCGCCAGCCTGCCCTCGATCATCAAGACACTGCTGGGAGTGATCGTCATCTTTGCAGGCACTGCGCCTGAGTCGTTCAACATCAAGAACTTCGCGCCTACCAACATAGGAGCCTTCCTCAATCCTCTTGAGACCAACAAGGCTCTTTATGCTCTTGCCACTTCGCTCGATGTGGTCACCATCTGGAGTCTGGTGTTGCTCGCCATTGGCACCGCTATGGTTGCCGGCGTCAAGCGCAACTCCGGTTATATCGCTGTCTTCGGGTGGTGGGCTATCTTCGTCATCATCGGAGTCGGCACCGCAGCGGCCTTTGGCGGATAGCCTGCAATCGCGGACCACGCACAAAATCAAACGGCGCGCATCGCATGGATGCGCGCCGTTTCGGCTTGAGGCTGAGAGCTGTCCCTACTCCGTCCAGCGCCGCATAATCAGCGTCGCGTTAATACCGCCGAATCCGAACGAGTTCGACAGTGCAACGTCGAAGCTGTGCGCGACAGCCTTGTTCGGCACGTAGTCCAGCCGGCACTCGGGGTCGGCCTCGAGCAGGTTCGTTGTCGGCGGCAAGATCTGATTCTGCAGCGCCAGCACCGTGATGCCGGCTTCCAGTCCGCCCGCGCCACCCAGCAGGTGCCCGGTCATTGACTTCGTGCCGCTCACCTTCAGCTTGTGGCTAAGCGCGTGCTCGCCAAACACCAGCTCGATCGCGCGCGACTCATTGCCGTCGCCTGCCGGCGTCGACGTGGCGTGCGCGTTCACGTAACCTACTTCTTCCGGCTTGATGCCTGCGTCCTTCAGCGCTGCGCGCATGCTGCGTTGCGCGCCCTGGCCTTCGGGAGCAATACCGGTCATGTGGTACGCGTCCGCGCTCATGCCGTAGCCGATCACCTCGGCCAGAATCTTCGCGCCGCGCGCCTTGGCAAACTCGAGATCTTCCAGAATCAGAATGCCCGCGCCCTCGCCGATAACAAAGCCATCGCGATCCTTATCGAATGGCCGGCTGGCATGCGTCGGATCGTCGTTACGCGCTGAGAGCGCGCGCATCGAAGCGAATCCGCCCACCGACAACGGCGTCACCGCAGCTTCCGCTCCACCTGCGATCATCACATCGGCATCGCCGTGCATGATCATGCGCACCGAGTCGCCAATCGAGTTGGCGCTTGTGGCGCAAGCCGTTGCCGTGGCCGAAATAGGCCCCTTGGCGCCGTATCGGATGCTCAATTGTCCGGCTGCCATGTTCACAATCGCCGCGGGAATAAAGAAGGGAGAGATCTTGCGCGGGCCACCCTGCATCAGGTTGGTGTGCTCGCGCTCAATGATCTCGAACCCGCCGATGCCTGAGCCGATGAATACGCCCACGCGATCAGCGATCTCCGGAGTGATCGTCAACCCCGACTGCTCAATGGCTTCCTGTGTAGCCGCAAACGCAAAGTGGATGAAGCGCCCCATCTTGCGCGCTTCCTTCTTGTCCACAAAGTTGAGCGGGTCGAAGTTCTTCACCTCGGCGGCGAAGGTGACAGAAAAGCCAGTGGTATCGAAGCCCTGGATGGGAGCCATGCCGCTGGCCCCGGCGAGCAGCTGCTTCCACACTTCAGGCGCGGTATTGCCAACACCGCACACCAGCCCGAGGCCGGTGATGACAACTCGACGAGTCACCAGTTACTTGCCTTTCGACTTTTCGTTCTTCTCGATGTAATCGATCGCGTCCTTCACGGTCTTGATCTTCTCGGCGTCCTCGTCCGGAATCTCCAGGTCGAATGCCTCTTCAAACTGCATCACAAGCTCGACCACATCGAGCGAGTCCGCGCCCAGGTCTTCCTGAAAGCTGGCGCCCGGGGTTACTTCGGCTTCGTCCACCTGCAGCTGCTCGACAATGATCTGCTTAACTTTCTCTTCAACCGCCATGCGTATTTCTCCTCATAAGTTCGGAACTACAATTTCCCCATCCGCGGCATCGCCTCGGATCTTTAGCGCTCCGCCAGCCTACACTACCGGCTTAGACCACACGAGCACAACCGCTGCGCCGAAAAAGATGCGGATGGCCCCGAAATTCCAAGTTTACCGGGCCACCCGAGGCCTGTAAAGCCGCGCATTGACAGTACATGAGCGTTTCCGGCACCGTCGCCTGCCCCATCCCGGATTCGTCCGCGCAATTCACAGCTCAAAGGCGTATATTTGGCGAAAAGGAGCTCGCTTTCATGACGCTGGCCATCGTCGCCGTCGCTGCCCTCGTGCTCGGTGTGTTGTTGGGATTCTGGATGCGCGGCCGCTCCGTCCAGACGGAAAAAGCTCTCGCGCAAGCCGACAAGGGCATGCTCGAGCAGCGCGCCCGCGAGTCCGCCGAAGCTCTCGCTGCCTTGCAGGCACAGCTGGTCCGTGTGCAGGACGAATCCGCCGCCCGCGCCGGCTTTGAATCTCTCGCCGCCGAACGAGAAAAATCGATCGGCAGCCTTACCCAGGAGCGAGATGCCGTCCGCCAGGAACTGCAGTCCGCCGCACAGTCGGCCCACGCGCAGGCCGCCCGCATCAGCAAACTCGAGGCTGACCTCGCCAACGAACAGAAGAACATTGCCGAGAAAGTTACTCTGCTCGAAACAGCGAAGAAGACTCTCTCCGACCAGTTTCAAGCCCTTGCCGCGGAAATCCTCGAGCAGAAATCGAAGACCTTCTCTGAAGGCAGCCAGAAGGAGATCGGTACGCTTCTCACGCCTCTGCGCACACAGATCGAAGACTTCCGCAAGAAAGTGGAAGAGGCGCAGACTGATTCGAAGACAGGCGTCACCAAGCTTGAAACCCTCGTCAACGCGCTCAACAGTCTCAACCAGCAGATCTCTGTGGACGCGCGCAACCTCACAACAGCACTGCGCGGCTCGGCCAAGACCCAAGGCGACTGGGGCGAGTTCATCCTGCGCGACCTGCTCGACAAGGCCGGCCTGCGCGAAGGCGAGCAGTACAGCTTCCAGCAGAGCTTCATGGGAATCGATGGCGAAAACGGCGACCGAGCGCGCACCGTGCGTACTGACGTCATCGTCTCTCTCCCCGGTGGTCGCAACCTCGTCATCGACTCCAAGGTTTCGCTCACAGCTTACACTGACTGCGTCAGCGCCACCGACGATGACGCGCGCAAGATCGCGCTCAAGGCGCATCTCGCCAGCGTGCGCGGTCATGTCGCGAACCTTGCCAAGGCTGGCTATCATCGCCTGCCCGGCATCGAAGCGCCGGACTTCGTCGTACTCTTCGTGCCCGTAGAGCCCGCGTTTCTCATGGCTCTGCAGAATGACCCGGACCTCTGGGCCGACGCCTACAAGCAGTGCATTCTGCTCGTCGGACCCACCACGCTTCTCTATGTCATCCGCATCGTGAATGTGCTCTGGCAGCAGGAGCGCCAGGCTCGCAACGTGAAAGATGTGATGGATCGCGGCGCCGAACTCTACGACAAATTCGTCGGTTTTGTCAGCGACATGGAAGCCATCGGCGACAGCCTGCGCAAGACCGATACTAGCTACACCAACGCCATGAAGAAACTCGGCGAAGGCCGAGGTAATCTCATCCGTCAGGTCGAGATGCTGAAGCAACTCGGCATCCGCTCCACCAAGTCGCTGCCGAAGAGTCTCCTCGACCGTGCAGATGTGGATGAGCCGACGCTAGCACTAGCGGCGGAAGCCGAAGACGAAAGCGATCCGAAAGTGCAGTGAAAGTCCAGCTGCTTGTTGCACCGTTGCTGAGACTTCATCACGACCCGAATGGCAATGCCTTGCGTCGCTACCCGGCAAACGCCCCCCGCAGCCGCTTCCACGTTGACGCCAGATCCTCCGGCATCACGCGCGTCTCGCCCACCGTCGTCATGAAGTTCGTGTCGCCCGCCCAGCGCGGCAGCGCGTGCAGATGCAGGTGCCCTGCAACGCCCGCGCCCGCGGCCTCGCCCAGATTCATGCCAAGGTTGAATCCATGCGGCCGGTAGATCTCCTGCAACGCTCGCTCTGTGTGTTGCGCCAAATCCATCATTTCGTGTGCCGCCTCAGCGGGTAGCGCGCTCAGCCGGTCCAGGTGAGCGTACGGTACTATCATCACGTGCCCCGAGGTGTATGGGTACGCGTTGAGGCAGATGTAACAATGCTGCCCACGTACTACGACACCTGCCGCGCCCTCGGCCTCGTCCACGTCCATGCCGCCTGCAATTGCGTGGTCCACTGCGCCAATCAGGTTGCAGAACACGCAGTCCGTGCCGCCCGGCCACGCCGCCAATTGCTCCGGAACGCCCGGCCGCGGGGCTCCGTCTGCCTTGCTTACGTACGCAAACCGCCAGGGACTCCAGAGAATATCCATATCGTTTGTGTCGCCGGAACTCAGTATAGGGCCAGCGGTCCCGCGCTGCTCTGCAGAGCTCCGAAGCCACTTCTGCACCAGTTATGTGCCATTTCCCGTGAATATTTCGCGTCGCCTTCGCCACAGGCGTCATTCGGCCAAGCCATTGCATTGACGCTGGAAACACGAGGTTGCTACACTCGAAAGCGTAGCTCTCTGCGCGGATTCGAGCAGTGGGCTGCGGCCGCCCTCCAGCCAGCCGTTGTGTGCCTGGTAATTCCCAAGGAGACGAGTCGCTTCCTGCACCCGTTTTTCTGGTGGGGAGGACAGTCGCTGCGGGAACCTCCGGAACACAGTGCCGTGCTTCAGGGAAAGGTCTTCGGCGTCCGCTGACCGCTGCAAAGCGCAGCATTGACGCCCTCCCAGTGACACACACGATTGTCGCAGGAGGAATGAATCCTGGAGCAGCAGTGATGGCAAACGTCCTCAATCCCGAACCCGAGAGCATAACCCTGAACACCGAATTGGAAACACCAACCCTCGAGCCTGCGGCGGAGCTTGTACAGACGTCGCCTGAATCCACGTCCAACCCCGAGACCGCCGAAACCGTCGTTTCACCCGCGCTGGACGCCGATGCCCAAACCGAACCTGCAGCTGTGCCAGAACCGGTGGCCCAGACCCCGGCGGAGCCCGTGCAGGCCGAAGCTCCCGTCGCTCAAGCAGCCGATCACACCGCTGATCATACTGCTGAATCCATGGAAGATTTTTCCGCCGCTCTTGAAGCCTTTGAGCGCGAGCAGGCCGCTGAAGCGGCTGCTGTGGAAGCCTATGGCGACAAGATTGTTACCGGCACTGTCCTCAAGCAGACGGAAAAGCACCTCGTCGTTGACGTAGGCCTCAAGTCCGAGGGACTGGTGCCGATCGAGCAGGTCGTCGATCACACCGGCGCTGTCAAGTTCCAGCCCGGCGAGACCATCGATGTCGTCATCGAGCGCGAAGAGCCCGAGGGCGGCTACCTGGTCAGCTACGAGAAGGCCCAGCGCCTCCGCGTGTGGGACACCATCGAGAAGGCAGCCAACGAGAAGACCCCGGTCATGGGCACGGTCGTCAGCCGCGTCAAGGGCGGCCTCACCGTCGACATCGGCATGAAGGCCTTCCTGCCTGGTTCTCAGCTGGAGATCCGTCCCGTCCGCAACCTCGACGGCTATCTCGGCCAGCAGATTGAAGTTCGCGTCATCAAGCTGAACAAGAAGCGCGGCAACGTCGTCGTCAGCCGTAAGGAAATCCTCGAGGAAGAGCAGAACGCCAAGCGTTCCACTACTCTCGAGCATCTCGGCGAAGGCGCCGTCCTCACCGGCACCGTCAAGAACCTCACCGACTACGGCGCGTTCGTCGACCTCGGCGGCATTGATGGCCTGCTGCACATCACCGACATGAGCTGGGGCCGCCTCACCCACCCCCGCGATCTGGTCAACGTCGGCGACGAGATCCAGGTCAAGGTCCTCAAGTTCGACAAGGACAAGCAGCGCGTCTCGCTGGGTTTCAAGCAGCTCACGCCTGACCCGTGGCTCGACGCCACCGAGCGTTACCCGGTCGGCGCGCACGTCCATGGCCGCGTTCTTTCCGTCACCGACTACGGTGCGTTCGTTGAGCTCGAGCAGGGCATTGAAGGCCTGGTTCACCTCTCTGAGATGACCTGGTCCAAGCGCCTCAAGCACCCCTCCAAGCTGGTCAAGCCGGGCGACGAGGTCGACACAGTGGTTCTCAGCGTGAACCCGGCCGACCGCCGCATTTCGCTGGGCATGAAGCAGCTCCTCGAGAACCCCTGGGAGCACCTCACCGAGCGTTATCCCGCGGGCACAGTGGTCGAGGGTCGCGTACGCAACCTCACCGATTTCGGCGCCTTCATCGAGATCGAGGATGGCATCGACGGTCTGGTGCACGTCTCGAACCTGAGCTGGACCAAGCGCGTCAAGCACCCCTCTGAAGTTGTGAAGAAGGGTGAAAAGGTCAAAGCTGTTGTTCTCGGCGTCGAGCCGCAGAACCGCCGCCTCTCGCTCGGCATCAAGCAGCTCCAGCCCGACGTCTGGGAGAGCTTCTTCGCCCAGCATCGCGTTGGTGACGTGGTCCACGGCAAGGTGCTGCGCACTGCGCAGTTCGGAGCCTTCGTCGAAATCGCCGAGGGAGTCGAGGGCCTGTGCCACATCTCCGAGGCTGTGGGCGAGGACGGCGGACCGGCCAACATCGAACAGGGCCAGGAGCACGAGTTCAAGATCATCAAGATCAACGTGGAAGAGAAGAAGGTCGGCCTCAGCCTCCGTGCCATCGGGCAGGAAGCCAGCCGCGCCGTCGTCGAGAGCTACAAGGCGGATACGCACAAGCACCCCGTCTCCAGCTCCACCACTACACTTGGCGATCTCCTCAACTGGCGCAAGAGCGAACAGAGCGACCGCTAAACCGCTCCGCAAGCAAACCAAAACGGCCGCCCTTCGGGGCGGCCGTTGTCTTTTACCATTCGCATCTTTCGAAGCTTTTAGCCCAAACGCACCTGCGCAACGTGGCAGTCTAAAGACCTGCATTTCGCAGTTACTTCCGAACTGGCCACGATGCTTCCAAGATTTCAGGTGGATTAATCTCTCACTCGCGCCGGCGCATTTTATTGGATTCCTCAAATAACATATTTCGATATTGATCACCATCCGCGCTAGATAGGAGCGCTATCTGCTCATCCCAACCCTGTCTGTTGGTCCTGTCGACCTCCGAAGCTGCTGCGTGAAATAGATCCTGGAGGCGCGGTGAAGTGAACCACGATTGTTTGACATGGCCAAATTGGCCACACCACATCTTCGCAACGTGGATCACATAATCGATCCGTACTGGTACGGGGGGATGCGTCAACCGATCCAAGGGCAACTTTATGCTTTCGGGCCATAACGTACTGAAGAAAGCCATCAGCGACAAGAAAAAACAAGACATAATCAGTTCATCGCAATCAACAGCGGGCATGTTCTCCTGCCCCAATAGAATCAGTTGTCGCAGTCTCCATGGGCTGCGAAGAAGAAAAGCCAAAACGAGATATGTGGCATATCCGTCCGCATCGAGTTCCTCAACTTGTGAGTCGATACTTCCGCAAGTGGTCTGAGGAACCAGTTCGGTCCACACCCCGCTGGGTTCTCTTCCCGCACTGTGCTCGTGAATAAGATGGGTGTATTCATGCGCGGTGAGGAAAAGCAACTGAATGTGGCCGAGATAGCTCCAGAGGATATCCGGCCGTAAGGTGCCCGAGTCAAGATGCAAAAGTTGCAGTACAGCCGACGACCTGCTTAGGTGGCGTGAAACATCCGTAACGGACTTGATCAAAGGCAAAGTCAATGCGATGAACCAGAAGCGCTCATGCGGTATGGCGTGTGCATTCGTGACGGTCGCGAGAAGGTAGTCGAAATGGAATGGTGGGTGCACGACACCGCCAGAGGCATTCGCATTTTCCATTTGGAGTGCATCGTTCGTCTCAATTTGAAGACCGTACAGAAAGGTTCGAAGCGATGGCGAGCCAACCCGCTCGACGTCTAGTTTTCCGGAGTAACTTTTCGGGAAATTCTCTTTTACGTAGCGGTCGAGAATTATTTCTGGCGGCATCATGGTCCGGATTATAGTTCCGCATTCCCGCAATGAACCTGCGTCCGAAGCACCTAGTTGACGTATTAGCGCCTAACTAGAGATAACCGATTTAGGCCAGTCGTTCATCCAGGAAAACCTCGACCCAAAGTAAAAGTAAGACCTAGCCGTCGCCTCTCCCCGTCCCAGCCAGCACCACCACAATCCCCAGCGCCGCCAGCACGCACCCCAGCGCGAACACAAACACACTCGCATACCCGAAGCCGCCGATCACCCAGCCTGCCACCGGCCCCACCAGAAAGAACGACACGTCCGCAAAGCCCGTGTAGACGCCCAGCGCCGTCCCGCGGCTGCGCACCGGCACGCGCTTCACCGCCTCCACGCCCAACGCCGGAAACACCAGCGAGAAACCAATCCCCGCCAGCGCCGCGCCTCCCGCCGCCATCCAGGGAGAAACCGCCCGCCACAGCAGCAGCACGCCGACGGACTCGACGATCAGCGAAGTAATGCCCACGCGGAACCCGCCGTAGTGGCTGATGGTGCGAATGAAGAGCAGCCGCACTGCCACAAACGCCACGCCGAACGCCGTAAGGCACAGCGCCGCGCCGTTCCAGTGTCGGCTCGCGTAGAAGAGCGTCACAAACGTGGCCAACACGCTGTAGCCCACGCCGCCCAACGCCAGCCCCATGCCGTGCGGGGTCACGCGGCCCAGCACGTCGCGAAACGGCAGATGTTCGCCCGGCGTCACCGTCACCGGCCGCTTGCTACTGGCCAGCGCCAGGCTCACCACGCTTACCAGCACCGTCAACAGTCCAATCGGCGCCAGCCCCCACGCCTGCTCCATCACCACGCCCAGCGGCGCGCCCAGCGCCAGCGCCCCGTAGGTCGATACGCCGTTAAACGAGATCACCTTGGCTGTATATTCCTGCCCCGCCGCCGTAATGCCCCACAGCGTCGCTCCCGTTGAACCCAGGCTCTCGCCCACACCCAGCAACAACCGGCTCATCATCAGTACTGTCACGGCGGCCCATGGTGCGCGGTGGACGAGTGGCGCCGCCGTCAGCAGTGCGCCGCTTGCCGCGCATATGCCCATGCCCCACAGCACAGAGATCTTCGCGCCAGCCGTGTCGCTGATGCGCCCCGCCCATGGCCTGCTCAGGAACGTGGCAATGTACTGCACACTGATGACGAAGCCTGCCAGCGCCGCGCTGAACCCCATGCGCAGGTGTACATACGCCGGCAGAATCGCCAGCGGCAGCCCGATTGAGAGGTACACGATGAAAGTGAAGTAGGTGTAGGTGAGAATCTGCCGCGTGCTGCCCCGCGCTTCATGCGAAGAGGAAGCTGCACCAGCGTCTGTAGAGGAAGTATTCATGAGCAGGGGGAGGGAACCGACAGCGAGGAACGTTCTTCCTCAAGTATAGCGAAAGCTGAACTTGGCGCCGCGCTTGGTACCCCGGCCTCGCGCACGAGACCAGGGAAACCACAGAACTCCTCCTACTTCGCAGCCTCCGTCCCCAGAGCCTTCTCCAGGAATTCCACCAATCGCTGCCGCGCATCGTATCCGTGCCACGGCTCGGGCGAGGGCCGGCCATACATGCCCACGGCCAGCGGCCCGTGATTCTCGCGCGGATAGGTCACCAGCTCCACAGGCACGCCCTCCTGCCGGAGCGCGCGATACATCTCCTGCGCCTGCCCCAGCGGGTCGGTCGTGTCCGCCTGCCCTTGCAGCAGCAGAAACGGCGTCTTTGCCTTCGCAGCGCCCGACAACGGGCTCTGCCGCCACGCGTCTTTTATGTGCTCCCACGGCTTGCCGAAATACCACCGGTCGTACCAGGAGCCACTCTCGGTGCCGTACTCGCTGAACTGGTCGATCACCGGCGCCGCGCTGATAATCCCCTTGAAGCGGTTCGTCTTGCCTTCAACAAACGCAGCCATCTCGCCGCCATAGCTGTAGCCCATCAGCGCCATACGGTTCGCATCCAGCGGATGCTTGGCCAGCACCGCGTCCACGCCCGCCATCACGTCGCGATAGTCGCCGCCGCCCAGGTCGTTCTTGTTGGCCGCGCCAAACTTCACGCCGTAGTTCGATGACCCCCGAACGTTCGGCCTCAGAATCGCCCAGCCATGCCCAAGCAAAAACGCAGCAAACGGATCGTAGCGATTCTCCCATGCGCCAAACGGCCCGCCGTGCACGTCCACAATCAGCGGAACCTTCTTCCCGCCCGCATCCGGCGGAAGGTAGAGCAGCCCCTCGATCGTGAGCCCGTCGCTGTTCCATGTCACCAGCTCGGGTTCAACCGCGCGAAGCCCCGCTGGCGCCAGTTCGGGGGTTTGCAGTACAGCGCATCCATCGCCAAGATGCTCGGCAAAGCACAGTCTCGTCGGTTGCGAGCCGCTCTCTGCCAGCCAGAGCCAGCCCGTCTGCTTGCGATTGGTGTTCAGCCCGCTCACCAGCGGCGCCCCAAAATCGACTGCAACCGGCCCGATCTTGCCATCGAGCGTGAGTCTGACCACAGCCCCGCGCGTGCCAATGCTTGCTGCTGCAATCACCCCGCCATCAGGTGGAAAGTAGAGAGTGCCCGCATTCAGCTGCCCGAGGAAGCCACCCGACAGCCGCACTGGCTTGGCCGTCGCCTCGCCCAATGCCAGTGCAAACAGCTCGTCATAGCCAGGGGGTGCGTCTTCCGGCGTCTGCGCGGCGAACACGATCGTGTTGCCGTCCGCGCTTAAGGCGCCTCCGCGCACCGTCGCCGGAATCGCATCCAACTTTGCCGCCTTCTCCGGACCCGCCGCATCTACCAGCCACGCCGCGCCCGCCGGCCCCAGATCTTCAATGTCGTTCGGAGCTTCAGTAAACACCAGCATTCGGTCTGCCGCTTGCGACCACGCCGCCCCGTGCACATCCGGCGCAACGGCCACGACCTTCAGCCCGCCGTCCACCATTCCGTCGGCCTTCAGAGCTGCCAGATAGAGTCGCGTGCCGTGCTTCTCATGGTTCACCCACTCGGCATCGGCCTTCGCGTCCTTCTGCTTCTTCTCGCCCGACGTCTCCGGATCGCGCGCCCACACCGCCAGCCACTTGCCGTCGGCCGAGAGCGCGTAACCCGCTACGTCAATCTCAACCGTTTCGTCCTTCCGGGCTTCAGGCTTCTTGTCGTCGGACTTCTCCTCCGCGCTTGCAGGCGGAATCGCGTTCTTCTCCTTTGACTCGTCGACTGGCGGCACAATCTTTAGCTCGTACGGCGCAGCCTCGCCGCCGCGCAGGTCCAGTCGAAATAACTGCGTGTGCTCGCTGCGCTTCGCCAGAAAAAAGATCGCCGTTCCATCCGGAGCCCACTGCGCTCCATGCTCGCCGCGCTTGTCGGCCGGTGGCGCAAACGTGATCTGCCGCGCCTTCTCTTTGCCGCTCACCGGCGCTAACCACAGGTGCACCGCTGCGCCGTCCGCAGTCGCTTCTGTCACCGTGAACAGAGCCTGAGTGCCGTCCGGCGAGAGCTCTGGCGTACTCAGCGACTTCAGGTGGCGCAAATTATCTGTCGTAGGGAAGTGCGGTGCTGCCGCCGTTTGCGCCGGAACATGCCTGCCAGCCATACCCACCATCAACGCACACGAAGACAACCGAAAGAAGAAGCGAAGAAGGGAAGAATGCATGGCCCCAGCATACACGGGCAAAACCCCGAAGGCCGCTCACTGAGGAGCGGCCTTCGGGGTTCAATGCGTGCGAGTTACTGCGCCTGCGGCACAGGCGGCCGCGGGGCAGCAGGCTGTGCCTGCGGAGCAGACGCGGGTGCCGCCGGCTTCGGCTTTGGAGCTTCCTTTTTGCTCGGTGCCAGAATCGCGTGCAGAATTGTGCCTTCCATGCGCGGCATGAACTCCACCGATCCCGCCTCACCAATGTCCTGGATCAGCCGGTTGATGATGTTGTAGCCCAGATCGCGATGCGCCATCTGGCGTCCGCGGAACCTCAGGCTGGCCTTCACCTTGTCGCCTTCCGTTAGAAAGCGCACTGCCTGGTTCTTCTTCGTCTGGTAGTCGTGCTCGTCCACGGTAACCGAGAACTTGACTTCCTTGATCGAGATAACCTTCTGCTTTTTGCGCGCTGCCCGCTCGCTCTTTTCCTTCTCATAAAGGAAGCGACCGTAATCTTGAATGCGGCACACCGGTGGCACGGCGTTGGGGGAAACCTCTACCAGATCCAACCCGCGCTCGCGGGCGATCTTCAGGGCTTCAAATGGCGGCAGAATGCCGAGTTGTTCGCCGTTTTCATCGATCACGCGGATTTCGCGGGCGCGAATGCGATCGTTGATACGGATAAAGGACTTGGCCGAACGTTTATCGAAAGCGATGGTGCTCCTCCACAGTGTGTTCACCGCCCAGCCGCCGGGGCCTGGCCGCACAGCACAACGGGCGCGAACGCACCCTGAGTATAACATTGCTCCGGTTTTGCTGGCTGTGGCTCTGCCGCCCGCCTAATCGGTCGCAACCAAAGCGGAAAGCGCGCACTCTGGCGAGGTGCAGGAGGCCGCCAGCGCTCCCTCCGCCGTCAGGCCCGTCGCCCGCACCCGCACCAGCCGGTTCGCCTCCAACCGCCCCTCCATCTCCACTGGAATGAAGTTCTCCGTCAGCGCAGACGTCTTCCCAACCGCAGCCAGCGCCGCAGGAGTGTGTAGCGTAATTGCCTCCAACTCACGCCCGATCAATGCGCCACGATGCACCCGGGTTTTTTCTGCGGCCAATGTTCGCAGCACCGCCATTCGTTCTTCCACTGCTCGTGCCGGCACGGGCCGCTCCGCGTGCAGCTCCCAAGCCTGCGTCCCCGGCCGCGGTGAAAACGGAAACAGGTGCAGATAGCCGAACGGCACTGTCCGTACCAGTTCCATCGTCTCCTCAAATTCGGTGTCCGTTTCCCCGGGGAAACCAATCATCACGTCGGCGCCCAGCGTAAGTTCCGGCCCCGCCGCCCGTACTAGGGCGGCAACCTTCTCCTCGTAGTGCCACGGCCTGTAGCGCCGATGCATTCGCCGCAGAACGGCATCTGAGCCAGACTGCAGTGGCAGATGCGCATGCCGAGCCAGT
>WSSedB1CaDRAFT_10000366_pt1 | contig 20449 bp, 16 predicted proteins | sample WetSurSB1Cattail_FD_9460 | JGI IMG/M metagenome (IMG submission 9460)
ATTTCATATAACAAATATTTTGGTCCCAACTATTCCTTTTCTTCTGGTATAAATATTACTAATGCCGGAGGAAGACTCATCAACAGAGAGATCACCCATTTCGAGCTGAAAGATTACAGCAACACAATTTTAACAGTCGAGCCCGGAGAAGCAATTACATACAGAACAACTTATCTTTCCGTACCTCTGGGCTTAAAGCTACAGACAAACCAGATCGGTTACGGGAGATTTTTTACAGATATAGGATTAGATCCAAAAATCCTGGTAGCAGGAAGGGCCGACATCCCATCACTCGAGATTAAAGGAGGCAATGCTTCGCCGGAATTGAACTTATTCAACCTTTCATACCATATAATGGTGGGTATGGAATATCCTCTTGCAGGGAATAATAGCTTTATTGTTGGTATCGGATTTGAAAAATACTTATTTGACATTACCAGCGATAACGGCGATCAACCGTCGAATGTGGTTACACAGAAAATGTTATCATTCCGGCTGGGGATGACCTTTTAATTTTCGTCAGAATTGATTTGATGTTTTTGAAGCAGGAACAACAGAACAATCGGATAAAGAATGTTGAAGTTTTTCCGGATTCTTACTTCGGATGTTCAATTATTTAATTGTTCGATTGTTCTGGTTACCAGGTTATTTAACGTTTACCTGCTATTAAATTAAAAGAATGGTCAATCCACGAAAACACCTCTTTGTCAGGAACCGATCCATCGAGCAGCACAGTATTCCAGTGTTTCTTGTTCATATGATAGCCGGGTGTTACAGCGGCGTGTCTCTCCCTCAGATCGATAGCTAGAGTGGGATCGCATTTAAGATTTATACTCAGATCGCCATCGAGGTTGACCAGCGCAAAGATCTTACCATTTACTTTAAAGACGAGCGTCTCTTCCCCGAAAGGGAAGCTTTCGGATGAGCCTTTTTTTGAGATACAATAGTCTCTTAAAGATTCGATATCCATGGTTTATCATTATTAATTAATTTAATAACAGAATAAAATGGTAGTTGTTTACGATCAGCTAATTGCTTAATAATATAATGGTCAGAATAAAAAATGATAATAATAAAAACCTGAAATTATTAAAAATAAAAAACAAGACAAAGCGTATATAACACTATGTCTTTAGTTGATCATTATGTTACTATTCTGTCATTTTAATATTTTTATTTTTTTTACCAGGCTGTACATTATTTTGAGGTTTAAGAAAACTACCACAGTCAAAACGATAGTAAATATGAGCGTACGATTGAAACGCAATAGCTCATTATTTCTCATATTAACAAATGCATATGCACAAAAAATGCCGGTTAATAAAGTTGTGATTATTGCCGGAGTATAACTTCTGAGAGCAATGAATTGAATGAGGTGTGTCAATAGATGAATGGAGAAGGCCAGAATTAGTCCGACATATAAATCATAATTGTTTGTGAATGCAGAGAAAACCACAATGAAAGATACAATGAGAAATTCTTCGGCCACAATAAGCGAAAATGCTTCTGTGGATACGACATCGAACTGTCCAAGAACCTGTTTCCCGAGTTTTGGGTACTTCTTTAAAATATGTTCTTTATTTTTTTTTACCCACCAACGCATGAAGATGATTTCTTCAAATTCATGAATCATGAAAACAATCGGGAAAAGCCAAATTAAGATTTCTGGTTTCATCATTTTTACAATTCAAAAACTAAATCAAGGTACATGTATTCCAGTACAATATAAAAGTAATTATTTATTTTCTATTGCATGTTTTAGGAGCAGTGAGTGCTAATTCAAAAAGATACTCTGAGCTGAGAGAACAGGTATTTATTTTTCGTGGAATGTAAGCTGTGTTCCGGTAAAAGACAGGATTGTCAATAGAGCGTGGTGCAAGTCGTGATGACAGGTTTTTACTTTTTGGTATTTATAAATTTAATTATCCCTTCAACTAATCCGGATTTTAATGGCAAATCAGGGTTCATGTATGTTGCCATATTCTTTTGAACATCACTGTCTGATTCTTTCAGAACATGATTCATATTGTCGATTATCAAAAGTTGAGCATCGGGTTTTGCTGCAGCTAGTAATCTGGCATCATTAACCGTCACTTGTAAGTCACTTGTCCCCTGAATTATTAAAACCGGGATCTTCAATTTACTAATCTCTTTTGCAGGGTCATATTTTATCCACGAAATCATGTACGGCTGAACACTTGGCCGATACAGTGCCATTAAATTTGGATCTACATTTGAAACTGTTTTTCCGATCTTCAGACTGTCAAGGATTTTATTTGATTCATCAAACAATTGGGAAGGCAACTTGGTTTTTAACTGCTCCTGCAGAACTTTATCAGCTGATTCTCCTACTCCTGCAACGGAAATAAATCCTGCAACATTAGTTTTTTCAGCAGCTATCATTCCAATCAATGAACCCTCACTATGACCTAGTACTATAACTTCTGAAAATCTTTTATCAGATTTTAACAGTGAGATCCAGGCAATAGCATCATCTATATATGTTTCAAATCTTAAGTCACTTTCGCTTTTCATTGCTGATTTGCTTTCACCTATTCCTCTTTTATCATATCGTAACGTTGAAATACCATTTTTTGCCAATCCTTCAGATAACATTTTGTAAGCATTGGTTTTTATACCCATAGGTGAATTGCAATTACGGTCAGTTGGTCCTGAACCCGGAATTATCAAGACTACTGGAGATAGTATTGCATTATCAGGAATTGTTAATGTCCCAAAAATATCTCCAGTTGGAGTCTTTAATTTTATTTCAGACCCGGAATAAATAGAATCAATTTTGTTTTGTCCGGATAGTCCCATTGATAGAATATTTAAAATTATAAAGGGAAATAAGTTTCTCATACTTATAATTTTATACCAGGTAAATTCTTGTGATTGAGATAAGGGATTGGTTTTTGCATTAGTGAAAAGCTTCACCTGCAATATAGGTATCAAAGAATTCCTGAAATTTTTGAATCTTATTATCCTTAATTTTCACCAGGTGAACAAAATCTGATTCATATACCTTTCCGGTAGGTTTTGCGAGACATTTCATGTATCCGGCAACAGCCACAGAATCCTTGCTGGTAAGGAAATGTTTGGGTTCAAGTACTAAAATGTCTTCTGCGTCCTTTCCAATATTTATCCATTCCATAAAACCGGAATGGCCTTTTCTTGTTCCTCCGGCCGGGTTGAATGGATTTTCAGGTTCTCCCCATTCTATATCTTCGCTTAATAATCCTAAAATTGTATGGATGTCTTTTTTAGAAAAAGCATCATACAGCTGTTTCACTAATTCAATTTTTTTATTCATTGCCACTCTTTTAATCCTTAACCGGGGAATAAGAAGTAAGTTCACCTTAAAGTAGGATAAAATGCACTTTCAAGGTGATCGATCTGATAAGATTCAACAGATTTTATCACAGTTATTATGTCAAACCTGCCTTCTTTATCGACATTGAATTTTTGCAGGTACCCATTGGCGGCACGGACAATCGATTTTTGTTTTTCCCTGTTGATGGCACTGAGAGGGTGCATCTGGAAATCGATGGTACGTGTTTTTACCTCGACGAATATTATAAAATCTTTATTTTCAGCTATAATATCGATTTCGTTTTTTCCCCATTTCCAGTTACGGAAGAGTATTTTAAAACCGGCTTTCTTCAGGTGGTCTACTGCAAGGTCTTCTCCTTTTTGACCCAGATCATGTGATTCGGCCATATGGGAATATTTAAAAGTTAAACACAACCAGATTTTTAACTATGTGTACCCTGATGAAATCCTTTGTGCGCCTTTGTGGTTAAGATTTTCTTACCACAAGGAACCCGAAAGTTAACACTAAGTTACACTAAGAGTCATGTTACTTAACAAAATTATAGATAGAACTTAAATCAAATCTCAATTAATTTATTTCTTATAGCAAAGAGGATCAGGCTTGCTGTGTTCTTGGAGTTGGTTTTTCCCAAAAGGTTAGCCCTGTGTTTATCAACGGTCCTCTTACTTATAAAAAGTGTCTCAGCTATTTCCTGGTTTGAAAAACCCTCACATATTTTAAACAGAATCTCTTTTTCCCTTTTTGAAAGATTGGCTGTTTTACTTTCATGTTCGCGGTATTTGATCTTCTGTATTACATGATAGAGCAGCTCCTGAGAGAAATAGCTGCCTCCTTTTCTTACGGTAAGTATTGCTTCCTTAACTTCTGAAATATCTGAGTCTTTAAGCAGAAATCCTTTAGCTCCGGCATCAACCATTTTATAGTAATATTCTTCCTCTCCATACATTGAAAGAGCAATTATATTAATTTCCGGACATATTTTAAGTCCTTTTCGTGTTGCTTCTATCCCGTCCATTTCCGGCATATTGATATCCATCAGAGCGATATCTGCTGAGGAATTTCTGAGAATTTTGAGGAATTCTTCACCATTTGAAGCTTCGGCTGTCACTTCAAATTCAGGAAATGCATCAAGAAGAATCTTTAGTCCGTTTCGAAAGAGCTGGTGATCGTCTGCAATAATGATTCTTATTTTTTCCATTTTAGCTAAGCAGTGTTTATAAGAATTATTCAATCAATTTGATAAGGGCACTGGTTCCTTTCCCCGGTGTGCTTTCAAGGATAAATACCCCTTCAACGGTTTTAACACGTGTCTCAATATTCGATAATCCCATCCCTTTTGTATCTTCTCTGCTTAATTTTGAGGTATCAAATCCGCGTCCGTTATCATAAAACTGCAAAGTAACAAATTTTTGATGTTTATTTAATTCTATTTCAATCCGCGAAGCACCTGAATGCAGAATGGAATTATTAATAAGTTCACATACAGCGCGGTATATAACTACCTCTTTATCATTATCAAGACGATATTCTTCCATATTTGACTTAAACTCTATTTCAACGGCTCTGGTCTGATTTATTTTTGTAGTAAAAGCACTGATTGCGCTTGCCAGGCCAAAGTTTGAAAGCACATGCGGACTGAGATTATTTGAGATATCTTTTATAGTATTGATTGCTTCATTTATGAGATGGGTAGTGTTATTTAGTATAACTGATCCTGACTGATCATTGATCCGGTCAGTAAGCGAGGATAAGGACATTTTAACAGTGGATAGAATGGGCCCCAGACCATCGTGCAGATCTTTTGCGAATCTTTTCCTTTCGTTTTCCTCGGTGTTTATAATAGCATTAATTACCCTTTTCTCAGAACGCACCCTGTCTGTTTCAGCACGTTTGAGTGAGCTGAATAATTCGCGGATCAGTACAACCCCCGTAATAATCATTATTGAAACCAGAACACCCGTCCATTCATCGATCATCCTCCAGGTATAAGAAGGTGTTCCCCTGAAAAATTCAAAAAGCTGGATGATCGAGCGCACTGACATAAAAACAAAGGATAGCGAAAGCAATATCCAGGAGAGTCTGTATTTGGTAAGCTTCATGAATCTCAGAGCAATAACGGCAGCTATGATCTGCAAAATAATCGAGATAATGAGGGCAATAAGTCTTACCATAGAAAAAGTATTGTCATACAAAAATAGGACTAATTTAATTAATGACATAATAGGTTTAGACTAAGAGACAAAGTGACGGAGAGACATTTATCTTCATGTCTTTTTTTCTCTCCGTCTCTTAGTCCCTTTGTCATGTAGTTTATTCCCGTTGAGCCATTATGCCTTTACGCTTTTTCACCGTTTTTATTACCTTTGCCCGATTGAATCCGTTATTTATGAAAGTTCTGTACAATCTCGGGATATTGATTTTCTCTGCGCTGGCACGTTTTATATCACCGTTTAATGCAAAAGCATCACTATGGGTAAGAGGACGAAAAAACTGGGAGGAAAAGATTACCGCCGCGATTAACCATGAGGATAAGGTTATTTGGATACATTGTGCCTCACTTGGTGAATTCGAACAGGGAAGAACTCTGATTGAAGCTATAAAAAGGAGAAAGCCTGTTTATAAAATTTTACTTACTTTTTTTTCACCATCAGGTTATGAAATCAGGAAAAATTATAACAATGCCGATTGTATAAGTTATTTACCAGCTGATACTCCGGCCAATGCTGCAAAGTTCATTGATCTTGTCAGACCTGAATTTGTAATATTTGTAAAATATGAATTCTGGAATAATTATATCTCTGAACTTTACAGGAATGAGATACCACTCTATCTAGTCTCAGGGATATTCAGGCCAGGGCAGCATTTCTTTAAATGGTACGGGGGGTTTTTCAGAGGCATGTTAATGAAATTCGAAAGAATTTTTGTACAGGATAAGGTTTCTTCTGACCTTTTATCTTTAAGCGGCATAGAAAAAGTTACTCTTGCCGGTGATACACGTTTCGACAGAGTAGTTCAGATAGCAGGATCAGTAAGGGATATTCCTGAACTTGATCAATTCAGAAGAGATGAAAAATTATTTTTAGCCGGAAGCAGCTGGAAACCTGACGAGGAGATAATTGCTGAATACATAAACAATTTTCCTTACAGGATGAAATGGGTATTTGCACCACACGAAGTTGATAAACCAAATATTGAAAGACTGGAAAAGCTATTTAAAGTGAAGTGTGTAAGATTCTCTGAATACGGAAAATCTTCGGCTGATGCACGTGTCCTCATTATTGATAATATCGGGATGCTATCATCAGCTTACAGGTATGCATATATTGCAGCTATAGGAGGCGGATTCGGAAAGGGGATACATAACATTCTTGAACCTGCCTGCTGGGGCATCCCTATTTTCTTCGGGCCTAATCATGGAAAATTCAAAGAAGCTGTTGATCTGCTGAAAGAGAATGGAGCGAAGTCATTTAGCTCTTATAATGAATTTAAAGATATCTTGGATTTATGGCTGTCAGATGAGAAATTATATACATTTTCAGCAGAAATTGCATCAAAATATGTGAAAGAAAATGCCGGGGCTACAGAAATTATAATCAAAGAAATATTTTCAAAAGATATTAACAGGACTAGCTAATAATTTGTTAAAAACTAATCTTTTCTAAATTGAACTGGTTCATTTAAGAGCAGTAAATTGACCCGGCGGATTTAACATTTTCTTAACTCCGATGTAACCAATTAATCAAGTATTTACGATAACCTTGCCGAAAACTTATTAATCCTTAATTCTAATATTCATGCATATGAAAAAAGTTTTACTAAACCTAAGTCTAACTATTCTTCTGGTTGGGGCCCTTCTCACAAATGCCTTTGGCCAGGTTACAACATCAAGTCTCAGAGGTATCGTCGTTGATGATATGAACGAACCTCTTGCAGGAGCTACTGTTGTTGCTGTTCATGTTCCTTCAGGAACGCAATACGGAGTTCTTTCTAATAAAGACGGGAGATTTACTATTTCTAACATGCGGGTTGGCGGGCCTTATCAGGTTACTGTCTCATTTGTTGGATTCAAACCGGAAGTTTTTAATGATATAAATTTAAGTCTGGGTAACGCTTCGGATATGACTGTAACACTATCTTCCGCAGTTACCAGTCTTAATGAGGTTGTTGTTTCTGCAGGGAAAAACAGTGTCATAAATTCGCAAAGAACCGGTGCTGCTATAAACCTTTCTAATGAACTGGTTAACGCTGTTCCTTCTGTTTCAAGAGGTCTGAAGGATTATACAAAGATAAGTCCTCTGGCCAATACTTCTGGCTCAGGTACTTCTTTTGCAGGTGCAAATAACAGGTACAATCAATTCTCAATCGATGGATTGGTAAATAATGATGTTTTTGGTCTTACTTCTTCAGGTACCAATGGCGGACAGGCAGGTATTGAACCGATAAGTCTCGATGCAATTGAAGAGTTCCAGATAAATATCGCACCGTATGATGTTCGTCAGGGTGGATTCACAGGTGGAGGTATCAATGCTGTTACTAAGAGTGGCACAAACAAATTTACAGGCACAGCTTATTTTTATGGGAACAACCAGAAGCTTATCGGCCAGAATGAACCTATAGTAAACAACAATAGTCCTGTTGCAAAACAGCAGAGTTATCAGGCTGGTTTCAGTGCAGGTGGACCGATTATCAAAAACAAATTATTTTTCTTTTTAAGCGGGGAAATCACCCGACAATCTTATCCGCTGGCTAACGTACCGGGAACCGCAACATCAAATATCACTGTCGATGAAATAAACAGAGTGCTTGCAGTTTTAGACAGGGTTGCTCCATCATATGATCCGGGAAGCTATCTGAATCTTAACAGCGAAACAAATAGTAACAAAATTCTTGCAAAAGTCAACTGGAACATAAGCGACAAGCATAAGTTAATCCTGAGGCACAGCTACACATATGGTGAGAATATCAATATCAGCCGTACAGCAAATGCATTGCGTTTTGAAAATAATGGTTACCTCTTCCCGAGTACAACCAATTCAACCGGTCTTGAACTTAACAGCATCCTGGCTAACAACATATCCAACCGTTTCATGCTTGGTTACACCACTGTTCTGGATGATCGTAATCCGATCGGTGCTGATTTCCCGACAGTATACATTAACCTTACCGGTGGCAGATCAGTAACTCTTGGAAGTGAATATTCTTCAGTAGCCAATTTGTTGAAACAGAAGATATTTTCAATTGACGATGAATTCAGCATTTTCAAAGGGAAACATTCAATAACCCTTGGGACACATGATGAATTCTATTCGGTTTATAACCTTTTTGTTCAGAATATTTTCGGGAGTTATGCCTATAATTCACTGGCTAATTTCGAAACGGTTGGAACAGCAGGTGAAGTAGCGCCTACCTATTATGCAATAGGGTATTCATTCGATCCGACTGATAATCCTTCTCAAAGCAAGGGAGCAGCTGACTTCAAAGCCATGCAGTACGGTTTTTATGCACAGGACGAATACCAGGTAACGAACAGACTTCAGGTGACTGCCGGTCTTCGTGTTGATATCCCCGTATTCCCCGATAAACCAGGAGCAAATGATGCATTTAATGCTGTATATTCAGTATCAGATGGAGTTTCTACAGGCACTATTCCAAAAACAAGGCTTATGTGGGCGCCACGTCTGGGATTCAACTGGGATGTATTCGGAAATAAAACAACCCAGCTAAGAGGTGGTACAGGTCTATTCACAGGCAGGGTTCCTTTTGTATGGATTTCAAATCAGTTCTCTAATAACGGTGAACTCAACGGTGCATATAGTGTAGGTAGTTCATCCTCCAGTGCAAGCCCCATAACCAATCCTGCCGGATTAAAATTCAACCCCGATCCTTATACTCAGAAACTAGCTGAGGATTTAGGCAAAGTAGCCGGAAGAGGAGCAATAAATGTTGTTGATAAAGACCTGAAATATCCCCAGGTATTCAGGACAAATATTGCAATTGATCAGAAACTCCCGGGCGGTATAATCGCAACTTTTGAGGCTATCTATAGCAAAACTTTCAACAATGTTAATTTCATTGACCTGAACAGAAAGGTTGATCCAAACTTTACGTTTGCCGGTGTTGATCAGAGACCACGTTATTTTACCTCAAGAGTCGATCCTAACTATGATGAAATCGTAAAATTTGAAAACACAAATTTAGGATACTCCTATAATTTTGTCGTCACATTGCAGAAACAGTTTAGTAAAGGGTTCGATGCTTCACTTTCGTATACTTATGGAAAATCAACTGACCTTAACTCAGGTACCTCAAGTGTTGCATATTCCAACTGGCGTTATGTAAACAATGTTTACGGTCTGAATGACCTTCGTCTGACCAGATCAAATTTTGACATGGGATCAAGGATTACAGGTTTTGTCTCCTATAAGCTTGAGTATGCAAAAAGTATGATGTCGACAATGGTATCACTCTTTTACAACGGACAATCAGGGCAACCTCTTTCGTACATATATAATGGTGATATGAATGGTGACGGAACAACTAACGACATGATCTATATCCCTGCCAAACAGTCAGATATCAACCTCATTCCAATAACTGGATCCAATCCAAGAACTGTAGCTGATCAGTGGGCTGCTCTTGATGCTTTCATTTCACGCGACAAATATCTTAGTAAACACAGGGGTCAGTATGCAGAACGTAATGCTGCAAGATCTCCATTCCAGAATGAATTTGATTTCCGTCTGATGCAGGAATTCAAAGTCAAAGTAGGCAATGAAACCAATAAAATTCAGCTGAGCTTTGATATCCTGAATGTAGGCAACATGCTAAGCAAATACTGGGGGCATTCTCAGTATGCCAGCAACCAGCAATTTTCTCTCATAAACTACAAAGGGCAGACTCCTACAAATACCAATGCTTCTGCTACTCCTACTTTCACCTACGATGGTTCAGGTCAGACAAACGGATACCCGTATTCATTATCTGATTTCAATTCACGTTGGAGAGGACAGATTGGTCTGAGATATATTTTCAATTAGCCTAAACAATAATTTTCACTTTAGGAGGCTGTCAGAATCTGGCAGCCTCTTTTTTTCCCGTAATCGGAAAGAAAAATTTAATCATTAATCTACAACCGGATGTCACTCGGAAACTGACAGACAGTATTGAACTTTAAGCATTATTATTTGTTTCTTTTAGATGTGGTCAATTGCTAACTTATTAGTATTTAGATACATAAATAAAAGTTAATAACTATGAGGTCAAATGTTAATAAACTTAAATTTTTACGCTTGCAATCAGTGATACGCTTGTTTAATTTAGCAATTACCCGCTTTGGAAATCAGTGGTCGTTTAATCTCATTAAAATCAGAGAATAACAAAAATATATGGAAGAACTATTTGTCCAGGAATCAGCTATTGCAATTGAAAAAGCAAAAAATCAGAATTCAGCACCCGAGGTGCAGAATTCCGGAGAAGGGAAAAATATTGAAAAGTCTAAGAATCAAGGACACGAAAAAGTAGTTTATTCTCACGATGAAGCTGTTGAAGAAAGTATTCAATACTTCAAAGGCGATGAGCTTGCTGCAAGGGTGTGGGCAAACAAATATGCTTTAAAAGATTCTTTCGGGAATCTTTATGAAAAGTCACCTGACGACATGCATCGAAGGCTGGCACGTGAAATACACAGGGTAGAGCGGAAGTACAAGAACCCTCTTTCTGAAGAATTGATCTACAGTGTTCTGAAAGATTTTAAATATATTGTTCCCCAGGGGGGCCCGATGACAGGTATAGGTAATGATTATCAGATTGCTTCTTTATCTAACTGTTTTGTGATTGGCAACGATGGCTCATCGGATTCATACGGAGGCATTATGAAAATCGACCAGGAACAGGTACAACTGATGAAACGGCGTGGAGGAGTAGGTCACGACCTTTCGCACATAAGGCCTAAAGGAACTCCTGTGCTGAACAGCGCACTCACTTCCACAGGTGTTGTCCCCTTCATGGAAAGATATTCCAATTCAACACGTGAGGTGGCTCAGGATGGCAGACGGGGCGCTCTTATGCTCTCAATCTCAATCAAACATCCCGACTCAGGAAAATTCATTGATGCCAAACTTGAGAGTGGAAAAGTTACAGGGGCGAATGTCTCAGTAAAGCTTACCGACGATTTCATGAAAGCTGTTGAAGAGAAAACACTCTTCAGACAACAATATCCGATTAATTCACCTAACCCGAAATTTGCCAAAGATATCGATGCCAGTCAGCTCTGGAGCAAGATTATTCATAATGCATGGAAATCGGCCGAACCAGGCGTATTGTTCTGGGATACAATAATCAGGGAGAGTGTTCCCGATTGTTATGGAGACCTGGGATATACAACAGTTTCTACAAATCCCTGTGGTGAGATTCCTTTATGCCCGTACGACAGCTGCAGATTGCTGGCAATAAACCTGTTCAGCTATGTTAAAAACCCGTTTACCCCGACAGCGGAATTTGACTTTGATCTCTATAAAGAACATGTTGGATTGGCACAACGCATGATGGATGATATTATTGATCTTGAACTTGAAAAGATCGATGTAATACTCGCTAAAATAAATGCTGATCCTGAGATTGAGGAGATAAAGCATGTGGAGAAGAACCTTTGGAGTAATATCAGGAAGAAATCTGAAGAAGGACGCAGAACTGGTATCGGAATAACTGCAGAAGGAGATATGCTCGCTGCACTCGGTTTGAGATATGGTACCGACGATGCTACAAACTTCTCGGTCGAAGTCCATAAAACACTTGCACTCGAAACTTATAAGGCATCAACCTACCTTGCAAAGGAACGGGGAGCTTTCACAATTTATGATGCGGAACGGGAAAAAAATAACCCTTTTATTTTAAGGATGAAAGAAGCTGACCCTGTTATGTATAGTAACATGGTTAAATACGGACGTAGAAATATAGCTCTGCTTACTATTGCACCCACGGGGACTACAAGCCTTATGACCCAGACAACTTCCGGGATAGAACCAATATTTTCCACGTTTTATAAAAGAAGGAGAAAAGTCAACCCTAATGATTTAGATGTAAAGGTTACATTCAAAGATGAGGTAGGTGATTCATGGGAAGAATTCAATGTTTTTCATCATAAATTTGTTGACTGGCTTAAACTTAATGGTTATGATCCGGATGAAGTTACCAGGATGGGAGATGAAGAAATTGAAAAAATAATAGCTAAGTCGCCCTACTATAAGGCTACGGCGAATGATGTCGACTGGATAGCAAAGGTTAAAATGCAGGGAGCTATTCAGAAATGGGTTGATCATTCAATAAGTGTTACTATCAATCTACCCGCTGAAGCAAAAGAAGAGCTGGTGAGCGAACTTTATCTTACTGCCTGGAAATCGGGATGTAAAGGTGCCACAGTATATCGTGACGGTTCTCGGAATGGAGTATTGATTGCAGGAAAAGCAGAAGCACGGCCGGAGAGGCCAAAACGTCCGAAAGTTCTCGATTGTGACGTAATCAGATTTAACATAAACGAAGAAAAATGGGTCGCATTTGTCGGCCTGAAAGAAAGTCGTCCTTATGAGATCTTCACCGGTATTGCTGATGAAGAGATATTCCCGATTCCAAAAAGTATTGTAAAGGGGAAAATAATAAAGATCAGGGATGAAGATGGGAAAACCCGTTATGATTTTCAATATACCGACAAATATGGTTATAAAAAAACTATGGGAGGGTTATCCCATATGTTCAAACCCGAATTCTGGAATTATGCAAAATTAATATCAGGTGTTTTACGGCACGAAATGCCAATTCAGGATGTCGTTAACCTGGTTACCTCATTAAAGCTTGACAGCGAGTCGATTAATAACTGGAAAAACGGAGTTGAAAGAGCTTTGAAAAAATACATACCAAACGGAACAAAAGCAAAAGGCAAGTGCGGGGAATGTGGTTCAGATAACCTTGTCTATGAAGAGGGTTGCCTGATTTGCAAGGATTGCGGATCGTCAAAATGCGGTTAGATTTTTAATACGGAGTCCCGTTTTTGGGGAATTATCATAAATCAGCAGGGTGCTTTTCTGAGCACCCTTTTTTATTTAAATACCTGACCATTGAAGAAGATCTGTCTAAATCAGAAAATTTCTCTATTCAACTCTCTGACAGTATTTTATCTTGTTGCTCTGATAAGGCCTCTTCTCAGATAAGGCGCTTTCATCTTTTTATCGTAATAATTGATCATATATCCCCTGGAAGGAGTAATACTGAATCCATAACCATTAAGTAATTTGATGAATTCTTTCTCATCGTTATTTTTATGATACGTGCAAAGCGCTATTTTAAAAGATTCACGGGTATTGAATACTTCATTGCAGCTTCCCAATACTTCTGATTCCGCACCGTCAACATCAATCTTCAAAAAAGTAATATCTTTTCTCTCATTATAGAAAGTATCAAACCTGATGTGTGAAGTATCGTTGTGANNGGAAACATACTTATTTATGATTTCAACTTTTTCTGACCATGGCGCAAAAGTAACTCTGAGGGCGTCAGTCCACTCCTGATCATATTCGAAGATGTAGATCTTTTTAACCTTATCTACAACTGCCAGAGAAAAGTTACCCTCGGCGGCGCCAATATCTGCCAGGACATCATTTTTCTCAACTGTAAATGAATCTGTTAAATATCTGTGGGGACTTTTAAGGTCCTGCTCCCTTATGAGATCACAATAGGCTCTCCGGATCCTTTTCTCCTTCCATCTCTTTTTAAAATATAACCGTTTCCCCTCCTGCATAACATATCGCATTTTATTTTCCCGGTCATAAATGACTTCAATTTTGTCGGGGGAATAATTGTCATGAAATGAATATGGGAATATCCTGATCGTATTATTCTGAAGGTATTCAAGCACCTCTTTTTGTTCACCGTTAATTTCATTATCAGGTATGGAGGCAAAATGTTTAAGGATATTATTCCGGAGTGTTTTTTTCAGAATAACAGTCCTGAGAGGCTTTGGTACTAGTACACGATAGATAGGGAAGATAAACTTATTCATAAAAAAGATGGATTAACTCATTCATTTTATCACTCCAAGTTCCTTTCCTATCTTTTTGAATGCTGCGATTGCTTTGTCAAGATGCTCCCTTTCATGAGCAGCAGAAAGCTGAACTCTTATTCTAGCCTGGCCTTTGGGCACAACGGGGAAATAGAATCCGACAACATAAACTCCTTCTTTAAGAAGTCTTGCAGCAAAGTCCTGTGATAATCTGGCATCATAAAGCATTACAGCACAAATTGCCGATCTGGTCGGTTTTATATCGAAACCCTGTTTTTTCATACAGGTAATAAAGTACTCCGAATTATAGTGAAGCTTATCCTGAAGAGCGTTGGTTTCGGTCATCATCTCAATCATTTTTATACCCGCTGCAGCTACCATTGGTGGAATAGAATTTGAAAAGAGGTAGGGTCGTGATCGTTGTCTCAGGATCTCGATTATCTCTTTTTTCCCGGTAGTAAAACCTCCTATAGCTCCTCCGAATGCTTTTCCCAGAGTTCCGGTAATGATTTCAACTTTGCCTTTAATGTTAAAGAGTTCAGTAACTCCTCTTCCGGTCTTCCCTACTACTCCTGCAGAGTGTGATTCATCAACCATCACCATTGCATTGTATTTATTTGCCAGCTGAATAATTTTATCGAGAGGCGCTACATTTCCATCCATAGAGAATACGCCATCGGTAACTATAAGCCTGAATCGCTGATTGCCTGCAGCCTGAAGTTGTTTTTCGAGATCTGCCATATCGGCATTTTCATAACGGTATCGCTGAGCTTTGCAAAGACGAACACCGTCAATGATTGAGGCATGATTCAAAGAGTCAGAAATAATTGCATCCTCTTCGGTAAGAAGTGGTTCAAATACTCCGCCATTCGCATCGAAGCAAGCTGCATAAAGGATGGAATCTTCAGTGCCAAAAAATTCCGCAATCTTCTTTTCAAGCTCTTTATGAAGATCGGTAGTCCCACAGATAAATCTTACCGACGACATTCCATAACCATGATTGTCGAGAGAGGCTTTTGCGGCTTCAATAAGTGAGTGATCATTGGACAGTCCGAGGTAATTATTTGCACAGAAATTTAATACCTTTTGTCCTGTGTTCAATTCTATTTCTGCACCTTGAGGAGATACAATAATACGCTCATTCTTGTATAAACCGGCTTCTTTTATCTCATCAATAATCCTGGTAAGATGATTTTGATAATTACTATACATATTTTGTCATTTTACTTCGTGTACCATTGTGATTCCCTTTGTGACCCTTTGTGGTTAATGGATTTTTTTACCACAAAGGGTCACTAAGTACAACACTAAGTTACACAAAGGGTTAAAATATTAATTTCAGTCCCAGTTCAATATTACTTTTCCGCAGTTCCCTTTTTCCATCTCGTCGAAACCCTTCTGAAAATCATCAATAGGAAAACGGTGTGTTATAACGGGATTTAAATCTATACCCCCGATAATCATCTGCTCCATCTTGTACCATGTTTCCCACATCTCACGGCCATATATTCCTTTTAAGGTTATTGCCTTGAATATAATATCACTCCAGGGAACTTCGAAGTTGGAAGGAAGAATTCCGAGTAATGATATACTGGAACCATTATACATATTGTTAAGCATGTCGACGAAGGCCTTTGGTGATCCTGACATTTCAAGACCAATATCAAATCCCCGCATACCCAGTTTCTTAACTGCGTCTGAGATTTTCTCTCCTTTAGATGGATTGACAGTAAGGGTAGCTCCCATTTTCTTTGCAATCTCAAGCCTAGTATCACTAAGGTCGCTGGCGACAATAAACCTGGCACCGGCATATTTTGCAATAGCAACCGCCATACTTCCAATCAGTCCTGATCCGGTGATAAGAACATCTTCCCCAATCAGTGGGAATGATAAAGCTGTATGGGTTGCATTTCCGAATGGATCCATAATTGCAGCCCATTCATCGGGGATCCTGTGATCGAGTGGAATGACATTGACGGCAGGCACTTTCACATATTCTGCAAATGACCCGTCGATATTGACCCCTATTCCCACGGTATTTTCGCAGACATGTTCCTTTCCGCGCCGGCAGTTACGACAATGACCACAGGCAAGATGTCCTTCTCCTGTGACTCTTTCACCTATCTTCAGGTTGGTTACTCCTGCGCCCATTTTTTCGATATATCCCATATATTCATGACCAATAACCATGGGTGTATGGATTGTTTTTTTTGCCCAATCATTCCATTCATAAATATGAAGGTCGGTCCCACAGATTGCGGATTTACTCACCTTAATAATGACATCATTCAAACCCGGTTCGGGAACAGGAACCTCCTGCATCCACAAACCTTTTTCAGGTCTGGCCTTAACAAGTGCTTTCATTTTATTCATAAAGAGATAATTTTATTGCTGCTAAATTAATACAAATCCGGGGTTCAAAACCTGATTTTTGTAATAGTATCAGTGTAATTGAGCAATAGAATCTGTCTTTAAGCCAACCATTTCGAAAATAAAGAGATTTTTTACTGTCACTCCGTTTCTGATGATTGGTATAGTATCCTTTGGAATTATCCCTGAGAATAAATTTGAAAATCCTTCAGGGTCATAGTAATGCTGACTGCTGCTGATGAAATAGATCCGGTCATCTGACGTTATATTCCGGGTTTTATTTATCCAGTAGTACTTATGGATTGCTTCAATATTGCCCAGGGCAATAAGATCAATATTCAAAGGATGGGCAATGTAAAAATCAATGTGAGCAGCAGGGAACCATTTATTTTCGATTAGCTTAACATTTTTGACATCCCTGTTATTTATCTTTTCCTTCAACAGGAACTGGCTGAATTTACTTTTTGCCTGCTTCCAGCCATACATATCAAGTGTAAAATCATTATTTCCGAGATTTGTGGGATCAGAACTCCTTTCAGCCGGAAAAATGATCCCATACCTGATTTGAATTGTCCCGGCTACGAGTATTAAAATAAAGAGGATATTCGCACTGAGTATCGTATTGAAGACTTTCTTACTCTGTTTTTCATATAGATCAGAAAGCCATTCACTGCCAAGTATTATCAAACAAATGAAGACAGGACCTGTCCAGTGAGGCAGAGTATTCCTGAACAGTGAAATAAATGTGAAAAGCAATATCATCGGAAGCGAAAGATAGACCAGCAGTAAATGCAGATCACTGAGTTTCTCTCTCTTTTTCCTGAGCAATTCTGATAATGCAAGAATAAAAACAACAAACAAAACAGGATTCTGGTAGAAAAACTGACCAAGGTTGAATTGAAGGAAGGTTTGCAGATTTATGGGATCATGGAAAAGATCAATCCTGCCGCTATGATAAGTGAATGTGATAAAGTTATTTTTCATATTCCAGTAAAGAACAGGCGTCATCATGATAAGTGTAACCAGAATACTTAAATAAAATACTGGTTTTCTTAACCATACCCTGTTATGAAAAAGAATATAAAGACCAAATCCGAACCATAAAAAAAGAGAATGATATTTGCTCAGGAATGCCAGTCCTGTAAAAAGACCAAAAAGAAGGACATTGTGATAGTCCTTCACTGAAGGATTTTTAACTGTAATTGCAGGCAGCCCGAAGTATAAAGCCAGGAGTATAAAAAATGTCTGAGGGGTATCAGGTAAAATAAAAAGGCCGCTTATTATATTGAAGTAAAAAGAAGAGGTGAAGAGCAGGATTGCGATAATTGCCGCTCTGCGTGAATATAATTTCTTAACGAGAAAAAACAATAAAAATATATTTAAGGATGACAGGACTAAAGATCCCAGTCTCATGAAAATTTCACTTTCAAGTCTTAGATTTAATGTAAAGAGCTGAATTGTCAAGCCAACCATAGGAGGATGATCGAAGTGGCTCCAGTCGGGGAACAGGGCATATGTCCAGTAGTAGACTTCGTCGTTTCCAAGCTCAAGTATTCCTGCAGGGATGACTTTAATGATCAGATTGACTGCCACGATAAGTGCGGGAAAATACCATTCGTTTGCTTTGGATATTCTGTTGAAGCCTGATGATAACTTAGCCATACAGGTAATCTTGAATAATTACAAGCTGGAAGTTACTAAAATCTTTCTATATACATGTGTTTGTCTATCTTTGCATTTATATTAACAGATTCAATAATAATATGAAACAAGTACGTGTACGTTTTGCCCCGAGTCCGACTGGTCCATTGCATATCGGTGGTGTAAGAACGGCTCTTTATAACTATCTTTTTGCAAAGAAGAATGGGGGGACATTTATTCTGAGGATCGAAGACACTGATCAGACAAGATTTGTTGAAGGTGCCGAAGAGTATATTATGGAATCGCTTAAATGGTGTGGAATAATTGTTGATGAGGGAGTAAGGGAAGGTGGAAAATTTGGTCCATATCGGCAGAGTGACAAAAAGGAAATATTCAAACAATATGCGGAGAAGCTGATAGACAAAGGTGATGCATATTATGCTTTCGATACGCCGGAAAAACTTGAAGCTCTGAGAAATGAATCAGAAAGATCGTGGAAGACATTTAATTATAATTCTGAGTTACGTGAAAATCTGATCAACTCGCTCACTTTAAAGGAAGATGAATGGAGATCAAAACTTGAAAAGGGAGAACCTTATGTTATCCGTTACAAAATGCCTCAAAATGAAGATATTCATTTTGAAGATCTTATCCGTGGGGAAATAGTTGTTAATACCTCAACTCTTGATGATAAGGTTTTGTATAAGTCAGACGGTATGCCGACTTATCATCTGGCGCACATAGTTGATGATCATCTTATGGAGATCAGTCATGTGATCCGGGGGGAGGAGTGGCTTCCTTCATTACCGCTTCATATTTTGATGTACCGGTCATTTGGTTGGGAAGCTCCTCTTTTTGCCCATCTGCCTTTGCTGTTGAAACCTGATGGTAAAGGTAAGCTGAGCAAACGCGATGGAGATAAAATGGGATTTCCGGTATTTCCTCTTTACTGGCCATATGGGGAAACCGCAAAAGGGTATCGTGAAGAGGGATATTTTCCTGAAGCATTTATTAATATGCTGGCCTTGCTTGGCTGGAACCCGGGAACTGAACAGGAAATATTTACAATGGATGAACTGATTAATGCTTTTTCGATTGAGCGGGTCGGAAAATCAGGTTCCAGGTTTGACGCTGAAAAAGCAAAATGGTTTAATCATCAGTATCTGCAAAAAAAATCCAATAGCGAGCTTGCAAAGGAATTCAGGGAGATTCTGAGAGCGCAAGGTTTTAATGATGATATTGTCAGACTCGAAATTCTTATAGAGTTGGTAAAAGAAAGAGTCAGTTTTGTAAAGGATATCTGGGAACAGACTGATTTCTTTTTCAAAGCCCCGGAGTCATATGATCAGGAAGCTGTAAAAAGAAGGTGGAAAGAGGATTCCGGAGTAATTCTCAGCGAATTAAAATCTCAATTAGAGCTGATAAGTGATTTTTCTGCGGCAACTGTTGAACCAGTCATTAAAGCATGGATTGAGGAACGAGGTTACAATACAGGAGCTGTTATGAACGCTTTCAGACTTGTAATCGTAGGCGCTTTAAGAGGGCCTCATATGTTTGACATTATAAGCTGGATTGGCAAGAATGAGACCCTTAAAAGAATTGACACAGGAATTAATCTTTTATCCGTGGAGAACTGATGCATCTTCCGAAATCAGGTGACTTTATAGACATCCATGTTCATGGTGGTACTTCTTCTCCGGGAATATTTATTCTCGAAAGTCTCATGGCACATGAAGGGAAAACACCCGATGATATCGCAGGTGTTGCATTTACCTATGGTATACATCCGTGGTTCCTAAATGAAGAAAATCATAAACAACTCTTAAGTGCTGTGGAAAACACCGCTTGTCTGCCCGATGTAATAGCTATTGGCGAAGCAGGCTTTGACAGGCTGAGAGGACCTTCTATGCAACTCCAGCGATTGGCTTTTGAAGAACAGATTGCAATATCTGAAAAATTAAGGAAACCTGTTGTAATTCATTGTGTAAGAGCATGGGATGAACTAATGGCAGCTCAAAAAAAACTTAAACCGAAAATGTCCTGGCTTGTCCATG
>WSSedB1CaDRAFT_10000367_pt1 | contig 20435 bp, 11 predicted proteins | sample WetSurSB1Cattail_FD_9460 | JGI IMG/M metagenome (IMG submission 9460)
ATGAAATTTGACTAACAATGATATTTGATGTAAGTGGGCGATGGCGTGGCAGCAAAAAGGCTTAGCGAAAAATCGCTAAGCCTAAATTTTTATATAAAATTAAAACATATGGTGGAGACGAAGCAACCCCAACAGCAGCCACAAAATAAAATACCTTGGATATCCAAGGTATTTCATTATATAGAACAAAATATTATTTATGTACCAAATATCTTAATCGTGATATAATATGACTATATTAAGGAGGCGATATATATGGGGATTGCAACAATTCGACCATCTGCCGATTTACGAAATCATTACAATGATATATCAAAAATTTGTCATGAGACAAGAGAGACGGTTGTCATTACGGTAAATGGCAGGGAAGATACTGCTGTGCTCAGTTTTCATGAATATCAACAAATGCGGGCAGAACTTGAACTTTTACGTACTTTGGCTGAAGCCGAAGAAGATGTGACAGCAGGTCGTGTGGCACCAATGAAGGAAAGCTTTACTACACTAAAAGCATCAATTCGCGAGGAATATAAAAAGTGAAATATGTTTTGATCCGTACAGATAAAGCTGACGATCAATTGTCGAGCATTATCCATTATATTGCAGCGGATTCTGGGGATGTAAATGTTGCATTAGCATATCTCGATAAAATCGAGGCGGCAGTAATGCAATTGGAAGATTTTCCTTACAAAGGTGTGCAACCTAGGTATAGCATTTTGCGGCGACAGGGGTATAGAGTACTGATCGTAGAACGGCATTTGATATTTTATAAGGTGAATGAAGTAGAAAAAATAGTTTGTGTTTATGCTGTTGTGGATGGACGCAGAGAATATCGCAGTTTGATTTAAAAAGAAGTTGGCTCGAAATCAAGTGTTTCACAGTGAAATATTAGCTAAAGTATATTTTTTAGTAATGGATTGTATAGGCTGAAAAACTTGTACAATCCATTTTATATTTGGGAGATAAAGGAGTTGGTAGTTAAAAAAAGAATATAAGATACATTATTGAGAATTTAAAAGAGTAAGAGTCAATAGATAGGGGAATAACAATGACAGAGTTTGCGCCAGGAATGCGTGTAATCATTCGAGATGAGGAATGGATGGTTCGAAAAATTGCAACAAATACTATGGGGAATAAGGCAATTCACTGCGTTGGTGTTTCTACATTGGTGAAAGAAAAGGAAGCGATTTTTCTTTCGGATTTAGAGACAATACAAATTGTTGATCCAGCAGAAGTCAAGCTTATTGCAGATAAATCACCATTCTTTAAAAGGACAAAGCTGTATATTGAAAGCCAATGGAGACAGAAAATCCCGACAGATACAGAGCTACATATTGGTGATAAGGCAGCGATGGATTTGATGCCTTATCAGCTAGATCCTGCACAGATTGCTTTGCGGAAAACACGTCAGCGTATCTTAATTGCTGATGCGGTAGGCCTTGGCAAAACGCTTGAGGCAGGCATTTTGATGTCGGAGCTTATTGCCCGTGGTAAAGGAAAACGTATTTTAATCGTGACACTAAAAAGTATGATGACGCAATTCCAAAAGGAAATGTGGAACAGGTTCACGATTCCTTTGGTGCGGCTGGATTCTGCCAGAATACAAAAACTAAAAGTGGAGTTGCCGTCCAATTATAATCCGTTTTATTATTATGACAAGACGATTGTTTCGATTGATACATTGAAACGGGATGTGGAGTATCGTACGCATTTGGAGAAAGCGTATTGGGATATTATCGTCATTGATGAGGCGCAGAATGTGGCAGCACGAGGCGATCATCAGGGGATGCGTTCGAGATTGGCATCCTTATTGGCAGAACGTTCGGATACGATGATTATGCTTTCTGCTACACCACATGATGGAAAGGCTAAAAGCTTTGCTTCCTTGATGAATATGCTGGATCCGACGGCAATCGCCAATCCGAAAGACTATGTGCCAGAAGACATAAAAGGACTTTGCGTCCGTCGTTTTAAGAAGGATATAAAAAGTCAGGTTGCTGGTGCATTTTTGGAAAGAAATATTGTCTTGGAACGTTGCTATGCATCTGGAAAAGAAGAGGCTGTTTTTGATATTTTTGCGGCAATGAAACTGGATATGGATATAGATCGAAAAAGAGGGAGCGGGCAGCTTTTTAAAACCAGTTTGGAAAAGGCATTGTTTTCGAGTCCGGCAGCATGCATCAAGAGTATAGATGAACGCCTAATAAAACTGCGGAAGAAATATGCAGATAAAGAAATCAAAGATATTGCAGCACTGGACGAACTACGGGCTGCACTTACCAAAATCACGGCAAACGATTTTTCACGTTATCAGCAGATTTTGCAGCTGCTAAAAAGCCAGGTATATGGCTGGGCTGCCCAAGCAAAAGATGATCGGATTGTCATCTTTACGGAACGGATTGAAACGATGAAATATCTGGCCCAGCAATTGCGGGAGGATTTGGACCTTTCTAAAGAGGCTGTTCAGGAATTGTCAGGCAGTATGAGTGATGATGAGCAGCAAAAAATCGTGGAGAATTTTGGGCGAAAAGAAGCTCCTATACGAATTTTAGTTGCGTCAGATGTTGCTTCTGAAGGCTTGAATCTGCATTATTTAAGCCATAGACTTATTCATTTTGATATTCCATGGTCCCTGATGGTATTTCAGCAAAGAAACGGGCGTATTGACCGTTATGGACAGGAGAAACAGCCAGACATACGTTATATGCTGATTGAAAGTGACAACAAGCGTATCAAGGGTGATATGCGGATTATGGAAATCCTTGTTACAAAAGAAGAGCAGGCAGTAAAGAATATTGGTGATCCCGCGATGTTGCTGGGAAAATTCAATATAGAAGATGAAGAACTTGTAATTGCCGAGGCAATAGAGTCTGGTTCGGATGTGGATAAATTTGCTAAGGCTATGGAACAGGAAGAAGAACAGTTCGATCCTTTTGAAGAATTGATGGCTGCTGCTGGTGTAGAAGATGCCCCTGTACAGGTAAAGACAGAAGAGACATTGTTTAACGATATAGAATACCTGTATCAATCAATGGAGATGTTAAATCAACAGGAAAGCCATCCCGTGCAGAAATTGAATACTGTTTCTGGTTTGGAAATTACGATGACACCTGAACTAGAACGGCGTATGCATGCGCTTCTGCCAGAAGAGGCACAGCCGAAGAACGGTTATCTTCGCTTAAGTGATGACAAGAAGTTCTGTATGGATGAAATGAAGCGCAGTATGCAGAACAATATGGAAGAGACAACATGGCCGATGACACAGTACCTGTGGCGTTTACATCCCGTTTTTAGTTGGGTGAATGATAAGGTCGGATTGTTGTTTGGTCGAGGTGAAGCGCCTGCAATCGGTATGCAGCAGCTTCCTGCTGGCGATGCACTTTTTATTATGGCGGGAAGTATTCCCAACCAGAAGTCTACGCCATTGGTAGATGAATGGTTTGGCGTGCTTTATCATGACGGTATTTTTGTCAGGACAATGGAAATGAATGAGGTCATCCAATATACAGGATTGAGAAAAGCAAATCTGCCAAATCAGGCAAATCTATCAGATAATCAGATAGCTAATACAACGGAGCTCTTAGGTGATGCCGTACAACAGGCGCGTAGTTATCTGAAGACATTTTACCAATGCTATCAAAAGGAAATGGGACCACTGCTGGATGAAGAGCTGGAAAAGCTTATTGAGCTGCAGGATAAGCATAAGGAATTTCAATTGTCGTTGTTTGAGAATGAACGCAGACGTAATGAGGAAGAGCGCAGGATTGATGCGTTGTTCGATGATTTTTCCGAATGGGTGAAGGCAACACTTACGATACAGGATAATCCATATATTCAGGTAATCGCTGTTCTGATGGGGGTATAGATTAATGAGCATGGACTTGACAGGAATCACGAATGTAAATGAATATTATACAAATCATTATCTGGCTGCTGTTTTTGAGGAAAATGCAGGTAAAACCATTGCTGCCTGGCGCAGTGATGCAAAGGAAACTCAGGAGATACGGGCTCCGTGGTCATATCTTAAGGAAAATGCACGGCAGTTCTATACTGTGCATGACCGGTATCTGCGTTCTAAATTTAATATGCAGACGTTGATTAGTATTCAGGCTATGGCAGATGCGTATATGTTTTCTTTAGGCTATCCAAAAGCAAAGCCGGAGACAATTGAGCTGCCAGAGGGGGGACAGGTGCCGGTTTATTTGGAACTTTGCCGCTCGAATGGTGCGCCGCATGTATGGGTTCTGCTAGCAGCATCGGAAGATACTGATGAAGCAATCCTTGATAAACATTGTTTTGATGCTCAGACTGTTGTAGATGAGGGCGTGTCTGCTGTCTACAAAGATCAATTGGTTGCGATGCATAATGAGGAATTGGCAACGAAAATCTTATTCTCCCTGGAAGAGCCACCGCGTTTTCTTCTGTTTATTGGTATGAATCAGATTGCTCTGATTGACCGTAATAAGTGGAATGAGAAACGTTATTTGCAATTTGAACTGGAAGAAATATTTAGTCGTCATGTGGATACAACTTTGGAGGCGATGGCGGTCCTGTTGCATAAGGATAGTCTGTGTCCGGTTGATGGAAAAATCCTTTTGGATGAGTTGGATGAAGATTCCCAGCGTCATGCGGCAGGTGTATCTGAAGATTTGAAATATGCACTGCGGGAAAGTATTGAGCTTTTGGGTAATGAAGTGCTCTATGATATGGAACATCGACAGGAACGGAATCTGCAAGAGCAGCCGGTGGATGCAGGGAAACTGACATTGGAATGTCTGCGCTATATGTATCGGATGCTTTTTGTCCTCTTTATTGAGTCTCGGAAAGATCTTGGCTATGCGCCAATCAATGAACAGGTTTATATGTCGGGCTATTCGCTGGAAAGTCTGCGGGATATTGCTGATCATATACGTGAGGAGGCAGAAAGTGTCGGCGAGGGATATTATCTGCATGAAACCTTGGCGAAGCTTTATGAACTTATCTATGATGGCTATCCCAAGACGGAAGAAGAACTTCAGACCTATGGCTCAGCAAAGAGTCTGAATAATTTGTTTGTCATTGCGCCATTGAAGGCACATATTTTTGATCCGGAATATACCAAAATGATTACGAAAGCAAAAATCCGGAATTCTGTGATGCTGCGTATTGTCGAACTGATGAGCCTGACTCGTGCCACGGGAAAAAAGAAAGGCCGAGGACGTATTTCATATGCAAATCTTGGTATCAACCAGATGGGCGCTGTCTATGAGGCACTGCTTTCTTATCGTGGATTTATCGCTGAGCATGATCTGTATGAGGTAAAACGGGCGGGAGATAAATTCAGTGAGCTGGATGTAGGTTATTTTGTTCCGGAGTCAGAACTGGAGCAGTATACGGAAGAAGAACGTGTACGCTATGATGATAATGATATTGAGAAAAAAGGCAAGTTGTGTATGTATCCGAAAGGGACGTTCATTTATCGCTTGGCTGGACGCGAACGGGAGAAGTCGGCCTCTTATTATACGCCAGAAGTATTGACAAAGTGCTTGGTGAAATATGCCTTAAATGAGCTTTTACAGGGGAAAAGTGCGGATGAAATCCTGCATCTGACGATTTGTGAGCCAGCCATGGGAAGTGCGGCGTTCTTGAATGAAGCCATCAATCAGGTAGCAGAAGCGTATCTGGATCGAAAACAAAAAGAGACAGGGAATTTAATTGAAGCGAGTAAGCGTGTGCAGGAATTACAGAAGGTCAAGATGTTCATTGCCGATCGCAATGTTTATGGGATAGACCTAAATCCGGTAGCAGTAGAACTGGCAGAGGTTTCTTTATGGCTGAATACGATTTATTCGGGTGGCTTTGTTCCGTGGTTTGGTACACAGCTCGTCAATGGTAATTCGCTAATCGGCGCACGGCGTCAATGCTATCGTGTAAGTGCTTTGCAGACGAAATCGAAAGGTCTGCGTTGGTATGAAAATGTCCCGGAACGTGTACCTTTGGATAGTGACAAAAAGCGCATGCCCAAAACGCAGATTTATCATTTTTTGCTGGGTGATACGGGAATGTGCAATTATACAGATAAAGTGATCAAAAAGCTAGAATCGGAAAACATCAAGCTGATGAAGGACTGGAACAAGAACTTTACAGTGCCTTATAGTGATGACGATGTTGTCACATTGCTGCGGCTGTCCGGGGTTGTTGATCAACTGTGGCAGAAACAGATTCAGCTGCGTAAGGAAGTGGAATCGAAAACGCAGGATAATCTTTCAGTCTATGGCTATGAGGATGATATTGCTGACTCTTGCACGACGATTCGCGAAAAGGATAAGATTTTCAGCGAATTGTATAAGTCTGAGCATATGCGAAATGCCGACGCTTATGCACGATTGAAATTTGCCATGGATTATTGGTGTGCGCTGTGGTTCTGGCCAATTGATAAGGCAGAGATGTTGCCGACACGCAGTGAGTTCTTGTTTGATATGTCCTTGATTTTGGAAGGTACGACAGATCAGGTACAGGCAGCGGAATTCGTGAAAAAAGGACAACAGTCTTTGTTCCCGAATGCTGCGGAGAAAATGGTACTGGAATTCAGGGCTAACATTACAGATAGTTCCGTGGTAGATATTGCGCAGCTTTGCAAGATTGATCGATTGGAATGTGCGCGAAGGATTGCGGTGCAGAATCATTTCATGCATTGGGAACTGGAATTTGCCGACCTGTTTGCAGAGCGTGGTGGGTTTGATCTTATTATAGGAAATCCACCTTGGATTAAATTGGAATGGGATGAGCAAAGCGTGCTTTCTGATAAAGAACCGCTAATGGCAATAAAATTTTTAACTATCGGTCAAAAAACACAAAAAAGAGCTAAAATCCTTCAAGTGGATGAATCTAGAAACGCGTATTTGCAAGAATATACAAATCGTGTAAGCTCAATGACATTTATGGGAGCAAAAAGTTGTTATCCTGATCTTAATGGACAACAACCTGATTTGTTTAAAGCATTTTTGCCGCAGGCTTGGCGGGCTGCAAATGAGTATGGTATTATAGCATTTATTCATCCGGAAGGTGTATATGATGATCCTAAAGGAGGAAAACTCCGACACAAAATATATGGTCACATAAAGAAGCATTATCAGTTTCAAAATGAGCTTATGTTGTTTTCTGGCGTTGCTCATCAAAAAAGATTTAGCTTAAATATATATTCCAATGTTATGACTGATACATTCGAATCTATATCAGATTTATTTGATCCAAAAACAATCGATATGTGTTATGAAAATAACATTAAAGGTATAGAATGTGGGATTAAAGATATTAATGGTAATTGGAATATATCCGGAAGTTTAGAACGAGTTTTACATATTGGCAAGAACGAGTTGAAACTATTTGCAAGAGTATTTGATAACAATGATAACTGGAAACAAGCTCGTATGCCTATGATACATACTCGAACAATGCTGAATGTTTTGTCATTATTTGCGGGGATTGTGGATAGGATTGATTTATCGCCTCCAAATGCATGTGGAACTAAGTTGTGGGACGAATCGAATGATCAGAAAAATAACTATATAGCTAGAAATGTTCATTTTCCCGAAACAAAAGAAGATGTTATTTATTCGGGGCCACATATAGGTGTTGCAAACCCTCTTTTTAAAACATCACGTCGTATTTGCATTCAAAAAAGTGATTATGATGTAATTGATTTAACAAATATATCTACTCATTATTTGCCTCGAGGAAATTACGCACCTAAAGCTAACTCGAATACCTATTATAAAAGGATTCCTGAGACAACTTGGGGAAATTTATACATAGACAATTATCGTGTTGTTTCAAGAGAAATGGCAAATCGGCCGGGCGAAAGAACATTAATTAGTGCAATTTACCCACCAAGATTAGCGCATATATGTACACAATATGGAATATGCTTTAAAAATATAAATGATGTTCCTTTGATAGCTGGATGCTTTGCCTCAATACCATATGATTTTTATATAAAGTCAACTGGTAAAGCCCATATAAATGGTGATACTATAAGTTCTATGCCATATTTAGGTAATAAAATAGAATCAAGAGCAATTTTAGTTCGAACAATGTTGCTTAATTGTCTAACTATATTTTATTCGGATTTGTGGAGATTGGTTTGGAGTGAGTCTTTTTGCGAGGATAATTGGGCTAAAAATGATAAGAGACTAAATCGAAATACATTTTTGAGACTAAAGCCTGAATGGAATTTTGGCTATCCATTAAAATTTGATTTTGAACGACGAGAAGCTTTAATTGAGCTGGATGTTTTGGTAGCGATGGGGTTGGGCATGACATTGAATCAACTTGTAGATATATATCGTATACAATTTCCTGTCCTTCAATCGTACGAGGCAGATACTTGGTACGATGTGAATGGCCGCATAGTTTTTACCATCAATCGCAGCCTAACTGGTGTTGGCGTTGATAGGGCAACGTGGGAAAATACAGTTCGTCATTTGGCTCCTGGTGAGATTTATCGTAGAACCTATACCGATGACACGATGCCGGGTGAAGCAGTAGAGCGTACAATAGACTATGTTGCACCGTTTGATTGCTGTGATCGTGAGAAAGATTATGAAATGGCTTGGAAGTTTTTTGATGGGAAATATGGAGGTGATAAGTAATGGAAAGGTTGATACAAGATTTAGCTTTAGAGTTTAATATGCCAACGCTTGATGATAATACACGGATTTGGTTTATTCGGACACATGGAGGAACTTTTTATGAGGACTTTAAAACAAACAATTTTATTGCTTTGGGGTGGAATGAAATCTCAAAAAATTTAATTGTCGATACAAAACTTTCGCAGAAGGAAAAGAAAGCGAGGGTTATTGAGATTTATCCGAAAGAATCTAGACCAGGCTTGATCTTGGGACAGTTGGATGTTTTTTATAATCAAATGCAATTAGGAGATTTAATTGTTATTCCTTCCTACAGGAGCGAATATATAACTGTTGGAAAAATCGGCGAAGTGATTCCTAAAACCAATCAGACGTTTCAGCTAGACGACTATGCACGGTGCGGATACGAGCATAGAAGAAGGGTCGATTGGATGAAGACTGTGGTATTAGGGCAAGATATTTATCTATTCAAAGCATTGCGGGCGCAACAAACAATTTCAGCTATCACAGATTGTGCCGGGCTTGTATGTCGAAACCTCTTTCCGTGTTATATCTCAAATAACATGGTTCATTTGACATTGCAAAAAACAACAGATACTGATTATAATCTGGCAATGAATATCAGATTGTTATCAAATATATCAGAGATAATAGATAAAGCAGCAGAAATGTATGGTGTTCAAACTGTAAGTAATGATATTTATTTAAAAACAGCAGTAGGTTCAAAGGGGTTTATGGAATTTATATTTCCGCTAGAAAGTATTTCTGTTGTGTCAGTTGGGTTGATTGCTGGTACATTGTATTGGGATTTTGCAGGTGGAGTAACAGTAGCAACTGTCGGAGCTGCTGTTATGGGGATAAATAAAGTACTCAATGACCATAAATCACGTCAAAAGATCGATGCTGAAATAAGAAATCTTGAGGCCTCAACAAAAAAAGCAAAAGCGGAGGTGCATAAGATTGAGGCAGAAGCAAGAAAAATAGAGAAAGAAACAAAACAAATGGATAATGATGGAAAGGTCTTAATAATACCAGCGAGTGCTTGGCAAGCTAGTAAAATATCTGAAATAGAAGTAGCTGGTCGGAAGTTGAATGAGGCTGCGGAGAGCAGTGGTGTACGTTATCCAAATAGTCATTAAAATTAAGACGATATAAAGTATTTTAAGGGAGCCCTTAGATATGATTAGGAAAATCGACAAAATAGAGAATATGGCTGTTTTTAAAGATTTTGATTGGGACACTTCGGTAAAAGAAAATTATGGAAGTATAGTGGAATTTCAACGTGTGAATGTTATATATGGTAGAAATTATTCTGGGAAAACAACGCTTTCAAGAATTATACGTGCGTTTGAAACATTAGTCAGTAGTTTAAAAGATAATCGTAAATAAGTTAATGAGGAGAAACGCAATATGCTGCCATCTATATTAGCCAAACAATTACAAAAAGGAATGGGCGATTATATTGATACGACGTTCCCTATGACCAATAAGCCTTTTCAAGGTTCTATGAAGCAGTTTATCGCAGATAAAGATGCTGTTTTTCATGAACCTTACTTTACTGTGCGCTTGCCTTTTCGGGTAGCAGAAAAAATGCCGACTTGTTTTGAAGCAATCCATCCGCAATATCTGCCATATGTGCATCAGGAAAAGGCATTTCTGCGTTTAACCGGTGATGATGGCCGGCCAACTTTGATTGCTACAGGAACTGGCTCAGGTAAAACGGAATGTTTTCTTTATCCTATCCTGGAATATTGCTATCAGCATCGTGGGGAACGCGGCATCAAGGCATTGATCATTTATCCTATGAATGCGCTTGCAGCCGATCAGGCAAAAAGAATTGCTGAACTCATTTATCACAGCCCAGAATTGCGTGGCAATGTAACGGTGGGTATGTATGTTGGCGGGCAGGAGAAGATGGCAAGTCGGATGATGTCGGAACATGGCGTCATCACAGATCATGATACCATGCGTAATAATGCACCGGATATTCTTATGACGAATTACAAGATGTTGGACTATTTGCTGATTCGCCCAAAAGATGTCGTGCTTTGGCGTGATAATAATCCGGATACCTTAAAATATATTGCTGTTGATGAATTGCATACTTTTGATGGTGCACAGGGAACTGATCTGGCATGCTTGTTGCGCCGTTTGAAGACACGCCTGTATACGCCAGGGGGCTATCTTTGTTGTATCGGAACATCAGCAACGATGGGATCAAGCGACAATAGCGATGCAATCCGTACCTATGCCGCACAAGTTTTTGGTGAAAGCTTTGAACAGGACGCAGTCATCACAGAAGATCGATTGACGGCAAAGGAATTTTTTGCTGATTCTGAGATGACGGAATTCCTGCTGCCAAATCAGGAACAGATAGCTGGACTAGAAGCTTATTTGGGGGATGACGATGAGCAGGCATATTTGCAGGAAGCAGTGCGATGTTGGTTAGAGGATGCTGGCGAGGATATCTTCACAGATGAAAGCCGCATTCGTCTAGGTGAGCGGTTGATGCATCATAGCATGGTGCAGACTATGCTTTTTTTGATGCATGGAAAATATTGTCAGGTAGATACTTTACTGGATGCTTTTAAGCATACGTATCCCAAAGAGAAATATCCCGCACTTTATGCTGGTGATACAACGATTTATTCATTGTTGGCATTGGTTTCGTTTGCACGCACGGGAACAGAAGGACATCTGCGTCCGTTTCTGAATGTGCAGGTGCAACTTTGGATGAGAGAACTGCGCAGGTTGATGGCAAAGGTTTCTTCAACAGATGTCAAATATGATATTGCACATGATTTGAATAAGAAGCAGGCAGAATGTTATCTGCCGATTATCAATTGCCGTGATTGTGGAGCGACTGGCTGGGTAACGCGGTTGAACGAGCGTGGGAATGCGACTATGGTGAATTTAGATGCGTTCTATAATTTGTATTTCCGAGCAGATGAAAGCATAACGATGCTGTTTCCAGGGCTTAAGGCTAATAAGGTAAAAGGGATGATTCCCGCTCGAATTTGTCCGAATTGTCTACATGTAAAGCTGGGGGAGGACGGAAGTAACCAATGTGAGCAGTGTGGTTCAGCGTTGATTCCTGTTCAGATACCAAGCCCAATTGTTACTGCAGGAACAAAAGAGAATAAACAATATGTCTGCCCTTGTTGTGGCAGTCATCGGGGTTTATCTTTGATGGGACTTCGTAGTGCTACGGAAATCAGTGCAAGTATCTCACAGATGTTTGCTTCAAAATTCAATGATGATAAAAAGACGTTGGCATTTTCTGATAATGTACAAGATGCAGCGCATCGGGCAGGTTTTTTCAATTCAAGGACCTGGCGATTTGGTTTGCGCAGTGCTATTCAACATTATGTCATGGATGGAGGTGGGGGAGAGTCTCTACAGGAATTCACGCAGGGATTTCTACAGTATTGGCACCAAAAATTGAGCAATGAAGATTTTGTCGGTTTTTTCATTGCGCCGAATATGACATGGATGCAGGCCTATGAAGTAATGAAAACCGAGCGAAAGCTGAAGAATGATTATTATGGGAAAAAACTAATGGAGGATATTGAAAAACGGGTGTCCTATGAAGTCATGCTGGAATATGGATTAGGTGCTCGTATTGGCCGTACCTTGGAAAAAGCAGGCTGTTCCATGCTGTCTTTCGATGTGGCTGCAATACAGAGATTGGCTGATGCTGTACAGGAACGGACCGTCAATGAATTGGCAATCATGCAAACAAGTGAGCCGATTGAATTTAAGCGAATGGTTATTGGTTTCTTAAATACGATGCGGATGAATGGCGCTTTCGATGACCGCGTGTTTTATGCGATGATTGCTAATGATGGGAATGGATATCATATTTCCAATGAACGTATTCGTTGGATGCCAGGGCGTCAGTCTGGACGTAATACACCACGTTTTTTGGTCAATGTCCAGCCCAAAGGCAAGGGGCGTGCGGCCTATGATGTTGTTACCGGAAGAAAATATACGGATTGGCTGGCCTATTGCTGTCAGGAGATCCAGGAAGCACTGGTCATTGAAGACAGCTTTGCAGCAATCGGGCGTATCATTTTAGAGGAAGCGGTCAAAGAAAAACTGATCGTGGCGCTGCCTTCACCAGTTGAATATATTGTCTATGGTTTGAATAAAGAGCGCGTTTATATTACAGATCAAGTGCAGCAAATGTGCTGTGAATCCTGCGGGTCTGTGTATTCTGTAGCAAAGGACTGTATCGATTTATGGACTGGGGCTCCGTGCTTACGGCGAACGTGCGAGGGGATTTTGCAGCAGGATGATGATATTTCTTTTGACTATTATGGAAAGCTATATAGTCATGGTGATATGGTGCGAATTAACTCGAGAGAACATACTGGCTTACTGGCACGTAGTGCCCATGAACAGTTGGAAAATGATTTTAAGCGTACCAAGGAAGAACATGCGGTTTGGGACCCCAATGTGCTTTCGTGTACACCAACATTGGAAATGGGGATTGATATTGGCGATCTTTCTACGGTGGTCTTGTGCAGTATGCCACCAGCGCAGTCACAATTTTTACAGCGTGCTGGTCGTGCGGGGCGTAAGGACGGAAATGCCTTAACACTGGTGATTGCGAATTCACGACCGCATGATTTATATTTCTATGCAGATCCAATGGATATGATTGCTGGCAATGTACAGCCGCCTAAGGTGTTTTTGCGCGCTTCAGCAGTCTTGGAAAGGCAATTTGTGGCATATTGTATGGATTCCTGGGTGAAACGAGGGGTTCCTGAACAGGCGATTCCTAAGAATGTTTGTTCTATCCTGGATAAATTGGAAATCCATCCGGTGGATATATTTCCTTTTAATTTTTTGAGTTATGTACAAAACAATCTTTCTTATCAAATCCGGTCTTTCCTGCAAATGTTTTCTGATTATCTTGATGATAGTGCAAAGGTAGAGTTGCTTGTTTTTGCACAGGGAAATAGACTTCAAGAGAGCCCGATGCATCTGAAAATTTTAGAATCATTCAATGCGTTGAAGAAGGAAAGGGCGGCGCTTTCCGATAGTATTAAACAATTAGGGATTTTGATCAAGACGGTAGAAGCAAAGCCTAAAGATAGTTCTTATGAAGAAGAAATTAAAGAATTGAAATCGGAGCAGGCTGCTTTGCGTAATGTGCGGCGTGAACTGAACCGGAAAAATGTCTTTAACTTCTTGTCAGATGAAGGTTTACTGCCTAATTATGCGTTCCCTGAAGCTGGGGTTGTGTTAAAGGCTGTGCTTTATCGCAAGGAAGAATCAGATGAAGAGATACAGGGAACGAAGAAATATGAAAAGAAAGTTTATGAATATAGCCGTTCGGCTTCATCGGCAATCAGTGAATTTGCACCTCTGAATGATTTTTATGTGGATGGACGCAAGCTGACAATTAATCAGGTCGATTTGACAACTGCACAGGCCACAAGATGGCGTCTCTGCCCGAATTGTTCTCATGTGCAAATTGAAGAGGCTGGCAAAAATGTATCGTGTTGCCCAAGCTGCGGCAGTCCGGGATGGGCAGATAGTGGGCAGGTCAGAACTATGCTGAAGGTGCAGATGGTGTATTCCAACATGGATTATACGAAGAGCCTGATCAATGATGAAAGTGATGATCGTTCCAGCAAGTTTTATTGTAAACAGATGTTGGTGGATGTTGATGAGGAACATGATATTTCCAGTGCATATCAGATGGATAATGAAGAGTTTCCTTTTGGCTATGAGTTTGTGAAGAAAGCAACTTTACGGGAAATCAATTTTGGCGAAAGCGATATGGTGGGCGAGAAGTTATCGGTTTCAGGAGTGGAAGAAGTTCGGAAAGGCTTTAAGGTTTGCAAGTATTGCGGCAAGATTCAGCCGGCAAAAGGAAAGGCCGAGCATACGTATTTTTGTAAAGCAAAGAATCTGTCTATGCTTGATAATGAGCCTTATGAAGAATGTTTGTTTCTTTATCGCGAATTTACAACAGAAATTTTGCGGTTATTGATTCCGGCTACTACTATGGATGCATCTACTGTGCGTACCGAGTCTTTTGTAGCAGCCTTTATGCTGGGAATGAAGGGATATTTTGGCAATGTAGATCATTTACGTGCTACCGTAAGTGAAGTTCCAGTATCCGATGCTGACTATCGGAAACAGTATTTGGTCATCTATGATTCTGTGCCAGGTGGGACAGGGTATTTGAAACAATTAATGCAGGAAAAAGATGCCCTGATTAAGATTTTTGAAAAGTCCTTAGAAGTTATGGCAAATTGCTCCTGCAAGGAAGATGATCAAAAAGATGGTTGCTATCATTGTCTTTATGCCTATCGCCAGATCAGGAATATCGGCAATATTTCACGTTTAGCAGCTATGCGGATATTGAAAGCTATTTTAAGCGGTAAAGCAAATATCGAAGAGATTGGCAAACTTGATAGCGTGCCAGTAAATGCTTTGTTTGATAGTGAATTGGAACGGCGTTTTATCGGTGCACTGGATAATATGGGCAATGATATACGTAAGGTCGATGTTTCAAAGGCACTGGTACGAGGTAAAGAAGGTTGGATCATTAAACTGAATGATGTTGTTTGGGAAATTGAACCACAGGTGTCATTGGATATGAAAGATGGGGTGCCGGTTTCTTGTAAGCCGGATTTTGTTCTGTGGCCGGTATCACAAACAGGAAAGAAACCGGTAGCAATCTTTACGGATGGATTTTTGTATCACAAGGATAAAGTGGCGGATGATACGCTGAAGCGTGAAGCTATTCGACGCAGTGGTAATTTCAGAGTGTGGTCGTTAAGTTGGCATGATGTGCAGAGTGTTTTTCAGCTGCAGGATGACTATGCAACAAATGCATTAGCACCGGGGAAAATGCCATTAGGAAGTAAGATGTATCAACCCATGGTTAGTAAAGAAAAAGCTGAGGAAATACAGCCCGATAAAATGTCTGCTATGGAAATTTTGGTGCAATATCTTATCTTGTCGGAAGCGGAGCGTGTTTTTGCAGTACAGGCAAAAGCCTATTCTTTATCGTTGTTAGAGCCAGCGAAAATGACTAAGTCATTAGATTATATGAATTGGCAGATGGTATTGGATAAGATTATTTCTAATACACATTTTATTGAAGAGCAATTTATTCAAGGGCAGACACTGTTTGGTACATGGATACCGCGTACAGAAAATGTTCATCTTCGTATATATGGTGGTGGAACTACGTATGCTTTTAAAGCAGGAGCGGCCGCTATGGTATGTGCTGTTTTGGATGACTTACCAGAATCACGTACTGATAAATACGAAAATGAATGGAATGGTTTATGGCAATTTTTTAATGTGATGCAGTTCTTACCATCGTTTATAGCGGTATCGGTAAGTGGCTTGAAGGATAGAGGATATCTTTCTTTGCCTGTCAGAACAGTGGATTCAGCAAAATCGACTAAACATGTGTCGGGTAAATCTGATTGGAATGAAATCATGGAGCTTATCTTCGATGATGTAGTAAAGGAATACGTGATGTGTTTAGCAAAAAGCAATATTTCGATACCAGATGAAGTTGGGTATGAGGTGATCGGTTCTACTAATGAAGTCATAGCAACTGTGGAGTTAGCCTGGATAGAGGGGGAAATTGCTTACCTTACATCTGAACAAATGGATGATAAAGTAAAACTGGAAAAATTAGGATGGAAGATTCTTACGGGGCGGATAGAAGAAGATAAAGAGATATTCTGAGGTGAAAAATATGAATAATGCAGTGAAAGTGGCAATATCCGCAGACTTTTTGACTGCGTTTGCGGTGTTGCCAAGAAAGGTTCAAGGTAAGGTCACGGAGTTTATTAATAAATTTCGCAATAATCCCAGGGCATCCGGAATCAATTATGAAAAAATCTGGGATGGATTTGATAATAAGATTTGTTCGGTTCGCATTGATGACACTTATCGGGGTATAGTCGTACGCCATGAAGAGAGTGGCGTATATCTTCTGCTGTGGGTGGATCATCATGATGAAGCTTATGAGTGGGCTCGTAGAAAACGTTGTGAGGTCAACCCTAGATCTGGAGCGATTCAGGTTTTTGATGTGCAGGAATGTATATCTGAAAAAATACAACAGACAGGTCTGTTTAGTGAAACTGCCGATGAAGATTTGTTGAAACTGGGTTTGCCTGCTGAGCAGTTAGTATATGTCCGTGGAATAGCCACAAAAGAAGATTTTTATAAGGCTGCTGATCATTTGCCGAAGGATGCAGGGGAATCCTTATCTTGGCTTGCAGAAGGTTTTCCGGTAGCGGAAGTTATAGAAATGATGGAAGCTGAACCTGTTGAGATAACGGATGGAGAAAATCTGGCAGAAGCATTAGATCGTCCTGAAAGTATGAAATCCTTTGTTGTTGTTGAGGGAGAAGACGAGCTTCGCAGGATTATGGAAGAACCATTGGAAAAATGGCGTGTTTTTTTGCATCCAAAGCAAAGAAAGATTGTGCAAAAAAAATATTCAGGAGCTGCGCGTGTATTAGGTGGTGCAGGTACGGGTAAGACCGTAGTAGCAATGCATCGTGCAAAGTATTTAGCGGAAAAACTTAAGGAAAAGGAAAAGATTCTGTTTACGACATTTACGGCGAACCTTGCCGCAGATATTAAAGACAATTTACGAAAAATCTGCTCTTTAGAAGAAATGCGTCATATCGAAATCATTAATTTAGATGCCTGGGTTGCACAATTTTTACGAGAACAGGGTTATAAAGCTGAGATTGCCTATGGTGAAAAGATACAGGGAATATGGGAAGAGGCAATGTCTGTAGGAAATGAAAGTTTAGGATTTGCAGTAAGCTTCTATGAAGAGGAGTGGAATCGGATAATTGTTGCTCAAGAGGCTTTTTCTTTGCCTTTATATGTAAAGGCTACCAGAAATGGAAGGGGTACAAGATTAGATCGTAAGAAACGGATGCAAGTATGGAAGATCTTTGAAGCATATCAGAACATATTGAAAGAACAGCAAATCCGCGATATCAATCTGGCGATGTATGAATGCAAAATGGTTATTCAAAAACAAACGACAGATATGCAATACAAACATGTCATTGTGGATGAAGCGCAGGATTTTAGTATGAATGCGTTTTCATTGCTGCGCATACTTGCTGGTGAAGAACGTGAGAATGATTTGTTTATTGTGGGTGATTCTCATCAGCGAATATATAAAAATCGTGCAGTTTTGTCCAAGTGTGGCATTCAAGTCCGAGGCAGAAGCAGTTTGCTAAAAATCAATTATCGGACGACAGAAGAAATTCGTAAGACAGCATTTGCCTTACTTAATGGAATATCCTTTGATGATATGGATGATTCGATTGATAACGGTGAAAAATGTCAGTCATTGACCCATGGAAATGCACCTGAAGCTTGTTTTTTTAAGGATGCCAGTCAGGAAATATCCTATGTGGTGGATGAGATAAAGAAATTGAATGCAAATGGAGTATCTTTGGATAATATCTGTGTAGTTGCCAGGACACATCGTCTGATTGAAGATTACATTACACAATTTATGCAACAGGGCATTCGTTCTTTTGAAATAAAGAGAAGTAAGACAGATAATCGTGGATATGAGGGATTACGTGTAGCAACAATGCATAGAATCAAAGGCCTGGAATTCCAATATGTATTCATAGTAGCGGCTAACCATCGAATTATTCCACTTGAGACAGCAATAGATCATACAGATACTGTTTCGGAACAGGAAAGCTTAACAGCAGAGAAATGTCTGTTATATGTTGCGATGACTCGTGCACAAAAATCTGTCGTTATAACAGGGTATGGGAAAAAATCAGAGTTTTTATAAATTACTATAGATTGAAAACTCTTTTTCGGACAAATTTTAGAGGGGGATAGGCTAGAATAAAATGAACAGGTTACTTTTGTTTTAGTCAATTTAATAAGAGCTTGGCAAAATCGCCAAGCTCTAGAGCCAATGGGAACGTGCCTTTTTTGTCAACAAAGGTCTATATGATAAAAAAGTCTATAAGTAATACTAAAAGGGTCTTCTATGATAAAAACGGAATGTTCGGGAGCGTTTCAAATAGATATTTAAGATAGTTGTATTCGTTTATTTTATTAGCCTTGCATGTTTCTATAAGGCTATAGATGGCTGCACTTGCTGCGGCACCTTTAGGACTGCCACTAAACAGCCAATTTTTGCGTCCGATTGTAAAAGGTCGGATACTGTTTTCTGCCCAATTATTCGAAAGGTTGCAATTCCCATCTTCTAGAAAAGCTTCTAGACCCTTTTTATTGTTTTTGGCATAGTTCATGCCTTTGGCAACTTTGATTTGGACAGTATCTTGCCTTTATTCGTTTCAATCCATACCCCAAAAGCCTCTAATACAAATTTTTCCTGCAAAAGACGCTGTTCTTTCCGTTCATCGGCTTTGAGAGATACGAAGTTTTTTTCCATATAAAAAAGTTGATTGATTTGTAGAACGAAAAAGCCGTCTATATACCGCCCTAAAAACGCATGACCGTTCTTCCTATAGCATGCAAAAAGCAATTGAATATCTCTTTAGCGTTTTACCTTTGAAAGCATTTAAAACAGCGACAACAGATCGGGGTAAAGAGTTTTCCTGCTTCAAATTGATAAAAGAGAAATTGGGAATTGAAATGTATTTTGCAGACACTTACTGTTCCTGGCAACGAGGCAGCAATGAAAATCCCAATGGAGTGCTCAGAGAGTTTTACCCCAAGAAGACAGATCTTTCGCTGGTAAATGAAACGGAACTTATGCACAATCTGTTTTTGATTAACTCAAGGCCACGAAAATGCCTAGGCTGGAAATCTGCGATTGAAGTCTTTCTGCACGAAGTGTCGCACTTGACTTGACAATTCGCCGGGTAAAAACATAAAGTGAATTTTTAGCGAGGAAATTTTGGCTCTATAATAAATGTTGTAGTTTTGATTAGAATCAAAACTACAACATTTATTATAGAGCCCGTTTTTTATCATTCCATATAAAAAATGATTTAAAACTGTTTTGTTTCGAAAAAAAGAGCTGCCGCAGAAGTGAAAAATCATGATATGCTACCTCTATATAGGACACTGAAATATAAAAGTCCTATATGGGGGTATTTCTATGTCTAGAAAAAGTAAGATTGATCCAGTAGAAAAAGTAAAAATTGTTGAAAGATACCTGAATGGCAAAATTGGTATTAGACAAGCGGGGAAAATTGCAAACATATGTTGCACTTAGCAAGAATTTGAGTAAATTAGATGTGGGAGGATTATTAGGTACTCTTTGGCATTTTATAAACGATACAAAGAATATTAGGCAAATAGAGGAAGAATTTATTAATCAAAGTTTAGATGCACAATTAGATGCAGAATTACGAGAACTAGATAAAAAAATTATTTTTTTTAAGAAGAGACTGAATCGGTGTGTATAAAAATTTTATTAAAGGTAGAAAAGTGTGGGACTGGTTTGATAAATGCGTATCATATAAATTATTGCTAAGCAACATTTCACATTAGCTTGTTAATAGGTTAGATATTGAATACATATGATCGTAAATAAGGCGATCGGATCAATGAATGAAAGGCTGTTGTTCCTCGAGGCGATGGCTATATGAATTCACTTTATAATAATTGAATCAAAATATAGGACTTGGCAAAATGCCAAGTCCTGATTTTTACGCCAGCTTACTTTGTTGCTTAATATATTCAATAACCCCTTGTTTCGGGATTTTCCAGACACGATTATATCGGAAACATTTTAAGTCGCCGGATGCCAATAATTTGTAAGCAGAATTTTTACCGATGGAGAGCATTTCACAAAGCTCT
>WSSedB1CaDRAFT_10000368_pt1 | contig 20432 bp, 18 predicted proteins | sample WetSurSB1Cattail_FD_9460 | JGI IMG/M metagenome (IMG submission 9460)
ATTAGATTCCCGCTCTGGAAAAATACTTAATAACAGTTTTTTTATTAAAAACCGGATAAAAGGGTCTTTGTTCACGAGCCAGACCGGAAAGCCCCTGAATTATTTTTCTATTCTCATTCCTTTCACAGAAAGTCCGGGAGGTATTGGGTGTTTTTCCACTAAAAAAACCGGTTATACCCCAAAATCCCTGAATATATGTTCCACTGTTTTCTTATGTTTCACGGACATTTTTTGCTTTCTTCACCCGGCAACGTTGCGGATACAAAGAAATACCATTTCAATGAGCACCCACGCGCGTTTGCATGTTTTCCACAATTTGTTCATAACCAATTTTCATCTATTTTTGCCATCTTTTCCAAAAACCGACTATAATATATATATGTCTATCATTCAGAAAATAAGAGATAAGGCAGCCTGGTTAGTTTTCGGGCTGATTGCAGTGAGTCTGATCGGATTTCTTCTAATGGACGCACGTTCCATAGGCAACCGGGCCGGTGCATCCACTTCGGGAATCATCGGTTCTGTAAATGGCGAAAAACTGGATTATGCCGAATATCAGAAACAGGTTTCAGAAAATGAGGACAGGTACAAAAGTCAGGGTTATCCGGTAAATGATATGCTTTCCCAGAATATCCGGGAAGAAGTCTGGAATCAGTTTGAAGAAAATGCCATCCTGATGACGGAATACCAGAAACTGGGCATTGATGTAAGCGATAAGGAATTGAATGACATGTTGGTTGGGCCCAATGCGGTCACGGAGATCAAGAGGGCGTTTACCGATCCGAATACCGGACAGTTTGATCCCCAGCAGGCTGCCTCCCGGATCAACCAGCTCAGGGCGATCTATAAAGGAAACCGCAAATCGGACCAGAATTATCCGATGGCCCAGAATTTCTTTGAACAGGCCCTTCCGCAGTTCATAAAAATGAGACAAAGAGAAAAATACATATCCCTCATTGCCCAAAGCACCTATATTCCCAAGTGGATGATAGAGAAGACGAACTCGGATAACAGCCAGATATCATCGGTTAACTATGTAAAAGTCCCTTATCAGACCATTTCGGACAGCGCTGTTCATATCCCGGACGAGGATATTCAAACCTATCTGGATAAACATAAAAACCAGTTTAAACAGGAAGAATCTCGCACGATCAGTTATGTAAGTTTCAGTGCCGCCCCCACTTCAGGAGACAGCGCGGCTGTTTTCCAGCAGGTAGCTGCACTGAAACCTGATTTCAATAGTACCACAGATATGGAATCCTTCTTGGCTAAAAATGGTACAGAAATCAATTACAACGATGCCTTTGTTCCAAAATCGAAAATAGCAGGTTCAGCAAAAGATTCCATTACGGCCCTGCCGAAAGGAGGCGTGACGGGACCTTACCTGGACGGAACCAATTATGTGCTGGCCAGGGTTATGGATATAAAAACGCTTCCTGATTCGGTTCATGCCCGTCATATCCTCGTGGCTTTTGCAGACCCGAAAACCGGACAGCAAAAAATGGACGATAGTACGGCTAAACAAAAAATCGACAGTATCAAGGCCCTGGTTGATAAAGGCCAGCCGTTCGACAGTGTGGCTTTTCGTTTATCTGACGACGAAGGCAGCCGCATTAAAGGGGGAGACCTCGGATATTTCGGACCAGGCCAGATGGTTAAGGAATTCGGAGATTTTGCCTTCAACGGCAAAAAGGGAGAAATAAAAATCGTCAAAACCCAGTTTGGATACCATCTGGTTGAAATCCTGGATCAGAAGAATTTCGAACCAGCCTATAAGATCGCCTATTTTGCGCGCCGTATTGAGCCCAGTCAGGAAACGGATCAAAACGCTTCTGGTCTCGCCAGTCAGTTTGCCGGTGAAAATCGCGACAAAGCGTCTTTTGATGCGGGAGTGAAAAAAGCAAATCTTAAATCCATCGCTTCAACTGAAATTCAACCCACGGACTTTAACATCCAGGGCCTTGGGTCCAGCCGCACACTGGTGCGATGGATTTACGGAGCCAAACTGGGAGATGTATCTGAATCTTTTTCTGTCGGCGATAAATATATCGTAGCCTTGGTTACAGAAATAAACCATAAAGGAACAATGAGCCTGGCTAAGGTAAGGCCCATGATTGAACCCATCCTGAGAAACCAGAAAAAGACGGAAATCATCTCGGCAAAAATCGGATCATCTGCTACCCTGGAAGCTGTGGCTTCAGCAACAGGCCAGCCGGTCAGCCATGCAGACAGCCTCCAGTTTTCTTCTCCCTATGTACCCAATGTTGGTTTGGAACCCAAGGTTGTAGGTTATTCCTTCGACAAACAATTGATCGGGAAAGCCCTTTCCGCCCCGGTTGGCGGAAATGATGGCGTTTTCGTATTGAAAGTGGAAAATGTAAGTGCCAGGGCGAATTATAATGTGGATGAGGAGCAGGCCAGGCAGGCTATGTTACAATCCCAGGAATCTGTTATTCAGCGTGCCGGTATTGATGCGCTGAAGAAAAAAGCAAAAATCGAAGACGATCGGGGCAAGTTTCTTTAAACAATATTCTCAATAAATCATTATAAAAGCGGGCCCGTCCCGCTTTTTTTGTGTATGACGGGTGGATGATTCCGTCTTTTGCTGTTGATAACCTGCCATTCTCCATAATCCAGGAGCCATGGGCATTAGCCTTCAGTCCTTTTTCGTAACTTCATATGCTGAATAATATGCCGGAAGAAATTATAAATAGAGTAAGTCAGAGTGCCCTGAATACCCTTGACCTCGAGCAGTTCTTTCCGAAAGAATCGATCCGGATTTTCGATATGAAGCCCTTTCTTTTTATGGAACTGATCCTGAAAGAAAAGGATTTTAGGGATGCCTTAACGGCCATCGACTGGTCGGTTTACCGGGATTCGATTGTCGGAATTTTTTGTTCAGCAGACGCCGTGATTCCGGTATGGGCCTATATGCTGGTTACCAGTTATCTCCAGCCCTATGCCAAAGAAGTGATTATGGGGGATGAACCGGCCGTGTTGCGCCAGGTTATTACCGGCCGGATCCAGTCGATCGATCCGGAAGTTTACCGGGATCAGCGGGTTGTAGTGAAAGGATGCGGAGAAAAACCGGTCGGAGATTTTGCCTATCTCGAAATCACGAAACGGCTCAGGCCGGTAGTGAAAAGTATTATGTATGGGGAACCCTGCAGTACGGTACCGGTTTATAAACGCCTGGTGCCTGGTAAATGAGGGATACCGGTTTAATGAGTTTACGAGCCTCATTTCCGGTGCACTTTTTTATTAATACTATTTCGATGAAAATCTTTAAACCGAAGGTGTCAAACTTACAAAAGCGTTCCCTTCAGCATCAGAAAGGCTACGGAAAAATAAATAATCAGCCCGGTCACATCTACGAGGGTAGCGACAAAAGGAGCCGATGAAGCGGCCGGGTCGGCTCCGAGTTTTTTGAGCAGGATCGGCAGCATGGATCCCGAGAGGGTTCCCCAAATAACCACACCCAGCAGGGAAAAGCCAACGGTAAACCCGACCAGTATCCAGTGTTCACCATAATTGTAAAAGTGAAAATGCTGCCATAAAAAAATCCGCATAAATCCTACCAGGCCCAGGATCGATCCCAGCGCAAGTCCGGAAAAAATTTCTTTCCGCATCACGTACCACCAGTCCCGGAAATTTATTTCACCCAATGCCATGGCGCGGATGATAATGGAAGAAGCCTGGGATCCGGAGTTCCCGCCGCTTGAAATGATCAGGGGGATAAATAAAGCGAGTACCACCGCCTTGCTGATCTCTCCTTCAAAAAAACCCATGGCCGTGGCAGTCAGCATTTCGCCCAGAAATAAAATCACGAGCCAGCCGGCTCTTTTTTTGACCAGGTGCGTGAATGAAATGGTTGTATAGGGCTCTTCCAGTGCTTCGGACCCCCCGATCCTTTGTATCTCACGTGTATTTTCTTTTTCTGCCAGTCTTAATACATCGTCCAGCGTTACAATACCCAGCAGTACCCCGGTTTCATTGATCACCGGCAGGGCATAACGGCTGTTGTTTTTAAATATCGAAATGGTTTTCGTCTGGGCATCGTTAACAGAAAGGGCGATGTACTGGCGATCCATTAATTTTTCAACAGGGGTGGAGGGAGCCACTATTAAAAATTCCTTGATATTGATATCGTCAATCAGTACCCCTGTTTCATCCACTACAAAAATAAAATTCAGCGTTTCGGCTGCCTGTCCCCGTTGGCGGATGATGTCCAGTACCTGCTGAACGGTATCGGTTGATTTGATGGCTAAATAGTCCGGTGTCATTAAACGACCCACGGAGTTCTCCGGATAACCCAGCAGTTTCAGGGTCTCTGCCCGGGTTTCAGGGGAAAGGATCTTTAATAATTCCTTTACAGCATTCCCGGGCAGCAGACCGAGGAAGGCTGTTCTGTCGTCCGGTTGCAGGGCATTGAGCAATTCAGCCGCTTTCTCATCGGGCAGTGATTTAATGATTATCTCCTGCTTTTTCTTCCGCAGGAACTTAAAAACACGCGCACCCTGTTTGACATCCAGGTGCTGGAAGAGTTTGCCGGCCCAGTTTGTATACCGGTTTGTGAAATCGATGATATCCCGGGACGAAAGTTTATTCAACTTTACAAATTCCGTGATGCGGTTATTCTGCAGCAGGTTTTTGATATCATTTAAACTCGGCATACTCCTTAGATTAATCCGGTAAAGTTCTGATTTTCGGAATGTAAATTTCCATCAGGATTTATATTTCCATAACACCGCCCTGTTCCCGGCTTGAAGAACTGCTTACGGCGGCATGTGTGCCGGCACCATGGAATTTGCAGCGCACGCGGTTTTTGTTTTTTGATACTTCGGCTATGATGGATTTCCATGACTGCAGGGGGCCTTCACAATAAATAATTTCTTCCGCATCGTTTTCATTTTCAGTTACAGGAATATTTTTTTCAATCAGTTTGCTTTTCAAAACCTGCCTGGATTCCGCTACCCCCTTTACGAAAACCCGTAGCAGGGCCTCTTTCCCCCGGTGGGATCTTTTAAATGGCAGCCCGATATAAGCCAGGCTCCGGTGAAGCCGCACGCCCAGCTTTAACAAAAAGTTTTGTAATGAGGAACGGGATCCTTTGAAATGTTTTTTCATGAACAGATCCATCGCAGCGTAAAACATTTTAATATGGCGAAGATCCTTTGGCGTGCTTTCTCCTTTGAAATGGATTATGGTTGTACCCGGCACATAATAATTCCTGCAGCCGGTCTGGCTGATCCGGTAGCTCAGGTCAATATCTTCCCCATACATAAAAAACTGTTCGTCAAATCCGCCTGTTTTTTCGAGGATGCTTTTTCTGACCATCATAAATGCGCCCGATAGAACTTCCACTGCATGCGGGATCCTTTCATGCAGATGTCCCATATAATAAGCTGCAAAGATCCGGGACCGGGGAAACAAACGGGCGAATCCGGTCATCTTGTAAAAGGAAGCGGGGGCCGTGGGGAAGCCCCGTTTGGATTCTCTTAAAAAAGAACCCGCGCCGCTGATCATGTGCACGCCCAGGGCCCCGGCATCCGGGGCTGACCGGAAAAATTTCAGGCAGGTATCCAGGCAGTCTTCCGGCAGAATGGTATCCGGGTTCAAAAACAAAACAAATTCCCCGGTACATTGAACCAGGGCCTGGTTATTGGCCTTTGCGAAACCGGCGTTTTCATTATTTCTTATGAATTGGAACCCGGGAAACAGGGGGATCAGAAAATCCGGGCTTCCGTCGGACGAGGCATTGTCCACAATAAAAACTTCTGTTTGTCCGCCGGGTAAAGAAATCCCCTCCACGGCCTTTTTCAGAGAAGAAAGACACTGTTCGAGGAAAAATTTAACATTGTAACTGACGATGACAACAGAAAGGATCATCCGGCCTGCATTGCCGCGAAGTACGATTTTTTCGGTTACCCGGCAAAATGTAAGTCCCTGCCGGCCAACCCGCCGGCGGGCGGGCTGCCCCTGCTTTATTATCTTTGCACCATGTTAAAAACCACATTGATCAAGGCCGCAGAACGGGCCGGCGGAATCCTAAAGCAATATTATGGCAGTGCATTCCGGGTTTCGAATAAGGAAGGGGTAAACAATCTGGTAACAGAAGCTGATCATGCTGCAGAAAAAGCCATCATGGAAATTATCCGGAATGATTATCCGGACCATTATATTCTGAGTGAAGAGTCGGGGGACATGCCGACCGCTTCTTCCTATAAATGGATCATTGATCCCCTCGACGGGACCGTAAATTTTGCCCACGGACTTCCTATTTGCTGTGTATCAATCGGGCTGGAACAGGAGGGAGACATGCTGATGGGAGCAGTGTACAACCCATTTTTTAACGAGTTTTATTTTGCGCAGAAAGGGTACGGAGCCACGTTAAATAACCAGGCCATCCATGTTTCGGCGGAAACCCGGGTGGAGAAAGCCTGCCTGGTTACCGGGTTTCCTTATACGTATCTCGATGAGCCCAACGGACCGCTGGAGGTTTTTTCCAGATTGATCCGGAAAGGTGTTCCCGTCAGACGCCTGGGGTCGGCCGCCATGGATCTTTGCTGGGTAGCTGCAGGAAGGTTTGAGGGATTTTATGAGCATAAGCTGTACGCCTGGGATAGTGCAGCCGGATTTTTAATTGTGCAGGAGGCGGGTGGAAAAGTTACTGATTTCAGCGGAGCACCCTATTCTCCCTACCAGCCGCATATTGTTGCGACCAACGGAAAAATACATGAAGAATTGCTTCAATGGATCGCGGGCAGTTTACCAAAATGAACCGGATCTGATGATTAAAAAATAATACAATGGAATCCCGCACAGAAATCTCTTCTCTGGGTGAATTTGGTCTGATTGATCACCTCACCCGGAATATTGAAATTAAAAACGCTTCCACCATTCTCGGCGTCGGCGACGATGCGGCGGTGATCGATCATTTCGGCAAGCAAACGGTGCTCTCCACGGACATGCTGATCGAAAATATCCATTTCGATCTCATGTATACCCCGCTCATACACCTGGGATATAAAAGCGTTATTGCCAACCTGAGCGATATCTACGCCATGAACGCGATACCCACCCAACTGCTGGTATCCCTTGGCTTCAGCAACCGGTTCAGCGTGGAAGCCCTGGATGAATTTTATGAAGGCGTTTATGCCGCCTGTGACAAATACGGGGTTGACCTGGTCGGCGGGGACACGTCTTCTTCCCAAAAAGGATTCATTATTTCGATTACCGCGGTCGGGGAAGTGACGCCCGATAGATTTGTGCAACGTTCCACAGCCAGGAAGGGTGACCTGCTATGCTGCAGTGGCGACCTGGGCGCAGCCTACCTGGGATTGGTTTTCCTGGAAAGAGAGAAAAAAATTTTCCTCGAAAACCCGGATATCCGCCCAGATCTGGAAGGGGAAAAATATGTGATCGGCCGCATGCTCAAGCCGGAGGCTTCAAAAAAAACCATTGAATTTTTTGAACAGGCAGAGATCCTGCCAACGGCGATGATGGATATCAGTGACGGGCTGAGCTCGGAAATCCTGCATATCTGCAAACAAAGCGGCCTGGGTTGTTTGTTATATGAAGAAAAGATTCCCATCGCCGAAGAAACGCGTAACGCCGCTTTTAAATTTGAAATGGATCCAACCGCCTGTGCACTCAGCGGAGGGGAAGACTATGAGTTGCTCTTCACCGTGAGGCCGGAAGAATATGAAAAACTGGTCCTGAATGAAAACATCAGTGTACTGGGTTATATGACCGGTCCGGAAGAAGGTCAGAAGATCCTTACCAAGGGGGGAAATAAATTTGACATCACAGCCCAGGGCTGGAACGCATTTACAAAATGAGTATTTTCCACAGCCTGCAGAAAATCCGGAAACTGGAAACCACCGTACTAAGTTGCGCATATATATGCCTGTTGGGTTCCTGCACTGCTTCCTATAAAACGTATAATCCCGAAAAAAAATTCCCGCCCGCTGTATTGCAGTCGGATTATACCCTGTTCCGGCACATCCTGGAATCCTCACATCCCAGCATCTATTGGTACACGACGAAAGACAGCATGGATTATTATTTCGACCAGGGGTATCAATCGCTGGGCGATTCGATGACAGAGGTCCGGTTCCGGGAAAAACTGGCCTATGTGATTTCAAAAATTGACTGTGGCCATACCACGATGAAGGGGTCGAAAGCGTTTAGCAAATATGTGGATACGGCCATTTCAACAGCATTTCCCTTTGCCATGAAATTCTGGTCCGACACAATGGTGATCACTGCCAACCTCCGTAAGAATGATCCGGTTCTGCAAAGAGGCACTGTCGTAAAATCGATCAATGGCTATGATGCGCGGGCTCTGACAGACACCCTTTTCAATTATATCACCACCGACGGTTATAGCGCGACTGGAAAATACCAGAGCCTCAGTACCGGATTTGCATTTGCCAACCTGTATAAAAATGTACTGGGCCTGACCGATTCCCTGGACATCCGTTATATTGACCACGAAGGCCGGGAGCGACAGACCTGGGTCAGGCCCTATGATTTCAAAGCAGATACCATGAATAAAGAATCCCTGAGCCACGGACCCCCGGCTAAAGGGAAGGGGAAAAATAAAGAAAAGCCCCGCTTTTATTATTCACCGGCGAACCTGCAGTTGGATACGGTCATGAAAACAGGGTTTATGACGGTTGCCACTTTCGACCGGTCATATCACCTGAAGAAGTTTTTTAAAAACTCGTTTAAGAATATTCAAAAAAATCATATTAAAAACCTGGTCATTGATGTCAGGTCCAATGGTGGCGGGGATGCCGGCTTATCCACCTTACTGACACGATATGTTATTGATCAAAAGTTTAAACTTGCGGACTCATTATATACCATTAAACCACCGTCTGAATATAAAAAATACATTCAAAAAAGTTTTTGGTATGGTATGCTGATCAGCCTGGTAACCAGGAAAGGGGAACAGGGTAAGTATCATTTCAGATACTTTGAGAAACATTATTATTACCCAAAGAAAAAATATCATTACGACGGACAGGTCTATATTCTGATCGGGGGAAATTCCTTTTCCGCTACCACCCTGTTTGCCGGAGATCTCAAAGGACAAAAAAATGTAACCCTGGTGGGAGAGGAAACCGGGGGCGGATATTATGGCAATACGGCCTGGATCATACCGGATGTCACACTGCCGAATACCGGTCTGCGGTTCCGTCTGCCCCGGTTCAGGATGGTGATCGACAAAAACCGGGTCAAAAACGGAAAGGGTGTTTTGCCGGACGTGTGGTCCCTGCCGAACGCGGAAGCAATACGGGACGGTATTGACTTCAAAGCCATGAAAGTGAAAGAGCTCATTGCGCAGCGGGAAGCGCGCTCCAACGCGATATCAGTAACTAAATGAAGTATATGAAAACGACCTGGATGATTTGCCTGATAATCTGTTCACTGACTGCGGCGGGACAGGATTCTCTTGAACAGGCAAGAATCAAATCCCTGCAGGGCAGGATTGCACCCTTTTCCATATTTGCAAAAAAAGATTCCCTCTTTCTGGTTTGTTTCTGGTCTGTGTCCTCAGACGAAAGTATTACTGAACTGAATCGTATCAATGCCAGCCTGGAGAAATGGCAAAGCCTGAAGCCTTTCCGGTTCCTGGCCGTTTCGGTGGATGAAGGAAAAACCGCCGGCAGGATGCGGCCGACATATAATATGAATGGATGGACTTTCGAATCCTATTCCGATCTCTATGGAGAATTGCGCAGGGCCCTGCATTCAAATAACCTGCCGCAGAGTATGATTATTTATAAAAATGCTGTTATTTACGAGCAATCCGGCTGGACGGCCGGCTCAGAAGACTATCTGATCCAGCGGCTGGAATCAGTAAAAAACTGAGTGAACCAGCTCCAGGTTTTGCAGGTTGATGATATTAAAATTCGCATACTGACCGGCTTGGATTTTTCCAAGGAATGGATCTTTTAATAATGCCGCCGGATACGCAGAACACATTTTCAGGGACTCTTCCAGCGGGATCCCGGCTTTCTGAACTGCGTTCCTGCAGGTTGAAATCATGGTCATGCAGGATCCGGAAAGGGTTCCGTCCGGCACGGTATAGCGGTCCCCCTTGAAAATATGCTGGTAATAACCTTCCCGGATGGTTGATACGGCATCCGTGATAAAAAACAAGCGTTCGCCCATAATTTTTTTGCTGATGCGTACCGAGGCAAAATCAACATGCACCCCGTCGCAAATGATACTCGACATGACCTTCGGATCATCATAAATGGCACCCACCATGCCGGGCTCTCTGCCCTGCAACGGAGACATGGCATTGAACAGGTGGGTGGCGGCGGGAATGCCCATTTGGAAAGTTTGTTTCGCCCGGGAATAAGCAGCGTTACTGTGACCCGCGGAAACAATGATACCGTGATCCAGCAATAACTGTATGATCTCATCATCGCATTGTTCGGGAGCCAGCGTGATCATTTTGACAATACCTTTACCTTTTTCAAGCAGGAGCATCACCTCATCACGGGTTGGTTTTTTAATGAATGCTTCCAGGTGTGCTCCTTTTTTGGCCGGGCTGATCCAGGGCCCTTCCAGGTGAAGACCGAGCAGTCCTTTTTTCCCGGAAGCCATATATACACCCGCCGTTTCAATACCCTTAAAAAAATTTTCCATGGAGTTGGTTGCCATGGTGATCATAAAACGGGAACAGCCTCCCGAAACACAATAATCGTAAGTGGCATCCAGCGATGCAATATCGAGGCTATGTGAAAACAATTTTCCGTTGCCTCCGTATATCTGTAGATCTATAAAGGCAGGTACGATCCAGCAACCGGGATAGGATGTTACATCGTAACCTGAAGGAAGTGATTTTGCCGGGAGGATGCCGGTAATCTGATGATCTTCTGTTAATACAACCTGTTCCTGTAAGGTCCCGGTTCCCGTAAAAACCCCGTCTGCCAGATAAGCCTGCTTCATATTTTATGTTTGAATGAAAAATGTATCAGCATCACGCCAGAAGGGAAATTTTAAGCGGGTCTCTTCCAGTTTCTCCCGGTCGAGGGTATGCGAAAATATCTCTTCTTCTGCCCCAAGCATTTTTATAGGCTCACCCAGCGGACCCACAATCATGGATTCCCCGGCATAATGCAGACCCTTGTCATCGGAGCCTGTGCGGTTCACACCGGCCACATAACATTGGTTTTCTATGGCCCTTGCCTGGAGCAGGGTTCGCCAGGCAAGACTTCTGACTGAAGGCCAGTTGGCCACAACGATCAGGAGATCATATTCGGGATGCCTCTGGGGGGTGTCCCGATCATTGGATTGGCGTTGCCATACAGGAAACCGCAGATCATAACAGATCTGCAGGTTGATTTTCCACCCGTTGACGGAAGCAATCAACCGCCTTTTCCCGGCATGGTAATGCCGGTCTTCCTTACCATAAGCAAATAAATGACGTTTGTCATAAAAGCCGCATTCCCCGGTAGGCAGCATCCAGACCAGGCGGTTGAAATACAGGAAACCATTTCCGGTATCTTCCTTTGCGATGATGCTTCCGGTAATAATAGCGGATTTTTTGGCAGCGGTATTTCTCATCCACTCAACAGTCGGGCCTTCCATGGTTTCTGCCAGGGATTCCTTTTCCATGCTGAACCCGGTACTGAACATTTCAGGAAGGATGATCAGTTCCGTTTTTTCGGGGATGCCGGAAATTTTTTTTTGCAGCATGTCCAGGTTCGCTGCTTTATCCTCCCAGTAAAGCCGGGACTGTATCAGTGAAATCCGGAGATTGGTCATATTTATCGGTTAATCAGCCGCTGTTCCGGCAATATTTTCACCCGGAAAAGACCAGGATTTGATCAGGGCAGGTTCAAAGCCTCTTTGCAGAAGGTATTGCTGCCATTTATTTTTCTTTACAAAAATATTCTTTTCAGACCGGAGCGCATCCCATTTTTTCCCTGCCTGGCGCCTGAAACTATCAGCATATTCCGTTTCATCCAGGGCTTTCAGGGCCTTGATGATACAATATTCGCTGATTCTTTCCTGGCGGAGTGCATGACGGATCTTTTGTTTACCCCAGCCTTTAATCCGTGATTTTCCCGATGCAAACAGGCAGGCGTATCGTTCTTCATTAAGGTATTCCTCCTCGATCAGGCGGGATACCAGCCCTTCCACTTCTGTTTTAAATAGACCCAGGGAATAGAGTTTTTGTCTCGCTTCTGCGTGACTGCGTTCCCGGTAACCGCAATAATGTTTTAATTTCTGTAATGCCTGTTCGGATGTAATCCTGCTCTTTGAATATGATGAACCGGGGAGCGTCATGGCTTCAAATATAGAAAAATACACAAGTTATTATAAGGATATTCACCCTCCGATAATCGACTCCTGCTCTACCGAAAAAATCAGTAGTTTCGTCCCAAAGTCCCGATACATGAAGTTTATTGTTTCGTCCTCGGCTTTGTTAAAACAATTGCAGCAGATCAGCGGGGTCATCAGTGCCAATACGGTACTACCCATACTGGAAGATTTTTTATTTGAAGTGGAAAAGAACAGGCTCACCATCGTGGCTACGGACCTGGAAACCGTGATGAAGGTTCACCTGGATGCGGAAGCCCGCGAAACCGGGAAGGTTTGTATTCCTGCCAAGATCCTGCTGGATTCCCTTAAAAATATTGCAGACCAGCCCCTGGCTTTTACCATCGATAAACAGTTTGCCGTTGAAATCACCACCGATAACGGCAAATACAAAGTGATGGGCGAGAATCCGGATAATTTTCCCAAAGATCCTTCAGCGGACGAAACCACTTCATTTGAAATGCCGGCCTCCGTCCTGGCTACCGCCATCAGCAAGTCCCTGTTCGCTGTAAGCAACGATGACCTGCGGCCGGCCATGACCGGGGTTTTGGTGGAAATGAGCCCGGCAGCCATTCAGTTTGTGGCAACGGATGCCCACCGGCTGATCCGGTATAAAAGATCGGATATTTCCTGTGCCAAAACAGAGTCCCTGATCGTACCGAAAAAGCCGCTGAATTTATTAAAGTCGGCCCTTCCCTCTTCAGATGAACTGGTAAAACTCACATATAACAGCAATCATCTGTTTGCGAACTTCGGCGGACTCCAAATGAGTTGCCGCCTGATCGACGCACGTTTCCCCGACTATAAAGTGGTGATCCCGGCCGACAACCCCTACAAGCTGACGGTGAGCCGCAGTGATTTCCAGGGCGCCCTGCGCCGGGTAAGCGTTTTCAGCAATAAGAGTACCAATCAGATCGTACTGAGTATTCACGGAAGCGAACTGCAACTGGCGGCGCAGGATGTGGATTTTTCCTTTGAAGGGAATGAAAGAATGAAATGCCAGTACACAGGAGAAGATATGTCCATCGCCTTTAATGCAAGATTCCTGATCGAAATGCTGAATGCAACGTCTTCAGATGAAATTCGCATAGAATTGTCTACATCAACGAAAGCCGGCATTATTAAGCCCGTAGAACAGGATCCGGCAGAAGACCTGCTGATGCTGGTTATGCCTTTAATGTTAAACAGCTAAACGGAGACCCTAATTTTTATTACACAAAAATTGAAAAGGTTTCAGCTCCTGTTGTCTTACGATACGCTGGATGTAACGGGTTCCCTTTAAAATTTTGTAACGGTTGAGATCAAACACTTCGTGTGCGAGACAGAAGGTTTCAAGGGTTTCGTACTGGAAAAGAAGATCATTAAGTTTTTCGAGTTCTGTAGCCATGAACTGCTCAGTAGCGAATTCGTCTTTCATGAGGACAAGTAAATCTCTATCCGGTGTTTTCATTGCAATTAGATTTTAGTATCCGACCATACCCTTGTTGAGCCCGCATCCGCATTTCTTGCTACTGCCTCCGATGTGATTGCTGGAACTGCAACTCGCGCTTACAATTGTAATCATAAATAATAAAAGGATCAAGAGGGTAAGCGGATTTTTCATGGATTTCTTTGCACTAATTTATAAAAATTTGCGGTTAATTGCAGGTTTTTGTCCCGTTTTTAGAAATTTTATATGCAGCAAAAAGGGCCTGTTTCTGTGCTCGTCGCACCGCTCGACTGGGGCCTTGGCCATGCAACACGCTGTATTCCAGTTATTAGAGAGTTAATAAGCCAGGGAGCCCGGGTCACCATCGCGACCAGTGGCAGGCAGAAGGCCCTGCTGGAAACCGAATTCCCCCTGCTTGAATTTCTCGAAATTCCGGGCTATGAAATCAGGTATACATCCGGTATTTTATTGAAATGGGGCCTTCTTTTCCGGATTCCGGCCATTTTGAAACAGATCCAAAGGGAAAATAAATGGCTTGTGGATTTAATACAAAACCGGGATATAGATGCGGTGATTTCCGACAACCGGTATGGACTTTATCATGAAAACCTGTACTGTGTTTTCCTGACCCATCAGTTGTTTATTCAATCAGGCGTCCCCGGGATCATGGGCCGGTGGATTGATCATAAAATATTAAAATGGAATTACAGGCTTATTGGAAAATTTTCAACCTGCTGGGTACCGGATCAACCGGGTCCTTTTTCCCTCGCAGGCAAACTCTCCCGACCGCCCTGGCGGCCGCCCATCCCGGTAACATATACCGGCATTTTATCCCGTTTTAGACCCATGGAAAAAGGAGCCGGGAACAATTCTTTACTCATCCTTCTTTCCGGTCCGGAACCGCAAAGAACCCGTTTTGAAATAATTTTATTCAGCCAGTTAGCCAGAACGAACCAGAGGGCCACGGTGATCAGGGGATTACCCGGTTTGGAGGGTCAGGTTCCTTTTATTCGGGAAGGGATAAAAATATATAATCACCTGCCTTCGGAAGCATTGATAGAATGGATGTATGAATCCCAGGTTATTATCTGCCGGAGCGGTTACAGTACTATAATGGACCTGGTGCAAATGAAAAAAAACGCCATCCTGGTTCCGACACCCGGTCAAACAGAGCAGGAATATCTCGGCCGGTACCTGCACGAAAGGAAATGGATGTATACGGTTTCACAAAAAAAATTCAAACTGGAAAAGGCATTGGCTGCCTTTCAGCAGGCGGAATTGTTATTGCCTGAAAGGAGGGACGATCATTTGAAAGAGGTCATTGAGGATTTGATTCAGAGAATGACTGAAAAGAATTCGCATGAATCAGAGGTCATGCATTGAAACAGGTTAAACTTCACGCCCAGGGTTTAAAACTTTATTCCGGTTTATAAAAAAATAAAAAACTTTTTTCCGCCCCCGCAAAATCTTTCCAGGAATCAACAGAAGCGTTCACGGCAAATACACTGCTGGTGGGCATGTTGGTAACCTGGGTATCGGTAAGGGACGAAGCGAATTCAGTAATGCCCGGGTTATGGGCAAACAGGGCGACATGCTGATATGCGTCATCCAATCCGCTGACCACTTTGGAGAATTGATCCGGATCTGCCTGGTATAAAGAAGGGATTAAGAGAATATCCTTCATCTTACGGTTATATTCATTCGAAAACAATTCTGCTGTAGTTTTCGCTCTTAAGGCCGGGCTGGATACAAACTGGTCTATCGGAATTTTCTTTTTATACAACTTCCTGCCTATTTCCGCAGCCTCCCGGAACCCGCGTTCATTCAATGGCCGGTCAAAGTCCGGCGACAATCCCAAAGAATGCGAACTCTTTGCATGCCGTACCAGTATTAAGGTTTTCATGTTTTGAAGAAATTAAATAAATAAATTTTCTAAAGTCTCTCTTTTATATAATAGGCAGCTGTTACCGGTTGTCCATTCATTTCCTTGCCTCCGCTCCGTGAAATTACGTGCTTGTATATTTATTTTAAGGTAAAAAATCGGGCCACAAACGGGGATTTCCGTGGACTTTTACGAATTACAGCATTAATTTTTTTATTTCTGTTTCATACAATAAAAAACTTCAGTTAAATCATTGTAAAAACAACAATCAAATAATATTTTAGTACCTGACCCGTTTATAAAATACCCTAGAAAAACCCCTGCCATGCGAAACAAATATCGTGTGTTTTCCGCCGCCCTGTTATTGACATTCTCTCCCATTTTACAATCCGGTAATGGATTGATGGCAACAACACTGAAAAAATATCCGGCGCCGGTTACACTCTCCAATGCCTCCCTGAAATTTGAAGCCGAAGTAAGTAACTTATACTGCCAGATCAACCTGGAAGAATCAGGCCTTCGCCGGGAAGTATTTGAATATGCGTATAAAGGCTACCTGCGCCTGCTGGATGAACACCGGATCATGAAGAGTCAAATCATTACGATTTGTGATTTCAGTCAGTCGTCCAGGAATCGGCGTTTGTATGTGGTGGACCTGGAAAGCAGGAAAATACTCGTGAATACCTATGTGGCGCATGGACGCCGGTCAGGGGGTGAGTATGCAAATTCATTCTCGAATAAACGGAGTTCCCACAAAAGCAGCCTTGGTTTCTATATTACCGAGCGGACTTATACCGGCAGGCATGGCCTGGCGCTGAAAATTCATGGCCTGGAAAAAGGATTCAACGACCGGGCCGATGGAAGAAATATTGTGATCCACGGTTCAAAATACGTTGGTGAAAGATTTTTACAATCCAACAGGTTTAATGGCAGAAGCTTTGGCTGTCCGGCCATACCGAATTCTGATGTTAAGGAAGTGATTGAAGACATGAAAGGAGGCACCTGCTTCTTCATATATCACCCTACAAAAAAATACCTGACTGGTTCGAAAATACTTAACGGTTAAGCGGACGTAAACTCCGATGGTTTGAAGGTGAAAAAGTCCAATTTAGGTTCGTACCCTATGATTGGGCTTTTCTTTTTTATTGATATTCAAACAATGCCAACCCGTCTGTGTCCCTCCGGCCCTGATAGTTTCATGAATGGGTTGTCTGAAAAAAGCCCTGATACAGCATTTAAAATATCCAGGCAACCGCCTGTGCCAGAACGCCCACAAAAAATCCCGTAACCATTTCAAACCGGTTATGTGCGCCCAGGATAAAACGTGATGAACATACAATACCCGCCACCAGGACGGGAAGGGTGAGGTAAAGCCCGGATGCATAGGCATCTTCCCTTTCGAACAGGAGAAAAAAAGTGATCAGTCCGCCCATGGCGACGGCGTGCAAACTGATTTTGTAAAAAATGGTGCACATCCAGGCGGCGCAGACTGCGAGAAAGGTTCCGAATATAAAATGAGCAACAACAGGTGGTGTGTCCGGCAGGTTCCTGAATACATAACTTGCCCAGAAATAAAAAAACATGGTCACGATAAAGCCGGCCAGCCGGTCGGGCCGGCTTTCCAGGGAAAGACTTTTAACAAGTTTAAGGCGCCAGGCAAGGAACAAACTGAGAGCCGGGAAAAAGATCGTGAACAATATAATGCTCAGCATGCGAAAGTTTTTGGTATGCCTGTCAATTCCCTCAAATGCTGCCGGATGGAGATAGATCAGAAAGGCGAATACATAAGTGGTGATGAGGAGTGGATGAAAGAGGATAGAAAAAAAACGGGCTAAAATACGCAGCAGACGGGAAGGGTGCGGATCCTGTGTTAAAGCGTCGTAATCGGATGTGAGTGCGTTCATTTAAGTTGGCGGTTGACGGTTGGCCGTTGGCCGTTGGCCGTTGGCCGTTGGCCGTTGGCCGTTGGCCGTGAATAATTTGCAGCGAAAGGTAATAAGAAAAGCGTTAGGTGTTAAGCATTGGGTTTTCGGCTTTTTAAAGTTCCCTCCGCAACCGGGCGACGGGTATATTCAATTGCTCCCGGTATTTAGCAACGGTACGCCGGGCAATATTATATCCTTTTTCCTGCAGCAGTTCCGTTAACCTTTCGTCACTGAGGGGTTTCTTTTTACTTTCTCCTTCAATCAGGTCGCTCAGTATCTTTTTCACTTCCCGCGTGGATACTTCCTCTCCGCTGTCGGTGCTGAGCGACTCACTGAAGAAAAATTTAAGGCGGTAGGTTCCGAATTCCGTCTGTACAAACTTGCTGTTGGCCACTCGGCTCACGGTGGATATGTCCAGCCCCGTACGCTCCGCAATGTCTTTCAGGATCATGGGCTTCAGGGACGTTTCATCACCGGTAAGAAAAAATTCATGCTGATAATTCATGATGGTCTGCATGGTATTGATCAGCGTCTGCTGCCTTTGTTTGATCGCATCAATAAACCATTTGGCCGCATCAATTTTCTGTTTGATAAAAAGAACGGCTTCTTTTTGCCTTTTATCTTTTTTTGAACCCCGGTCGTAGTCCTTCAGCATGTCCCGGTAGCCATCGCTGATGCGCAGGTCGGGTGCATTGCGGGAATTCAGGGTCAGCTCGAGCATGCCCGCGTTATTGAATATAAAAAAGTCGGGCACTACATAACCTTCTCCCCTGCCCGTTCCACCCAGATTGCCGCCCGGCTTTGGGTTCAGCCTGGTTATCTGCCGGATCACATCCCTGAATTCTTCTTCCGTAATATTCAGACCGCGCTGGACCTTATCATAATGTTTTTTGGTGAATTCATCGAAATATTCAGAAAGTACGCTGATGGCCAGGGCCACGCTTTTACCTTCTTTCTTTTTTCTTTCCAGCTGAAGCAGCAAACATTCCTGCAGGTTGCGGGCTGCCACGCCGGGCGGATCGAATTGCTGTATGCGTGAAATGACGGATTCCACTTCTGCTTCCGAACTTTCAATATTCTGCCGGAAGGCCAGGTCATCCACGATGGAGGCCGTTTCACGGCGCAGGTACCCGTCATCATCAATACTGCCGACAATCTGCTCGGCAATCCTGCGCGTCCGGTCGTCGAGTTTTAACATACCCAGCTGATCCAGAAGCAGTTCATAAAAACTCGTTTCCAGCTTGTGTGCAACAGACTGCTTGTCTTCCGCATCGGGATAGTTTTCATCCCTCAGTTTATAATCGGCTACGTCATCATCGTGCTCATTCACATATTCGCTGATATCAATATTATCATATTCATCCTGGGTTCCTTCCGGTTCAAAATCCTCATCAGCCGTTTCAAATTCATCCTTGGTGTCATCCGTCAAACCATCGTCATGATCCTCCTCGGCAACTTCCAGTGCCGGATTTTCCTCCAGTTCTTCCTTAATTCTTTCTTCAAGATTGGCAGTAGGTACCTGCAGCAGTTTCATAAGCTGAATCTGCTGGGGAGATAATTTCTGGAGTAATTTCTGCTGTAATGACTGACTTAATGCCATCTTTGAGGGGTTAATGCCGGAGGGACGAATATTCAAAAAATCCGCCCATTCCACAAAAATCGCGCCGTAAATTTACATAACATTATGAAGAATCGGCCGGAACGTCTAATATGTTTTGTTGTTGTCTGGTTGACAATGTTTTCCTGCAATGATGTGCGGGGCCAGGTTGTACTGCGGAAAGGGTCAAAAATGGATTTTTTGCACCTTCAGTACCCCGGGGCAAAGAATGGACAATACGGTCTTACAGGGCCTTATTTCCTTTCAAAAACAGGAGAACCGGCAGATATTTCCCCTGATTTCAGTATGAATGCATATAGTGCGGGCGACCGGGCCCGGACGGATGGATTATATAATCAGCCTCCCAATTTATATTATATTCAATCCGGTTTTTTTTGTAAAAGGGAATGGGAACTGGAAAAAGCCACCCATATTCCGTTCCGGTTCAGGCTAGGCTCGCTTGCTGACTGTGATGCGCTTGAGGGGAAGCATTAGCCATCACTTTATTAATGGCTGCAACCATTTTTGCAGCTTTTTCCTGCAGCTGGTCTCCGGTCCAGGTCAGACTGATGGCCGTACTGATACAGCGGCTCATCACGTCATCACTTTTACTGAAATCCCGGGTTCCGATTTTTTTCAGGGCCGCAGATTGCGCCGCGGTCAGCCGTCCAAGCGTTTTTTCTGTTTTCAGGTGATCCCATTTGCGGATATAATGCCAGTTATGGTCGAACCAGTAAAAATTACCTGCGAAGATCTGCTGGGCCTTCATTTCCGCAACAACCGCCCCGGTCAGTTCACGGCTGGGCATAAACCAGCTCAGGAAGGTATGGCTGTCGCCGGCCGGGTCGGGAAGGGTCCGGAACATAATACCCGGGACTTTTGATAATGCTGCCTGCAGGTACTGATGATTTTTTTTCTGGATGGAAAGAAAGGTATCCAGTTTGCGGAACTGGGCAAGACCCACGGCTGCGTGTAATTCTGAAATCCGGTAATTGTATCCGATAAAAGGATGGAGTTCTGCACCGCGGTCGTTTCCCTGGTGATCATGTCCGTGATCCGTATAACCGTCGCAATTCAGATAAGTCGTTTTATTATTCGTGATAACAGCGCCGCCTTCTGCACAGGTAACGGTCTTGACGAAATCGAAGGAATAGGTTCCGGCGTCACCGATGGTTCCCAGGTATTTTCCTTTATAAGAGCCGCCGATACTCTGACATGCATCTTCCAATAAAAGCAGTTTATGTTCCCTGC
>WSSedB1CaDRAFT_10000369_pt1 | contig 20423 bp, 20 predicted proteins | sample WetSurSB1Cattail_FD_9460 | JGI IMG/M metagenome (IMG submission 9460)
GAATACGCGCAGCGTCTTGATATGCTGCGTTGGCAAACGAATGAGATTGAAGCAGCTCAGCTAAAAGAAAAGGAAGATGAAACGCTTGAAGGTGAGATAAAAATTTTGTCGAATGCTGAAAAAATTGCAGATTTTGTAAAGGAAGCGTTTATTGCTCTGGATGGTGGTGGAGGAAAAAACCAACAGGGAGCGCTTTCACTATTGACATCTGTCAAGCAAAATCTCGAGGGCTTGTCGCGGTATGATCATTCGCTGAACAATACACTACAAATGGTAACAGATGCCTGCTGTCAATTACAGGAAGCTGCTTATGAGATTCGTGATTACAGCGAAAATATTGATTATAGTCCACAAAAGCTCGATAAACTGCAGCAACGCATGGATGTGATCTACAAGTTGTGCAAGAAATATGGTGCGACAACTAAAGATGTTATGGACCACTATGCAAAAGCAAAGCAAGAGCTGGCGGATATTGAAAATTATGATGAGACGATCGAGCAGTTGAGAAAAGAGATTGATGCTATGGCAAAGCAGGTCAGATCAGAGGCAGATAAGCTTACAGCACTGCGTCTGTCTGCAGCGGGAAAATTGTCGCAGGACATTGAACAGCATCTTTTGTCACTTGGGATGCCAAATGCGAAATTTAATATAAAGCTCACACAATTGCTGAAATTTACAGTCTCTGGTGCGGATGATATCGTAATGATGTTCTCGGCTAATTTGGGTGAAACGGAAAAACCCATTCAAAAAGTTGCCTCGGGGGGGGAACTTTCGCGAATTGCACTCGCTATCAAAGCTGTCACTGCAGCTAGGGATCAGATTGGTGTCATGGTTTTTGATGAAATTGATACAGGAATCGGTGGCCGGACTGCCCAGATGGTAGCGGAGCATATCTCACTTGTGGCTGTCTACAAGCAGGTGCTCTGTATAACGCATTTGCCGCAGATTGCCTGTATGGCAGATGTACATCTCTATATTGATAAGCAGGTTCATGGTGGGAAGACTGTGACGGAGGTCAAGCGATTAAGCAAAGGAGAACAACTAAATGAAATTGCTCGCATGGCATCGGGAGTGGATGCTACAGTGGCATCACTTGACAATGCTATGGAAATGGTAGATAATGCAAAATTAAAGAAAGAAAAACAATATAACAACAATATAAGGAAGGACAAGTCATATACTGATATGACTTAGGAGGAAAACTATGGATATAGATTTAATCGAAGAAAAAATTAAGTCAGAAAGAGTATATGATGGAGTGCTTCTTCATGTGAACAAAGATACTGTGAAATTGCCGAATGGAAAGCAGGCTACGCGCGAATGGATACGTCATCCGGGGGCGTCTGCGGTCATTCCGCTTTTGCCGAATGGCAACATCATTCTTGTGCGGCAGTATCGTTATCCAATGCAGAAAATAACGTTGGAAATTCCGGCAGGCAAGCTTGACGCTCCGGATGAAGATCCGCTTGACTGTGCGATGCGTGAGTTAAAGGAGGAAACTGGCTATACGGCAGGTAAAATAGAAAAGCTTACGATGATTGCGACGACAGTTGGTTTTTGCAATGAATGCATACATCTCTATGCAGCAGAAGATCTTATTCCTGGGGAGCCGTGTCCGGATGACGATGAGTTTATCCATATGGTTTCTGTTCCTCTTCTGGAAGCAGAGCAAATGATTACGGATGGCAGAATCTATGATGCAAAGTCTGTTACGGCTATACTTTTACTGAAAAATAAATTAGCGAAGAAATAGGAAGGTGTAATATGTTTGGTTCTGATATGATTTTTGGTATACCGGGATTGATCATTGCAATGACAATCCATGAATATGCGCATGCACGTGTCGCAAACTCAATGGGAGATTTCACACCGCGCATGACGGGAAGGCTTACACTGAATCCGATTGCTCATATTGATCCGATTGGGCTTTTAATGTTGTTTTTTGTCCAGTTCGGTTGGGCAAAGCCGGTTATGATCAATCCTCGTAATTTTAGGGATTGGAAAAAGGGCGAAGTTCTTGTTTCTTTAGCTGGTCCGGCGGCGAACCTGCTCATGGCTTTTACGGCGATGGTGATTATGGCTGTGCTTGCCAATATAGGCATTCATGAGCGCTGGCTTCGTGTGGTGCTGTATCTCGTTGTTTTATATAATATTAATTTTGCTATTTTTAACATGATCCCAATACCGCCGCTTGATGGATCGAAGATTCTAATGGCATATTTGCCGGGTGAGCTGGCCTATAAGTTACAAGGGCTTGAACGCTATAGTTTTATCATTTTTATCATACTAATTGCTACACCAATTCTGAGTATTATACTTGTACCGATACAGCAGTTTATTTTGAGTATCATGTCACTTATTGTTTCATTTATATTTTAGGGGGATTTTTTATGAGTAAGGGTCGTATTTTTAGTGCTATGCAGCCTTCGGGCAAGTTCCATTTGGGAAATTATATGGGAGCCCTGGAAAATTGGGTAAAACTACAAAATGATTATGAATGTTTTTTTGCAATTGCTGATCTTCATGCGCTTACAAGCGCTTATGCGGATACAAGTAAGATTCCGGAAAATATTTACAATATGGCTCTTGATTGGCTGAGTGCCGGACTTGATCCAGAGAAAAATGTTATTTTTATTCAGTCCCATGTTAAGGAACATGCAGAGCTGCATTTGCTGCTTTCTATGATGACGCCGCTTTCTTGGCTTGAGCGTGTACCGACCTATAAGGACAAGCTGCAGCAGCTTGGTGATCAGGGGAAAGATATAAATACATATGGATTTTTAGGCTATCCGGTACTTATGACGGCTGATATTATTCTTTACAATGCGGGGTGGGTACCAGTCGGTGAAGACCAGAACCCGCATCTTGAACTTGCCCGTGAAATTACGCGACGCTTTAATAACATCTACAAACCGGTATTTGTTGAACCGCAGGGACTTATGAGCCGGGCGGCAGTTTTGCCAGGTATTGATGGCCGAAAGATGAGCAAGTCCTACGGTAATACCATTCCGTTCGCAGCAAGTCCAGATGAGCTAAGAGAACGGGTTCGAATGATCATAACAGATCCACAGCGTATTAAGAAGACAGATAAGGGGAATCCGGATGTCTGTGTTGCATTTAAGTTTCATAAGCTCTTTAACAAGGAAGAAGTCGAAAATATTGAAAAAGATTGTCGTGGCGGTTGCATTGGCTGCGTAGCATGTAAGAAAGCACTAGCAGAAAAAATGGTGATACTCATGGCCGATATGCATGTACGTCGTCAGGAATATGTTGGTAAAAAGGCGTTGATTACGGATATTCTTGATGATGGTGCGAAGAAAGCACGTGTTATTGCGCAGCAGACGATGGCTAAAGTGCATGATGCAATGCACCTGATTTGATGATTTATGGTAGAGGATTATACAGTAAAGCTGGATGCGTTTGAAGGTCCGATGGATCTGCTCATGCATCTTATTGAGAAAAATAAGATTGATATCTATGATATTCCAATTGCCTGTCTTACGGATCAATATATGCAGTATCTCAAGTGTTTTAAAGAATTTAATATAGAGGTTGCCAGCGAATTTCTTGTGATGGCGGCGACGCTTTTGCAAATTAAGTCACGGATTCTTCTGCCAAAACAACCTAAGGCCATCGCGGAAGAGGATGGTGAAGATCCACGACAGGAGCTTATTGAGCGGTTACTGGAATATCGTCGTTTCAAGGAAGTTAGTGGGATTCTTGATGATTTGGCAGAGAAACAGGGAAAATATTTTTATCGTGAACCATCGTGTTTACCTATACATCATTTACCTCCGGAAAATGTAAGTGTGAATCTTCTGATTGAGGCTTTTCGGACGGTTCTGGCAGCAAATGAAGAGGTTGAAACAGTAAGTATTGTACGGCGTGAACACTACAGTGTAAGGAATAAGATGAAGTATATCAAGGATTTGATTGAAACGGGAGGATGCGTTCTTTTTACGGATGCTTTTGTACAGGCAGGAACGAAAGAAGAGCTTATTACGACGTTCTTGGCACTTCTGGAGTTAATGAAACTTAAAAAAGTCATTATCCGGCAGGAACAGTCATTTGCGCCCATTTATCTTTATGCAAGGAATGGTGAAACATAGTGTTTTATGAAGAATTGAAGGGACCGGTCGAGGCGTTGCTTTTTGTGAGTGGCGATCCGGTTTCGGCCGGACAACTTGCCGATATCTTAAAGATTGACAGGACGAATCTCGAGGAAATTATTGCTTCGCTACAGGATGAAATGGAGTCGAAAACGAGCGGCCTTACGATTATCCGGGTTGCAGGCGGCTATCAGCTGGTGACGAAGCCGGAGCTTGCGCCATATATGGAGAAGATGACACAAGTCATGGATAAGAAACTTTCAGCACCTGCATTGGAGACATTGTCAATTATTGCTTTCAAGCAACCAATTACAAAACAGGAAATTGAAGATATCCGTGGCGTTCACGTCGATCGTGTACTGGCAAAGCTGATTGATCGTAATCTCATTGTCGAGGTTGGTCGCAAACCTGTTATAGGTCGACCTATTCTCTACGGAACAACCGATGAGTTCTTAAAATGTTTTGGCCTTGATGGTCTGCAGGACCTTCCAATATTACCTGAAGCCGGATCTCCCGACGACTTGCCCATGATAGAGCAACTTAGTCTTGATACAGTAAAAATCATTGAATAAAGCTTAGCAGGCGGTTGTATTTACTACAACAGTCTGCTTTTTCTTCTCTATGATTTTGTGGTGTCATCGCAATCATATTTTGTTTTTGTAAAAAATCCTTGACGCTGTTTCATTATCTTCGTTATAATATTAAAGATGTATCTAAGAAAGGATGAAAAAGTTGAAGATTGTGGGTTCCCTTTTTATGGGTGTATTACTTTTTTTTACTGTTTTAAACAACGCGATTGTCAGTTCGGCGGAGCAGATGGATACCGCTGCGACAAATAATGTATATATAAGTGCAGATGATCTCCTGCCGTCCGTAACGGCACGTTCAGCGATCATTATGGAGGCAGCTACGGGAAAGGTTCTTTATTCCAGGGCTATTGATGCACGGCGCTACCCGGCAAGCACAACAAAGATAATGACATTAATTGTTGCATTGGAAAAGGGAAATCTTGATGATATTGTGACGGTAAGCCGTAATGCGTCGCGAACTGAAGGCTCGACAATATGGCTGGAACCGGGAGAAAAGATACGACTATCTGATCTGTTGTATGGTATGATGCTTGTATCAGGAAACGATGCGACGGTTGCCGTAGCAGAGCATATTGCAGGAAGTGTTGATGCTTTTGCACAGTTGATGACGGATAAGGCTCATGAAATCGGGGCGACGAATACGAATTTTGTCAACTCAAGCGGGTTGCCGGATTTAAATCACTATACAACGGCATACGATTTGGCGAAAATTGCGGCTTATGGTTATCGCAATCCAATGTTTGAACAGATCGTTAGTACAAAGGAAAAACAGATTCCATGGGCAGATAAGGGCTATGACCGTGAACTTAGAAATGAAAACCAGATGCTCTGGCTTTACAAGGGCGGGAATGGTGTCAAGACAGGCTATACAGACGCTGCTGGACGCTGTCTTGTCGCTGCAGCAAAGCAGGATGGTGTGCAGCTTATCACGGTCGTTCTTGATAGTCTCTATATGTGGAATGATTCCATTGCGTTGCTAGACTATGGCTTCCGGCACGTGCAGTCAGTCCCGATGGTAAAAAAAGGTACGGTACTCAAGCAAGTAAAGGTTATTTCTGGTGATAAACCAAGTCTGTCACTGCAGACAGATGCATCAATCGAAGTTCCGGTTGTTGATGGCGAGCGGGAGAACTACCGTACGGTGATTGATGTTCCTAATCGTGTGAGTGCAGCTGTAAAGAAAGGTGATCCTATTGGAAAGGTCTCGATATTCTATGAAAACAATGAGATCGCATCGGCAAATCTTGTAGCAACGGAATCCATTGGAAAAAAATCGTTTTTTTTACAGTTATTTAAACATTTTGCAGGTACGGTAGATTATTTAAAGCATACATTATTGTTGTCATAAAAAGAGGGGCTGTTTGTACAGCTCTTTTTTTATAGGAAAGGGATAGGGGAAAAAATTGGAACGTTTACAAAAAATTATTAGTCAGGCAGGTATCGCTTCACGTCGTTCTGCTGAAAAACTTATTGTAGAAGGTCGTGTAAAGGTTGATGGCAAGGTTATAACAGAGCTNGGGACGAAAATTGAGGAAAGTGCACATGAGGTTGCTGTAGATGGAAAGGTTATTTCGAAGGATGAGAAACGTGTATATTATATATTGAATAAACCAAAAGGATATTTGTCAACGGCAAAAGATGAGCGGGGCCGCAAAACGGTACTTGATCTTTTGTCGAAGGTAAAAGAACGGGTTTATCCTGTAGGCCGTCTTGACAACAATACGGAGGGAGTGCTTCTCCTGACAAATGATGGAGCGCTCATGAATTCATTATTGCATCCAAAGTATGAAATATACAAAACCTATGTGGCACGTGTTAGTGGACAGCCAGTCGAGGAAGCCCTCGACAAGCTGCGGGCTGGAATTGTGCTGGAGGATGGTCTGACAGCACCGGCAAAGGTTTATGTCACGGGAATGGATCCGATGCGTGATTTGACTGAGATTGAGGTTACGATCCATGAGGGACGTAACCGTCAGGTCCGTCGTATGTTTGAGGCGATTAAACACGATGTAAAGGCACTTAAACGTGTCGAGTTTGCCGGACTGACATTGTCGGGGCTACGGCGTGGACAGTATAGAGCGCTCACGCCAAAAGAAATTGCTCATTTGCAGGAATTTGCATCGGAGGCAAAGGAATGAAGAAAATTGTTGTTATAGGAGCTGGCCCGGCTGGTATGATGGCTGCGATAAAAGCGACAGAGAACGGTGCAGACGTTACACTCTTAGAGAAGATGAAACGGGTAGGCAAGAAAATGCTCATTACAGGTAAGGGCCGTTGTAATATAACAAATATTGCCGATGCGGAAGAATTTATTAAAAACATGACGGGTAATGGAGTCTTTTTGAATAGTGTAATACGTGCATTCGATAAAGATGATGTCATAACATTTTTCAATACAAATGGCATTCCGACAAAAGTAGAGCGTGGTGGACGTATCTTTCCTGAAAGTGACCATGCAGCAGATGTTGTCGGAGCAATGCTGCGGGTACTCCATCGGCTGGGTGTGAAGGTTGAAACGGATATGCCTGTAAAGGAAATTATTGTTGAAGATGGCAAGGCAACGGGTGTGAGGACTTTATATGGAGCACTTTATGCTGCTGATGCAGTTATTCTTTCGGTCGGCGGGGCGTCTTACCCAGGAACCGGCTCGACTGGAGACGGTTATGATATGGCGAAAAAAATCGGACATACAATAACAGAACTGCGACCGTCACTTGTACCGCTTGAGACTGAGGAAGAGTGGGTTAAGGATGCACAGGGCCTTTCTCTGCGTAATGTGCTTGTGACAGTGATGGCTGATGGTAAAAAAATTGCTGAGGAATTTGGCGAGATGATGTGTACACATTTCGGTGTGACAGGGCCGATTATTTTATCATTGAGCCGTATCGTAGCAGTACATCTTGCGAAAAAAGAAACAGTCGAGTTGGTCATCAATTTGAAACCGGCACTTACACCAGAGAAACTTGATGCCAGAATACAGCGGGATTTCGATATGTACATTCGTAAGCAAATCAAGAACTCATTACATGGTCTTTTGCCAGGTAAGCTTATTGAACCGGTCATTAATTTTGCCTATCTGGATGGAGAAAAGGAAATTCATCAGGTGACAAAGGAAGAACGGATGCGTCTCAGAGAAACATTACAGCATCTTACATTAACGGTTACACGTACTCGGCCGCTTTCAGAGGCTATCGTGACTGCTGGCGGGGTATCTGTAAAAGAGATCAATCCGAAGACGATGGAGTCCAAGATTGTCCAGAGACTTTATTTTGCCGGAGAGGTTATTGATGTTGATGGCTTTACTGGTGGATTCAATTTACAATCAGCTTTTTCGACAGGAGCAGCGGCAGGGCAATGGAGCGTGTGGAATGACTAAAACAAAGAAAGGTCTGAACTGGTATGGGTGAAAATAAGACAATTGATCGATTAGAGAGACTACGAGGAGAGGTCGTTGTTCCTGGTGATAAGTCAATTTCTCATCGTAGTGTTATGTTTGCAAGCCTTGGAGTTGGAGCAGTCCGGATAACAAATTTTCTGCATGCGCAGGATTGCCTGTCAACTGTAGCTTGCATGCGGTCTTTAGGAATAAAAGTTGATGAGATTAGTGATACACAGCTTGTTGTATATGGTAAGGGAATTAATGGATTAACGGAGGCATCTGGCATTATTGATGCCGGAAATTCCGGGACAACGTTGCGGCTAATGATGGGGATTTTGGCACCACAGCCATTTTTAACTACGTTTACAGGTGACATGTCGCTTTGCCAGCGTCCTATGGCTCGCGTCATAGAACCATTAAGTAAAATGGGTGCACAGATTGTTGGACGAAGTGGTAATCGCCTTTTGCCAATAACCGTTGTTCCGTCAGAGAAACGTCTTCAGGGAATTACCTATGCGATGCCAATGGCAAGTGCACAGGTGAAATCAGCAATCCTTCTTGCAGGAATGTATGCGGATGGCGAAACCACAGTTACGGAACCATATACATCACGTGACCATACGGAGCGGATGCTGGAAAGCTTTGGTGTGCATCTAAAGAGAAAAGGAACAAGTGTTACGATCAAGAGGATAAAGACATTTCATTCACCAGAACACATCGAGGTTCCGGGTGATATTAGTTCGGCAGCGTACTGGCTTGTTGCGGCTTCGGTTATTAAAGGCAGTGATGTGCTGCTAAAAAATGTTGGTGTAAATCCGACGCGTACGGGTATACTTGATGTGCTTTGCTTAATGGGAGCGGATATTACGCTGGTCAATAAACGACTTAGTGGGAAAGAACCTGTAGCTGATATCCGTGTACGCTATGCCAAGCTGCATGGAACAGAGTTCGGTGCAGAAATCATGCCGCGCCTTATTGATGAAATCCCAGTTATTACGCTCGCCGCGATGCTGGCAGAAGGCAGGACGGTGATCACGGGTGCAGGTGAGCTTCGTGTGAAAGAAACAGATCGTTTGCAGGCGATTACGGATCAGTTTAATAAACTGGCACCATGCATTATAGGTACAGAAGATGGGCTTCTCATTAATGGTGGACAGACTTTGCAAAAGGCGGTATGCTTTTCGTACAACGATCATCGTATTGCTATGGCACTTGCTATTGCGGGTGCAGTTGGTAATGGTATTGAAATTGAGGCTAGTGAATGTGTAAATATTTCTTATCCGGAATTTTATGATATCCTGGATAGATTAGCTAAATAAATGGAGGAGAGCGTATGAAAAATCTTGTAGTTGCAATTGATGGGCCGGCTGGTGCTGGTAAGAGTACAGTTGCTCAAATTGTAGCACAGATATTGGGCTATACCTATATTGATACAGGTGCTATGTATCGGGCTGTTGCCTGGAAGACTTTGCAGCAGGATTATCCAGTAACGGACATGCTTATTATCGATGTTGTAAAAGATATTCACGTCGATCTCTACTATAAAGATGGTAATACAAAGGTTGTTGTTGATGGGCAGGATGTGAGCCGGTTGATTCGTACACCTGAGGTGACAAAAATTGTTTCACAGGTGGCTAGACTGGCACCTGTAAGGGAAAAGATGGTTGACTTGCAGCGTCAGATGGCAGAACGTGGAGCCGTTGTTATGGATGGCCGTGATATTGCGACGAATGTATTGCCACAGGCTGATGTAAAGATCTTTTTGACGGCTTCGATTGAGGAACGGGCAACTCGTCGTTGGACGGAAATGAAAGGAAAAGGTTATGATGTCGACCTCAAAAAACTGCAGATGGATATTGCAGCTCGTGATAAGGCGGATAGCGAACGGGACATATCTCCGCTTGTTCAGGACGTAGATGCGGTGCTTCTTGATACGACAGGGATGGACATTAATACAGTTGTGGAATCTATTTTGAAAATGTGCAGGTGATAATATGGGATACAGACTTTTACAATTTGTGCTGGGTGTCTTTTTTAAGTTGCTTTTCAGGGCGGAGATTATTGGCCGGGAAAATGTGCCAATGAATGGGGGAATAATCCTTGCCGCAAATCATACAAGCAATTTCGATCCACCTCTCTTGGCGACTTTTTTGCAGCGCCCGGTAAGCTATATGGCAAAGCAGGAACTCTTTGATGTGCCAATATTTGGTAGAGCGATAAAAGGGTGTCATGCATTTCCCGTAAAACGCGGCGCGGCAGATAGGGGAGCGATTAAGACAGCACTCAGAGTTATTAAACTGGGGAATTGTTTGGGACTTTTTCCAGAAGGAACGCGCAGCAAGGATGGAGTCATACATAAACCGGAAGCAGGCATTGCACTTATTGCTGCAATGACAGCAGCACCTGTTGTGCCAGCAGCAATCATTGGTACAGGTAAAATTTTTCAGGAGGGAAGCTGCTTCCCAAAGCTCAGGGTTGTTTATGGAAAGCCAATTAGTTTTGAGGGGAAACATAATAATAAAGAGGATTTGCAAGTGTTTTCGCAAAAAATTATGGATGAAATTGACAGAATGATAAAATTAAATAGCAAAGATATGTAACTTTATGTTATACTATACAGTAGATTGCGATAAGATAAGTTGATGGTGATAAAAATATGGAAGTGCTTTTAGCGGAGTATCTTGGGTTTTGCTATGGCGTCAAACGTGCAATCAATTTGGCACGGAGTAGTGCTTCGCCAGCAGGGAATTCGTTTACACTCGGCCCAATTATCCACAATCCACAGATGGTAGAACGGCTTGAACACGAAGGTGTTGGAATGGTCAATACATTGGATGAGATGGATGGCGGGACAATAATCATTCGTTCACATGGTGTTGGACCTCAGGTTTATGAGGAAGCAACGGCAGCTGGTTTGCAGCTCGTTGATGCAACTTGTCCGCATGTAAAGAAAGCGCAGATGGCAGCACATACTTTAGCCGAGTCAGGTTATGTGGTTGTAATTGTTGGTGAAAAAAAACATCCAGAGGTCAGAAGTATTTTTGAATGGTCTGGTCATAAGGCGATTGTTGTTGAGACAGAGGAAGAAGCAGGAGCAATTACTGCCTGTGGTAAGTTGGGGATTGTGGCACAGACAACTTTTTCTGGTGATGAGTTTAAAAAAATCGTGATGATTCTTTTGGATAAGTCAAATGATCTCAGGATTGTTCGTACCATCTGTACGGCAACGGATCAGCGTCAGGCAGCAGCAATTGAACTTGCAAAGAGTGTCGATGTTATGTTGGTGATTGGCGGAAAGAATAGTGCTAATACGACAAGACTTGCACAGCTTTGTGCAAAAAAGTGTAAGACTTACCATATAGAGACTGTCGTTGAGCTGCAGAATCAGTGGTTTGATAAAATTGAAAAAATTGGTATTACGGCAGGGGCTTCAACTCCTGACTGGATTATCAAGGAGGTATATAAAAAGTGCAAGACATGGAAAGCTTATTACAAGAAGAATCAGTTCAGGAAATAAAGGAACATGAAGTCGTAAAGGGTACAGTTGTACTTGTAAATCACAATGAAGCTTTTGTTGATATTGGATATAAGGCGGAAGTTGCTATTCCTAAATCGGAACTTACTTATCCGGCACCGGAGTCGGCAGAAGATGTTGTTAAAGTCGGTGATGAAATTAATGTATTTGTTGTATCAATGGGTGGCGAAAAGGGTGTAATTCTTTCAAAAGTTAAAGCAGATAAGTTTGTTGCTTGGGATGAGATTGCTGGTATTGTTGAAAAGAAAGAGACTGTAGAAGCTAAGGTTACGCAGGTCGTCAAAGGCGGGCTTGTAGCAGCTGTAAACGGAGTTAGGGGATTTATTCCAGCTTCACAGTTGGAACTTCATTTTGTTAAGGATCTTTCAATCTATGTAGGGCAGACACTTGAAGTACTGCCAATTGAACTTGATATAAGGAAACAGCGCCTTGTACTTTCACGCCGTACAATTCTTGAAGCGGAACGTGAAAAAAAGCAGGTTGCTGTTTTTGCAAGTCTTGAAGCGGGTCAGACTATTACGGGTATTGTTAAGAGAATTGTTGATTACGGTGCATTCATTGATATTGGTGGTGTAGATGGATTGGCACATATTTCTGATCTTTCATGGGAACGTGTAAAGCATCCTTCAGATGTGCTCACGGTCGGGCAGCAGGTTGATGTCTTTGTTAAGAATTTTGATCCTGAAACAAAGCGTATTTCTTTAAGTATAAAGGATACAATTCGTGATCCTTGGCTTGATAAAGCAGAGCATTATAATGAAGGTGAACACATTAAAGGACAAATCTTGAAGCTGACGGATTTTGGTGCATTTATGCAGATCGAACAAGGATTTGATGGTTTGATTCCGATGGGTGAACTTTCAGAAAAACATATTGCAAAAGCAGAAGAAGCTGTTCATGTCGGTGACGAAGTCAAGGTGAAGATTCTTCATATTGACAAGCAGAAAAAGCGCATCTCATTGAGCATAACAAAGGCTGAAAATGATACTGAAACGGTTGAGTATCATGACTACATGTCAAATCAGGAAGAATCACAAGCAACGCTTGGCGACGAAGTCGGCGATGTTCTGAAAAAATTGTAATAATAGACAAAATAAGAAATTGTATAGGCTGTACGTAGAGGAGTGATGGTTTCTGCATCACTCCTTTGTTTGTAGGAAAGATAGAGGGAAAAATGTATTCAGGAAAAATTATAGGGATACAGGCAGAGAGTCTCGCTGAAGAGCTCGGCCTTCAAATTGGTGATAAGATTCTTACAGTAAATGGGCAAGAACTTAGGGATATCATTGACCTGAGCTTTGCTTTTGCGGAGGAGGAAATTGAGCTTCTGGTAGAACGAAAATCGGGTGAACAGGAAATTTTGGAGTTTGATAAGGAATATGATGAAGAACTAGGTGCAGAGTTTGAGTCAGCAGTATTTGATGGAATTCGCTGTTGTGGAAATCACTGCTGTTTTTGTTTTGTCGATCAGATTGCTCCGGGCATGAGGACGAGTCTGTCAGTAAAAGATGATGATTATCGGATGTCCTTTCTTTATGGGAATTTTGTGACACTGACCAATATGGTTGAGTCCGATTTTTCTCGTATTAAACAGTTCCATCTGACACCGCTTTTTGTGTCAGTGCAGACAACAAACGGAGAGCTGCGGGCACAGATGCTAAATAATAAGCGAGCGAAAGATATTTTGCAGCAACTGGATCATCTTGCGGAAAGTAATGTTGAGTATCATACGCAGGTTGTCTTGTGTCCGGGACTGAATGATGGGAATGAACTTGATCGAACAATACAAGATATTATTGCCCGACAGCCTTATGCGCAGTCGCTGGCAATTGTGCCGGTAGGGCTTACAAAGTATCGTGAAGGATGTTACCCACTTAAAATGTTTGATGCAGCTGGTGCGGGGCGTGTGATTGATCAGGTAGGAAAATGGCAGAGCGCACAGCGAGAAAAGACAGGGCGGTCATTTATTTATCTTGGCGATGAATTTTACTTTATTGCAGGACGTGAACTTCCGTCGACAGAAAGTTATGATGGATTCCCCCAACTTGATAACGGAATCGGGCTTATACGTAATTTTATTGATGAATGGCAGGCAGAACCTGTAAGTTGCAAATCCTATAGGGAACCGCTATACTTAGATATCATATGTGGAATATCGATTGCGCCTGTATTAATGTCATTGGTGGGAAACTTGTCAGTAAAAAATCTCTATATCCGGGTGTTGCCATTGGAGAATACGTTCTTTGGCGAACATGTAACGGTGTCAGGTCTTTTGACCGGGCAGGATATATTAAAAAAGCTTAAGACTGAAACAGGTAAGCGTACTGGTGTTATTTTACCGGAATCTGCACTTCGAGCAGGCGAAGAAATTTTTCTTGACGAGTATTCTTTGGAAGAGTTGCAAAAAGAGCTTAAAATAAGTGTGAAGACGGCTCGTGGAGGTGCAGAGCTTAAACAACTTTTGCTTGGTTGGAAGGATATACCTGAAGCAGAACATGTAAAAACAGCCTATATGTGGCAGAGTAATGCTGCGTATACAAAACCGAATAGAAAGAAGAGTGATAGAAATGAGTAAACCGATTGTTGCGATTGTCGGGCGCCCAAATGTTGGTAAATCAACTTTATTCAATCAGATTGGTAAAAAACGAGTCTCGATTGTCGAAGATTTTCCGGGGGTAACCCGCGATCGCATTTATATGGATGCTGAATGGTTGAATCATTCGTTTACAATGATTGATACAGGTGGTATCGAAATTGAGACGGCAGATGATATGGTTAATTCGATGCGGCAGCAAGCACTGATTGCGATGGAAGAAGCCGATGTTATTATGCTCGTCGTCGATGGGCGTACAGGGATGCTAAGCACAGATGAAGAGGTTGCGAATATCTTGCGGACGACTAAAAAACCAGTTGTTTTAGCTGTGAATAAGATTGATAGTCCGAGTCGTGAAATGGATATGTATGAATTTTATAATCTTGGTCTTGGCGAGCCCGTGCCGATTTCAGCATCGAATTCACTGAATCTCGGCGATCTTCTCGATCGTATTGTTGCAGTTTTTCCGAAAGAAAGTATCGAAGATAAGGAAGCCGATGAAATCAGCATTGCTGTTATTGGTCGGCCAAATGTTGGGAAGTCTTCAATTGTCAATGCACTTATTGGTGCGGAACGTGTTATTGTAAGTAGTATTCCAGGAACGACACGTGATGCAATTGATACGCATTTTATAAAAGATGATGCAAAATATATGCTTATTGATACAGCGGGGATGCGTCGCAGAGGGAAAATTGATTTACCGGTAGAACGTTACAGCGTTATGCGGTCTTTACGTGCCATTGATCGAGCAGATGTTGTGCTTATGGTCATCAACGCGGAAGAAGGCATTCTTGAGCAGGATAAGAAGATTGCTGGCTATGCACATGAATCCGGTAAAGGTGTTGTTCTTGTTGTGAATAAGTGGGATCTTTTTGAAAAGGATGATAAATCGACATTGCGCTTCACAGAAGATTTGCGTGATGAAATCGGCTTTTTACAGTATGCACCAGTGTTGTATACGTCAGCACTTACGAAACAGCGGATAGGTCGTATAACGGAGCTTGTTAAGTATGTAGCGGATCAACAGTCGATGCGTATTCAGACAAGTGTATTGAACGAACTTATCCGCGATGCGGTCTCGATCAATCCACCTCCGGCACATCGTGGGAAACGTTTGAAAATTTTATTTATGACACAGGTTGATATCAAACCACCGAAATTTATTGTTTTTGTAAATGATCCGGAGCTTATGCATTTTTCGTATTTGCGGTTTATTGAAAACAAGCTGCGTGAAAGTTTTGGTTTTGAAGGAACACCTTTGAAGCTTATTGCACGTGGTAGAAAAGAAGAGGATGAATAACCATGGATTTTGTTTTTGTCTGTGTTTTGAGTTATCTTGTAGGTTCGATTCCGAGTGGACTTGTTCTTGGTAAGGTTGTCTGGCATACAGATCTCAGGGAACATGGCAGTCACAATATTGGAGCAACGAATGCTTGGCGGACTCTTGGGAAAGGGCCAGGTTTTTTGGTCTTTTTTCTTGATTTGCTGAAGGGAGTCATCGGGGTATGGCTTGGAATGAATATTTCAGGCTTGCCAATGGCGATGGTTTTAGGTGGTATATTTGCTATTGTTGGTCATTCGTGGTCATTGCTGCTAGGCTTCAAAGGTGGTAAAGGTGTAGCCACGGGGCTGGGCGTTATTGCAATGCTCATGCCACAAGCAACGATCATCGTTTTTGCTGTCTGGTTTGCCATTGTATATAGTACGAAATATGTGTCTTTGGGTTCTATTGTCGCAGCGGCACTTGTACCGATACTGGCATGGNTTTTTGCTTATCCAACAGAATATTTTTCTTTTGGNATTATTGCAGCTNTTTTTGTTATCTACCGTCATAAGACAAATATTGATCGATTGTTGAATGGGACTGAAAGTAAAATTAAAGCTGGACATTATTAAGAAACTATAGATATAACATAAATGCCCGTAAAGAATTCTTTTTTTTAGAATAAGCGGGCATTTTCTTGTACGTGCTATTGTCAAGTGTAAACAAAAGATGGTATAATGTCTGCTGTATATAGAAGTTTATCCATTCTAAAAGTACGGAGGGTTAATATGAATAAAGAAAAGTCCGGTTTTTTTCTTGTCAGAGAAGAAATACTGCCGGAAGCAATCAAAAAAACAATACGTGTAAAGGAAATGCTTAAACGCGGTGATGCAAGAACAATTAATGAAGCTGTTGAAAAGATGGAATTGAGTCGTAGTGCATACTATAAGTATAAAGATTTTGTTTTTCCGTTCTATGAAGCAAGTCAGAATAAGATAGTCACGTTGACATTTCTGCTCGAACATAAGCAGGGGGTTTTATCGAGTGTACTTAATACGATTTCGGCGGATTCTGGCAGCGTACTTACGATCAATCAAGGAATTCCTTTGCAGGGAGTTGCGAATGCTACGGTTTCAATTGAAACCGTAAATCTTGTCATCGATCTGGAAGCTTTGCTTGATAAACTCAGAATGGTTGATGGTGTAAAACGGCTTGAGGTTTTAGGGCAGGCATAAGGGAAAGATGGAGGTGTGTCGGATGAGGGACAAGATAAATATAGGCTTATTGGGATTTGGTACGGTTGGGACAGGAGTTGCCCGGGTGCTTAAGGAAAATGAACATGAAATTACGCAGAAAGTCGGCGCACAACTCCACATTAAAACTGTACTCGTTCGTAATGTAAAAACAAAACGTGATTTTTCGGGTGATTTTTTTATAACGGATAAGATTGAAGATGTTTTACAGGATGACGATATAGATATTGTTATTGAACTTATGGGTGGAATTCATCCATCGCGTGAATACATGCTGCGAGCAATGGAAGCAGGTAAGAATATTGTGACAGCGAATAAAGATGTTTTAGCGCAGTTCGGTAAAGATATGTTTGATGCAGCAGAAAAAAATGATGTTGAGTTTATGTTTGAAGCAAGTGTTGGTGGTGGTATTCCAATCATAACCCCGCTGAAGCAATGCCTCACAGCGAATAAAATAACTGAAGTTATTGGAATTGTAAATGGTACGACGAACTATATGCTTACGAAAATGACACAGGCAGGCATGGACTATAAAACTGTATTGGCTGAAGCACAAGCAAAAGGATACGCTGAAGCTAATCCGGCAGCAGATGTCGAAGGTCTTGATGCAGCACGGAAGGCTGCTATTTTAGCCTCAATTGCATTCAACACGCGTGTTGGTCTTGATGATGTATCTGTAGAAGGCATCACAAAGATAACACCGGCAGACATCGAGTATGCGACAGAGTTGGGCTATGTTATTAAGCTTTTGGCAATTGCCAAGGATTCACCGGAAAAGGGTGTCGATGTTCGCGTACATCCGGCATTTCTTCCGAAAGAGCACCCTTTGGCAGCAGTCAATGATGTATTTAACGCAATCTATGTCTGTGGCAATGCAATTGGTGAAGCGATGTTTTATGGCCGGGGTGCTGGAGCTTTGCCAACCGCATCGGCTGTTATTGCAGATGTTATTGATATATCGCGTGATATTGTGAATGAGACATTTGGTCGCGTACGCTGCACTTGCTATGAGCATAAGAAGTTCTGTCCAATTGACGAAACAAAGTCAGCTTATTATGTTCGCCTTCTTGTCGATGATCAGCCTGGTGTTCTGGGGGCAATTGCAATGGCTTTTGGAGAAAATGACGTGAGTCTGAATTCTGTTATACAAACACGTAAAGTTGGGGAACGTGCAGAAATTGTTGCAATTACGCATTGTGTTTTACAGAAAAAAATCAGAAAGGCAGCGGAAACGTTGCAGGCGTTGCCGGTTGTTACGGAAATCCGCAATATGATTCGTGTGGAAAATCCCCAGGAGGCTTGTTGAATATGCCAGAAAAAACAATAAGAGTACGTGTGCCGGGCACGACAGCGAACTGCGGCCCGGGCTTTGATACAATTGGTATTGCTTGTAATATATATAATGAGCTTGAGCTTACCTTGCGAAAGGAAGAAAAGCTTATAATTGAAATTAGTGGTGAAGGTGCCGGGAATATACCTTGTGATTCACGAAATATTGTCTGGCGGTCCATTCAGCATCTTTTAGAGAAGGCAAATGTTGAATATAAGGGTGCATATATAAAAATGCGAAACAATGTGCCCCTTTCACGTGGTCTTGGCAGCAGTGCTGCTGCTATTGTTGCTGGTCTTAAAGCCGCAAATGTAGCCTTAGGCAATCCCTTTAACCGGAGGGAGATTTTTCAGATGGCAACAGAACTCGAGGGACATCCGGATAATGTCGCACCGGCAATTTTTGGCGGCGTGACAATTAGTGTTGTCGAGAATGGCCAGCCGGAGTGTTTATCTTTCATACCGAAGATACCTTTGCAACTAATTGTTGCAGTACCGGAATTCTCATTGTCAACACGGTCTGCACGTAATGTATTGCCCGAAATGGTTCCGATGAAGGATGCAATCTTTAACATAAGTCGGGCATCACTGCTTGTTGCGGCGCTTTGCCGCGGTGACACAAGACATTTGCGTCATGCATTTGAGGATATGATTCATCAGCCTTATCGAGCGAAGCTTATTCCAGGCATGTATGATGTGTTTGAAGCAGCCAAAAATGCGGGTGCACTTGGTGCCTGTATGAGTGGGGCCGGGCCATGCCTTATTGCATTTGCGACAGAGGGCGGAGATGCAATAGGTGCGTCTATGGTTGCGGCATTTGATGCCAATAAAGTCAAGGCAAAATATTTACTCCTTACTATAGATAGCCGTGGTGTACACATTATAAAAGATTAAATGATAGATAGCTGCAAAGGGGAACCTGTGCAGCTATTTTAATTTGAGGTGGAGTGTTTGCAGGAAGAAGAGTTTGTACAAAAAATTAGTATATTGGGGGGGAAAGCTTATATTGCAGGTGGCTGGGTCCGAGATATATTTCTAAAAAAAGAAGGAAAAGATAAGGACTATGTGATAAGCGGCGTAGATGAAAAAACATTTTTGGCAGTCTTTTCAGAGGCACGCAAAATTGGCAGATCCTTTCCTGTCTATCTTATGGAAATTGAAGGCGTAGTTAGTGAGATTGCTTTTGCTCGTAAAGAGAAAAAAGAAGGACAAGGTTATCGGGGATTTCAGATAACATATGACGTATCAGTAAAAATTGCTGAAGATCTTTATCGCCGTGACACGACGATGAATAGTATGGCAATGGAGTTACCGGATAGGGTGCTGATTGATCCTTATGGCGGAAGGGAAGATATTGCAAAAGGCTGCATACGTGCTACCTCATCACATTTTCGTGAAGATCCGGTGCGAGCACTTCGGGCTGCACGTCAGGCGGCAGAACTTGGTTTTGTTATAGAAGATGGTACGATAGTGCTTATGAGAGCTTGCCGTGATGAGCTTTTACTTGAATCGCAGGACAGGTTTTTGCGTGAGCTTAGCAGGGCGTTGCAGTCAAAGCATCCTGTTCTTTTTTTTCGTGCTTTGCAAAAAGCCGGATTGCTGGAAATAGTTTTTCCGGAAATTTATTCACTTATTGGGAAATTGCAAAATCCTGTTCATCATCCGGAAGGTGATGCATTCGAGCATACAATGCTTGTCCTTGAAAAAGTTGCGGCAGAAACAGAGTCTGCCGCAACTCGTTTTGCGGCACTTGTTCATGATATTGGTAAAGGTGCAGCAAAAATAAATATGCTGACACATTATTATGAACATGAAATCCAGGGGGAGAAGATACTTGTCATATGGAATCGGCGTATGACACTGCCAAAGCTTTGGCTGCAGTGCGGTTTGTTAGTTATTCGCGAACATATGCGGGCACCCCTGTTGAATAAAGCGGGAAAAATCGTTGCATTATTGCTCACAATAGAAAAATCAAAGATGAGTTTTGCCGGATTTAATACAATCATTTTAGCAGATCATGGGGATTTGCCGGAATATTTATCGTGTTACGAAAAATATATATCGGCGATCCTGCGGGTAAATGGGAAAAAATGTCCACAGCCTTTGCAGGGAAAAGATATCGGGCGATGGATTCGTAATGAACAGATAAAATCGTATTTGTTCATAAAACAGAGATAAACCTGTAAAAATTTTGTTTTGTAGGTTTATGTATATTTTAGAAAAAGGCAGGGTTCATTTACTTTTTATGGCAATCTATTGTATAATAACTCAACTTTCCCACCAGTAAAAGTGGGACAAATCCTTTAAAAATCTAAGCTGACCACTATTTTATTGTCATATTGACAATAAAATAGCACCAATCCTTAGTATA